>Ga0098040_1000556_pt1 | contig 17164 bp, 16 predicted proteins | sample 7_EtaG_FD_75065 | JGI IMG/M metagenome (GOLD analysis project Ga0098040, IMG submission 75065) | Marine viral communities from the Subarctic Pacific Ocean - 7_ETSP_OMZ_AT15161 metaG | ecosystem: Environmental > Aquatic > Marine > Oceanic | place: Pacific Ocean | collected 2015-01-08
GAAGATGTAGAAGATTTGTGGGAAGAGCCAGATTTTCGTGAGGATGAGATTGATGTGCTTCGTAATATGACAAAGAATCTATCGAAAGCGGATCAGAAGCTATACAATCTGTTCTACCTCGATAGACTAACACAACAAGAGATAGCAACCAAGCTAAATATCACACAACCAACCGTGAGTTTTAGAATCGCAGCACTGGAGAAGTCGCTACACTTTATTGCAAATCTGCCTTCAATAGATAAGACAACTATCAGACGTAATGTCAAAAAACTAACACCACCTAGAACCAAGTATGTAACCTTATACTTAAAATACCCTAACCAGGCAACGGTTGCTACAAAGTGTGGTGTTTCAAATTCAAACATATCCAAACAATTAACAGCGGTCATACGAGATGAGAACCTCGACCCAGAGTTCCGCAGTTATATTGCATTATTGAGAACCGCACCGCCAAATATTCAACTGTAGATCAACAAACATCGATAATTCTCCTATTGTTAGAGTATGCGGCTCTTTTCCGCAGTTTATATCCAATTATAGGAGAAATTATTATGGCGGCTGGCAGACCATCCAAATACAAGAAGATCTATTGTAAACGCATCATAGAGCTTGCAAAACAAGGCTTATTGCCAATCTCATGGGCAGCAGATATCGAAGTGTCCAAACAAACTTTACATCAATGGCGAGCAGATCACCCAGAATTCTCTGATGCGTACTCGTTGGCTAAGACTATATCCGAATCTGAGATGACCAAACGAGGCACAGACGGTGATTCCCTTGACCTTGCTAAAGCCAAATATTATTTATCAGCAGCGTTTCAAGTATCGGAAACACAGAAGATCGAGTCAAAGCAGGAGATCAAAGCAGAAGTTGAAACCATAGAGGTATCTTTTGGCGACCGTAAAGATTAACGCACTACCTCAATTCAAACAACTCTGGGAGAATCATCGATACAAGGTGCTCGTATCTGGTAGGGCATCAGGGAAATCTGTAGCCGCCGCTGATGCCGCAATTACATTCATGGTGAAATACCCAGTGAAGATATTACAGGTGCGTCAGTTCATGAACTCAATTGCAGACTCGTCTTATCAACAAGTGGTGGATCGTATAGAAGACCACGGCATTGAGCATCTATTTGAAATCCAGAAGAACAAAATAATCTGCACTACAACAGGTGCTGAGATGATATTCCGTGGTCTGGAGCGAAACATAACCAGTGTTAAGTCGATTGCTAATGTAGACATAGTGATTGCAGAAGAAGCGGAGACAATCAATGCTGAATCATGGCGTATATTGATCCCAACAATTATGCGTAACAAAGGTGCTGAAATGTGGATTTTGCTAAACCCACGACTTCCTTCAGATGCAACCGCAGTTGAGTTCCTCAGTGACCATCCACCTAAAGGCACAGTGTACATGCGTGCCAATTATGAAGAGAATCCATATCTACCTCAGTCAATGCTAGATGACATTGCACAGATGAAGGAACATGATTACAAGCGATATCTACATGTATATCGTGGACAATTTTTAGATGTGGGTGATATGAAAGTCTTCCCATATGAATTGCTGAAGGCTGCAATCAACCGCACTACGAACCACAGTGATGAACTGAAGATCGCAGCACTGGATGTAGCTCGATTTGGCTCAGACAGTTCTGTATTATGTATTAGACATGGTAATGTAGTCCAAGGTTTCAACACATGGAAAGGTAAGAATACAGTCGAGTTGACAAGACTTGTTGCTGATATTGCATTAGCTGAAGACATTAAGACATTGGTTGTAGATGCTGGCGGTTTAGGTGCTGGTGTCGTAGATCAATTAGAATCTATGTTGGGCAACACCTGTCGCATCCTGGAGTTCACTGGTGCCAGTAAAGCTGACGACTCACGCTACTATAATGCCAGAGCTGAAACCCACTTCAAGGCGAAGGAATGGCTCGACACAGGGTGCATCCCGGTTCATGATGATCTGGTGGCAGAAGCATCCAGCATTGAGTACAAATTCGCACCAAACCACAAGATATTGATAGAGAAGAAGGAAGACTTCAAGAAGCGTACTGGTGGTACGAGTCCTGATACACTAGACGCTTTTTCAATGACCTTCTATTCTCAAGCTAACATTAAGAAGCTTGACACCAAGAAATTATTCAAACGAGGACCAACACAATGGACTTAAAGAAAACTAACGGTTACTCCGATGACCGAGATGAAGAACTTATCCAAAGAATGAGTGAAGTCGATGCACATTGGAGTAGACAATACAACCAGATCGAGGAAGACCTGAAGTTCGCCACAGGTGATCAATGGTCACAGCAAGCAAGAAATGCACGAACTGGTAAACCTGTACTGACTCTGAACTTTACTCAGAATTACATCGACCGAGTGGTTAACCCCATTCGTAAACACCCATTTGGGATCAATGTAAAGCACAATGACAAGCAGATGTCGCATTTGTACCAAGGTATCATTCGTGACATCGAGTACAAGTCTAATGCGTCTGAAGCCTATGAGGCTGCGTTCGAGAATGCTGTTGCTGCTGGGTTAGGATTCATCTGTGTTGATACGGATTACGAGGACAATACTTCACTGAATCAGACTATCAATATGGTTCGTATCAGTGATCCAACGACTGTATTCATTGACCCTAACTCAGACGCTATTGATGGTTCCGATATGGACTTCGCAATGCGTGTGAAGTATGTTGATAAGCGTAAGGCTGAGAAACAGTACGACTTAGAGAATGATGGTGAGCACCTCGCCAATTACAATGCGTTGTTCCGTGGCTGGACTGTCCCAGAGAACACTTTGCCGGAAATGATTTACTACAACAAAGAGTATGAGAAGTTTACTCGTACATGGTTGAACAATGGTGAGTTCTTTGATGAAGACCCTGACATGCCAATCCCAGAAGAAATGGTGGCTGGCTCTCGTGAGATCGAACGAGCGTATGTAACTGTATGTAAGTACATTGGTGGTAAGAAAGTGAATGAGACTCGCCTTGACACTGAATATATCCCTGTGATCACCGTGTATGGTAACAAAATATGCGAAGACAATTGGAAAGGCTGGGGCGGTATCGTTAAGTTGGTGAAAGACCCACAGACGATGATCAATTACTATGCATCCGCTGAAGCCCAAATCGTACAGTCTGCTCCGGTATCACCTTGGTTAATCGCTGAGGGTCAAGTGAATGGTTATGAAGAGATATGGGCAACGGCTAACACCGACATGCACGATCACCTTCCGTACAATCCTACTACCCTAAATGGTCAAACTGTTGCACCACCTAGTCGTGTTGACAATACAGCTCAAACGCAACATCTTACTGCTGCTCGTATGGGTGCCATTGAAGATTTACAACGCTCGACTGGTATCTTTGATTCGCAGATGGGTCGTGAAGATATATCTGGGCAATCTGGTCGTGCAATCATGCTCAAACAGAATAACGCAGAGATCAGTTCATTCCATTATACCGACAATTTGATGAAGTCTATTACGCAATGTGGTAGAGTCGTATTGCAACTTATTAACTCATTGTATGACACCAACCGTAAGTTGAATGTTCGTGCTGAGAATGGCGAGGTTGTGCCGATTGAAGGCAATGTTAAGGAAATGGGTGCTCCGGCTGAGTCATTCGATGCAGAAGTTGAAGCAGGTCCAATGGTACAGAATGAAAAGGAAATGAGTAACGCTATGCTCATGGAGATCGGGCAGTTGATGCCAGACAAGTTCGGTATGATTGCTGATTTACTGATTGAGAATACCCAAACTAAGGGGACTGAAGAAGCGGTTGAAAGATTGCGTAAGATGTTACCACCTGAGTTGTTACCTGAAGATGAGAATGCTGAAGCTCCAGACCCTCAAGCTATGGCGGCTCTACAGGAAGCTGAAGCTACTATACAGGAACAGAAAACCACTATGGATCAATACGAGATGATCGTTGAGCAGTTGCAAACTATGTTGATCGACTCTGAGAAAGATCGCCAGAACAAAGTGGATATCGAAGAGATCAAATCACAAACTGAATTGGCTAAGACTGAAATGAATAACGAAGCCAAGATCACTGTTGAAGAACTCAAGACTGGTGCTAAGATCGAGTCAGACATTGCTCGTATCGCTGCCGATGCTGAGAGACAGATTCGTGATCTAGTTGCTAAGTCTAATCAAGAGACTAATCAGCAGATATCTGAGGTTGCTAACATTAATCCAGTACAGGCTGAAGATGCACTAAGCATGGTCGAGAAAACTGCTGGTCCTGTTGGTGGTGAGCTTGAAGAAGCTGCTGCTTTAGACACCGAAGCAGAAGGTGCTATCGAGTCCATAGACCACTTATTGGAGGAAGGCTAGGGTAACACCTAGTCAACCTTTATTTATGCTCAAACAGTAAGTAAGAAGCCCACATGAGCTTATCATGGTTTAACATCCACTTTTACAAGTTTTAACGGAGATTATAATGGAACAAGACTTGGCAGTTGAATCATCTTTGAATGATGTCGAAAACACCCCTGAGCAAACTGAGGCTCTTGAAACAAATCAGGAAGTAGTTGAACAGCCTGTTGCAGAGGATAGTACACCCGAAGCCGCTAACGAAGAGACTACAGATGGTAAAGATGCAAAACCGGAACTACCAAGAGGTGTAGAGAAGCGTTTCGCTAAGATGACTAAAGAGAAATATACTATGCAGCGGGAATTGCAAGCCCTGCGTGAGCAAGTTGAGTCCTTTAGTAAGAAACCAGAACCAGAATACTTGAAGGAAGATTTTGGAGAAGACGAACAAGCGTACTTGGACTATGAGTTTGAAAAGAGACTGAACAAACATAAAGCTGAAGAACAGAAACAATATGCTGAACAGCAAGCAGCGGTAAATCAACAAGAGGCAGCACTGGGCGAATGGAATAATAAGATCGCCAATTTTGAAGCCGAATTGCCAGATTATCGTGAAGTTGTTGAGAACACTACTGTTGATTTTAGCCCTGAAGATATTCAGAACATCATGGAATCAGAGGTTGGACCTAAGATTGCATATCAACTCTCAGCAGACGAGGCTCTCGCTAATCAATTCACTAAACTACCTTCACAAAGAGCAAGAGATAGATTCATCACGAAGATGGAACTTAAAATGGAAATGGCACCTGCCGCTCCGACTCCTGCAAAACCTGCTGTATCGCAAGCACCTGCACCTACACCTAAGCTGAACGCTGGTAAAGGTGGAGTAAACAAAGATCCAAGCCAAATGAGCATGGATGAATATGTACGCTGGCGTAATGGCGAATAAAACCGTTTTTTAGGCTATTTCATTAGGAGAAACTAACATGCCAAATACTATCCTTACAATCGACATGATCACCAAAGAAGCGTTGAAAGTGCTTCACGAACAATTGGTGTTCACAAACAAAATCAATAAGCAATACGACAACTCGTTTGCTCGCAAAGGTGCTCAAATCGGAGACTCTCTTCGTATTCGTAAACCTGCTAAATTCAAAGTGCGTGAAGGTAAAACTTACGCTGCTCAAGAGTTCGTTGAACAGGCTCTAACTCTTACTGTAAACAAACAGTTGGGTATTGATGTGACTTTCACTGACCTTGACTTGACTCTTTCTTTGAATGACTTCTCTGAGCAGTTCATCAAACCTGCAATGGCTCAACTTGCTACTTCTGTAGAAGCTGAAACTTTGAAGATGATCCTTTTATCTCAGAACTCTATTTACAACGCAACTGGTATCGTGTATAAAGACACTCTTAAAGCTCGTAAGGTTTTAAAACAGTCTTTGGCTCCTGCTGGTAAGTGGTGCTACATCATGGACCCTGAAACTTCTGTTAACCTAGTTGACGAATTGAAAGGCTTGTTCCAAGATTCAACACAAATCTCTAAACAGTACCGTGAAGGTCTTATGGGTCGTACCTCTGGTTTCGATTTCTATGAGTCAAACATCATGCCTACTATTACTATTCCTTCTGACATCACTGCTACTGTGACTGTTGCTGAAGGTGCAAGTACTGCGACTTTTGCTGGTCTTGCTGCTTCTGAAGTGATTCCTGCTGGATTCCGTTTCTCAGTATCTGGTCTTAAGAATGTTCACGCTGAAACAAAACAAGCATACGCAACTGACTATGAGTTCGTAGTTCTTGAAGAGTTCACAGCTACTGGTGGTGGTGCTGGTACTGCGGTTATCCGTCCAGTATTCGCTTCTACTTCTGATGCTCGTCAGAACGCATCTGGTACTCTTCCAACTACTGCTGCTATCGTAGTTAACGGTGGTGTGAATGATGTACTTCGTTCTAACATCGCATTCGAGAAGAACGCTTTCACAATGGCTACTGCTGACTTACCGGCTCCTAGCGGAACTGATAAAGCATCTCGCCAAGTAATGGATGGTGTGTCACTTCGTTTCGTAAGAGACTTCGACATTCAATCTGGTGACTGGTTGAGTCGTTTCGATGTATTATTCGGTTACACTAACCTTCGTGAAGAATTCTCAGTATTGCTTCAAGAAGAAAATGTTTAATACATAGTACTGTAAAATAATTAAAGCCCCGTTGTTAACTCAGCGGGGTTTTTTCTTTTTATCACCAATTGTCTATAATCAAGCGATTTGTAGATGAAACCTATATTGAGGAAATTATGAAGAAACTATACTATTTGACCGATCAGGTTTGGAAACTAGCAAAGGATTTACAATCGGTTGTACTCACTGATGAACAAGCTGAGAAAGAACTCAAAGCCGGTAACATCGTAGCCAACGTGTTCGAACTACTACCTGAAGGTCACCCAAAGAAACCCGTAGCTGAGAAAGCTCCTGTAAAGAAAGCTCCGACCAAGAAGGTTACAAAGAAGAAAGTAGCTAAGAAGGCTGCTCCACAGGAGGACTAATTCATGCCTATTACAGTAAGAAACTTAATCACAAACGCATTGGTAACATGTGATGCAATCGCTATTGGCGAGACCCCAAGTGATGCAGAGATATTCCGTGGTTTGTTGAAGTTCAATGACAAAGTTGCGTTGATGTCATTGGATAACATGTGGGATTACACGATCACTAAAACACCATTTACTTTAGTCAGTGGTCAATCGCAGTACACACTCGGTCAAGAAATCGGTGATGATATTGCAATGGATCGCCCTACTGATATCATCTCATTGACAGTTAAGAATAATAATGTGTGGTATCCATTGAAGCAAGTGAGTGCGGTAGAGTTTGAAAACACCACACGCCTTGACGATGGCAGTATTCGATACTTACCAACTGTTTATACATATCGCCCTGATTATCCATCGGGACAGATTCAGTTCTACCCAGCACCCGGCTCTGCATTCGATATTGAGATCACAACTAATGCTATGAAGATCGAGTACACCTTGGATGATGAATTGGCGTTACCACCGGGGTACAACGGTTACTTGGAATACGCACTGGCTGCTCTACTCGCAGTTGATTACGGTGTAGATCCTGCAACATTCGTAGCCATCGCTCAATCAAGGCTTGCTGCTATTAAAAGACAGAATACACAATCACGCACATTACGCCTTGATCCATTACAAGCTGGAGCCAAGAATTACGACATTCGCACAGATACATTCTATAACGGGAGGTACTAATGCCTGAAGTAGCATTTGTGGGTGAAACATACCCTCATCGATCATTGAATGTCTCAGCACAGCGTACACTCAATTTGTACCCTGAGCTGATATCCGATGATGGAGCGAAGAAACAACACATTTTAGTAGGAACACCAGGCTCAATTGAGTTCGCTGATCTATCTTCTGAGACCTCTGCATCATGCCGTGGCTTGCATTTCACATCAACCAGTATGTTGTATGCAGTGTATGGCCAGAAATTAATGCGTATCGGCTCCGATGGATCAATAGTGGAGTCCTATTTAATTTCAGGTGGTTCGACCCCTGTATCAATGGCTGATAATGGTAAGTATTTACTATTCGCTGATGGTCAGAACATTTTCCAACTTGAGATGGACACTGGGTTACTAGTGACTCAGAATGGCCTACCATTTACGGCACCGCAGATGATTAAATACATTGGACAGCGTTTCGTATCATTCGGCAAAAACTCTAACCAATTCTGGTGGTCAGCCGTTGGCCCCGATGGACCTTTAACATGGGAAGGAACCGCATTTGCATCAGCAGAAGGCTCGGCAGATGACATCAATGCGTTGGCTGTCTCCGATGGTGAACTGGTGTTATTCGGACCTCGATCATATGAGGTGTTCAGACTGGTTGCTGACGATGACGCACCCTTCGGTAGAGTAAATGGTTCATTCACCGATATTGGCTGTGGTGCTCCATACTCTGTTGCAGAAATCATGGGTAAAGTTTTTTGGATCGGTAGTTCAACCGTGGGTAAGAACCAAGTGTTCATGCTCGATGGATACAACGCTAAACCAATATCAAACCATGCGATAAGCACATTGTTAGACACCGCTGATAGATCCGCACCGAAAGGTCAAGTTAATACAACTTCTGATGCCCGTGGGTTTACTTATCAGCAGAATGGTCATATCTTCTATGTGATGAATTTAATACAAGCTAATAAGACGCTCGTGTACGATGTCATGGGGCAATGGCATGAGAGATCTAGTCGTGATCCACTTTATAACATTGAAAACCGTTGGGAGCCAACTTGGGCAGTGTTCGCACATGAAAGAGTACTATGTGGAAATGGTAAAGTACCTAAAATACTTGAGCTGGACTTGGATGTATACACTGAGTACGATGGTCGTCAAATTAAACGCCAACGCATTTCTCCTATTTACTGGGATGATATGGCATGGTTGTTCCACAAAGATTTCGTGCTAGATATGGAAACAGGTGTTGGTCTAACCAATGCAAGTTTACAAGGGCACGACCCACAGGCCATGTTACGATTCAGCGATGATTCTGGGCATACATGGTCAAGTGAGAAGTGGCGGCCGATTGGTAAAGTTGGGGGCTATGGAACTCGTGTCAAATGGAACAAACTCGGTAAAGCTCGTAACAGAGTATATGAAATTACAATCACTGACCCGATCAAAGTTGTTATGCTCGGTGCCAGTTTAAGAACAGTTAAGGGGATTAAACGATGAGTACAATTCGATTAACTGAAGCTCCGTTGAAAGAACCATTGCTGCTTGAGGATGGAACACTGGATAAAGTATGGTTACAGTACTTCGGTGATCTCCAGGACTCAACAGCGGGTTATTGGGGTAAAGGGTTACAGACTGTTAAACTTAATGGTGTGACCACTGCTGCCACCAATGGCAATCCTGTGAATAGTATACAGTTCTCAGGACAGAAGCTATCGTTATATTTAAAATTCAATGAACTCACCACGGTTAGTGCAACCTGTGTGTTCAGCGACAAGTATAGAGTGTTGGATGACTCTCTGAAGATGACTGAGGTTGATTCCTCTGGTAATGTTATCTCTATATCCTGGGTATATGTGAAGGACTCGCAGTTCACGATACCAGATATGTCAACCACAAACACTGTAATCATTTCAGGCGAGTTAATTAAGAAATTAGGAGACTAAAACATGGACCCATTTACAGCAAGTTTGGTCGCTGGCGGTGTAGGATCAATGATAGACGCAGGTCTTGGTATCTATAATGACCATGAAGATCGCAAGAGAGCAAGACGAGCAAGAAACGAACTAACTAAAGGTATCGACAAAGCTGGTGAGATTTACCAAAGTACATACGATGATGCGAAACTTATGTATGATCCATATGCAGAGCAAGGATTAGATGCATGGGCAAAGATGAGAGGGATGGAAGGCGAATTCGACCCAAGTAAATTCAAATCCCCAGAGATGGGCGAGTTTGAGTTTGACGAGAGTGTTGATCGTTATCTTGACCCATCAATGGCATTCCAACAGAAAGAAGCCATGCGTGGACTTCAAGGATCTGCCGCTGCTGCTGGTGGATTACTATCTGGTAAAACTTTAAAAGATATTCAATCTCGTGGTACTGAATTGGCGAGACAAGATTACGGAAATGCGTTTAATCGTATGACTGGTGATCGTACATTTGCTTATCAAGATTACCTCAACAGATTTAAAAATGAAAGACAAAATGTAGCTGACCGTTACTCAATGGTTAAAGACAAGTACGACCGTTTAGCTGGTCAATCGGATGTCGGTCGTTGGGCTACTGGTGAACAAGCTGGCCTTCGTACTGGATTAGGTAATTCACAAGCTGACCTAGCCGCTGCTAGAGCTAACGCACAAGCACAATATCAATCTCAGACACCATCTAATGACCAGAGCTGGTGGAAAGGTGTAGGTGGTGCTGTTCGTGGTGCAACCCCATTAATTGGTGGTGCAATGAGTGGTGCTTTCTCAGGTACTCCTAGATCGAAACAGTTTGTACAGGCCGATAAACAACTTGAGATGATGGATAACGCCTTACAGACTATGCAAAATAGACCGCAACCATCTATGCCATGGGAGGGCTAAGTAATGCCAAATTTTGATCATAGAATTATAGCTGACACACAACCGTTCAAAATGCCTTCATTTCGTGAGGGTCTTTTAGCTGGGATTCAGGATGTGCGTGATGCCCAACAGGGTCAACGCATGGAGAGCTTCCGTGGCCAAGCAATGAGTGAACTAGGTAACGAAAAACCTAATATGAATAAACTACTCAGTGGATACGCTAGTGTAGATCCTGTTGCTGCAATGAAAACCCAGGCAGGGATGAAAACCGTCGATCCAACCAAGAAAAGTATTCGTGAACTTGAACAACTATGGAAAGATGCGGAGCGTTCTTTGAGATACGCCAAACAGCAAGGTGACTCAGTGGGTGCTAACTATTACACTCGATTACAGAAGAAGCTAACTGATCAACTGAAAGTGTTAAGACCTGAAATATGGGGTGACACTCCTACCGAGACGATAAACAATGGGACTGTAAAAGAAGAAGTAGGCGCACCTGCAATTACCGACACTAAGGTAATCAAAAAAGCACTACAGGACTCAGCGAAAGACGCAGATAAAGATGGGCTCATTGATAATGTCACCAGTTGGAGGGACACTATCACAGAATGGAAGCGTGAGAATAAATTAGCCGATGACAGGTCAGAAGTCAAAGATGTTATGGTTTTTGCGGAGAACTTGATATCGGAGATCGCTGATAAACATAGAGGTGTGTTAGAAAAGATAAATCGTGGTCAAGATGATCGTAAACAACGCATGACTGAGGATGAAAAGTATCAGAAGGTTTGGGAAACTAAAACTGCTCTTGTTGAAGAGCCTAGTATTACCAATAAACGTGCTGCGATAAATGTAGTCCTTCGTGATGAATCGGGTGCAGCAATTGGTGCAGATGAATTTAACAATATGATGTCCTTTGTATTACCTCAGGCTTTTTATAAGACATTCAAAGAGGAGACTACTGGAATCGAGACAACTCTTCTAGGTATGGTAAGTACGGGTGCCCGTGAGGAATACATGCGTAGTGTTGCAGAGAAGTACTTAGGTAACGTGTCGGCGGATAAACTATCCCAGTATATGAAACGTGGTGTCCCAAAGGACTACTACCGCAGGAAAACAGATAAGAAAATCAAAAAGAAGAAGGAGAAGGTAGGTGATAAACCAGTTCAGAAAGATTTCCCGACTAGGGGTTCCTATTTAAAAGCATTAATGTTATGGCGAAAGAAGGGAGGTAAATAATGGCTAAATTATCCCAAGACGATAAAGACTTGCTTGAATACTACAATACTTTAACCGACGACGAGATGCTCGAACTAGGTTTGGGTGTTGAAGATTTCGATTACCTGGATAGTTTGGAGACTCTTCAAATGGGTACCACATTAAGTTCTAGTGTGGCTCCCGATATTGCAGGCACACCTGAACAAGCTAAAGCGGAGATGTTAGATAGACGTAAAGCATTTAAAAGTGAGTGGGGTGCCTTACCACTTATCGACAAAGCTAGGGAAATGTATAAAGTATTTGAAGGTGGTGATAATGGTAAAGAAATAACCTCTCAACAACTACGTCCATATATGGAGAAGATTTCAGCTTTTCCATATGAGGCTGAATTGGCTATGGATCGTAAGTTACATAACGATAAGGAGTTAAACTACCCTGAGCGATTGGCAAGCAGGACTAAAGATATATTCTCTATGCCAGGTCGTGCTGCCATGGGAGCATTCGGTGATGAGGGGTTCCAAGAAGGATTCTCTCGAAAAGAAAGTGAAGGTGCTGAAACACTAGGTGGGACGATAGGTATGGGTATTCTGCGTGACCCTTTCCTTATACCCTCCACACTGGTTGGTGCTCCTATTGGGAAAGCTGTCGCTAAAGGTGTAACTGCGACCGCCTCTATACCATCTAATATGGCCAGAAATGCAGTAATAGCAGGTAGGAGAGTGAGTAAACCTCTATACAATACTATGAGTGCTGTGCCTAAAGTATATAACACTACTAGAGGTTTCATCACTGGTGGGGCTGAAGGTGCTATCGAAGGGGCTGCTCGTTTAGTTGATGCTGGTATTACAGATGGTGATTACGGTACTGGGTCTATTCTCACCGATATGGGATTAGGTGCTGGGATGGGTGCTGGGATGGGTGCTGCCTCTCAACTAGTGGGTGATTGGCTAACTGGTTCTGGTCTTAAAAAACTAGAGAAGAAAGTTAAGAAAAAACACTTCAAAAAAGGATTAACCCCTTCAGATAAACTAGAAGAGGCTCTTGGAAGATTTGGAGTAGATAAAATAACCGCTGCCAATGATTGGGATGCGGAGGTGCTAGAAGGGATAAAAAGTGGTCTGATTATTTCCGATAAACAAGGGGGTTTCATGTATACTGATGGTTCTGCTGTTGTCCCACCAGCGTCTGTGTATTCCTTGAAGCCAAGCACAGTCCCTTATGGTGTGTCTCAGGTTGAGAAAATACAAGCACCTGATAAGATGGCCGATGAGTTACAACAACAGATCTCAGGTATTGGAGACAGGCGTGTAGATATTCTGGAAGGAGCCCCAGCGGTCACAAAAGACCAACGTGAAGAGATCTTCACAGGTGTCACCGAGTCCTTAGAAAAGCTCCTTGAGAAGGGGGAACTAACTGCGAGCGAATATGACAGGGCCCTTAATACTCTAAAACAGATCGACACTGACTACCCTCTCTATTCGATGCGTACTGGTTACGGAGATGCTGAAGGAGGGTTACACCCGTTATTGCAAGTTAGAAAACGCATGGATCGTAAATATAAACCCGGTTCAGTCAAGGTTGATGATAGCGGGAAGATTCGATCATATAATTCCACAGGTGATTTCGTACCAGGGACGCTCACTCGTCAACTGTTCCGTGATGAATTGAATGATGTTATCGGTAACCTGTCTCCGAGGAGTCGTAAACTAGATTTAGAAGAATTATCTCCCCGTATCAAAGTGCGAGACGCTTTCAAAGATATAACACCTTCAGAATATAGTTTTCGTGACCGATTTACCAACCCAGACAAAGATGGTACGAAACGGCTTAGATTAGGACAGGCTATTAGCCCTAAACTCGCTGACGGCTCACCTCACGAGACTCACCTTATTGGGGACGATCGTGGAATCGATTTAATTGATGAGGGGAAACTCACTCCTAGGGGTAAAGCACGTACAGCCTCCACATTAGGGTTGGCTAGTAGAGCCGGTGCTAGAAGTGGAGGACGTAAAGCCGCTACCGAGGTTGAGAAACGTTGGAGAGCATACATAGAAGAACAAAAGCGTAAGGGCAAGACCCCACTCGCTGGAAACTAACTATAAAGGCTGGCTGGAAACGGCTGGCCTTTTATTATTATCTCTCTTCATTACGCTTCAGTCGTTCAAGGAATTTTCTTTCTCTGACTTCCTCTTCCATCTCCCTCTCCAGTTGTATCAATTTTTCGATTTCGTGCGGTTCGAGTTTTTGCACACCTTGAATAACTGATGGGTCAGTAAATAATGTGTGCTCTCTATATGGTTGCATTTGAGACGGCTCCCGACTATACTTCTTAGCACGAATACCAGCATCATCAAACAATATTCTATTAGGTCCATATAGGCCGAACTCGTTTACAGGCACAAGTGGGGGATTTTTTCGATGATTACCCCAAGCCCGCTGTAACCATGCTTCACTCATTTGACCACGGCCTCTTGGAAGTGGAAGCTTTTTCAAGTCAGACATAGGGTCACGACCAGCCATAAAATCCCTCTTTTTTAGAAGTGGTCCCTTGAGTATTGATTTACCTATCTTATCTAACACTTCTGGATCATTTACATTTTCAAGCCAGTCAGATACATCATATACCTGACTCTGCGGTAATTTCTCACTGTAGATTCTATATGCGGCACCCACATCATCAGGTGTTTTCGGCCCATAGTTTGTCCATGAGTCACCAAGTAAATTAGAAGTATAGACTGCGGCACCACCTTCACGACCGCCAGCAGCAGATGTTTGTCTAGGTCCTACAATCTTAGGTTCTAGTGTACCACCTCTTGCATCCCAAGGTTTAGTAGTGGCATGATAGTTAATATTAGCGTCTGATCCCATGCGACTATCCATCCACTCTTTAATGGCTTTCTCGTCACCGGCATCATAGCCTTCGTTACGCATCTTTTTCAGCATTTTAGGTGACAGCCATAAGCCACCAAAGCCAGCCTTCACCAAACCTTTAGCTGGCTGTAATGCAATATCACCATACTCGACTGCGGCCTCTAATAGATTCTGTAGTTTATCGGGAAGTCCCATACTTTCACCAGCAGCTCTAGCTAATCCAGCAGGAGCTTCTAAGTATGCATTAGCCATATTACCTAACCCAGCTAGGAAATTTTGATTATCTCGGCGGGTTTGAGTATTGGCTTGCCATTTACGATGAGCATCAGCATCAGCTTTATTTAAAGAATCCAACTTAGCTTGCTCCTGGAACGACACAGAGCGTTGTTGCGGGGCACTTAAATAAGTCTGCTTAACTCTGGGTTGGATTTCAGGAAGAGGTGCTGGTGGGGTTCGTAGGCGGTCTTGAGCCATAGGCTTATTACCAGCTAGGAATTGTGTATATTCGTTCAGGGTCATATCAGTATTTTACTCCTAAATATCTGCCATCCACATGTATAAAGGTGTCGTAAACTATTGTATATAATCCCAACTCATCAGCAATCATTTCTATATACTCTAGATCAACCAACCCATTCACATGGATATCAGCAGCAATCCCTTCTCTATGTCGTGAGAACTCCGCTGAGTCCTTTACTTCTGCATTGTACGTGTTACATCGGAAACCAGAATTAACGTACACAGGGACTCCTAAACAGCGTCTAAGTGTGTCTAATGTTTCCATAAACAATCTATCCATAGGACAAGAACCGCCACAACAATTCTTGCCTTTACATCTCATCTCTTTTTCAGAGAAATATTTTGATATCATTGTACTTTCCTCGAATTTAAATTCATTTGTTTTAAGCAGGTGAATTGGGCAGTATCATACGCCTCTTGTCCATAGAGCTTTACCGCTAAGTAAAACTTATTTGCTTGGTAATTCAGCCATTTCTTTTTGAACCAATTTGGATTAGCAAACTGAATCGCCACATGCATGTCTTGTAGAAACTGTAAATCAGCTTTCTGTTTGTCAAAACCATACATTGCATAGTGGCAATCATGTAAATTCGCCGCTTCCTCGAATATACGACAGGAATATCTGTATATGTTCTGTAGAAACCAATTGAATTTTGGACTATTTTGTGCTCCGATTCCGTTGGTTTTTATCTCAACTTCACATTTGGGACACATCATTATTTTACTTCCGTTTTATCTTGCATTTGCTCGACTACAAAACTCAGCTTTAAAACTGTTTTATCCAGCCGCTCTAACACGGGCGTGATTTTTTTATCTTGTTCAACCATATGTTCAATCTGTGTTTCTATTGTGGTGATACGATTACTGGTTACCATATATGAACCAAAAATTGCACCGATTATTGTCAAGAACGCCACAACAGTTTGCAGACTCATTGTTACTTTTGTTTCTTCCATTTTCACATTTCCCATTCATCCGGATATATATACCCACTTAATAGTAGTGAGTATATATAACGGAGTTGAACATTTAATCCTCTGGTGTAACACTCACTAAATCATCACTAGCCATATTGGTAGAATACCACCTATATGTTGACCCACTCGTGTTAGTATAACTCTGATTCTTCAAAGAGTTCCAAGTCTCAGGGCTACCATAATAAACACCATCACCACACCACATAGAGTTAACATATTTATGTGTGTTAGAGTTATTATGTGTGTATCCACTAGCATTATTGTAAGTCGCTTTACGCCAAGGTCTACTAGTCATCACATCTTCCATAAACTTCTTAGGGTTGTTGCAATGCCAAGCTATCTCTTCATCAGTTAATAAAGCTACTCCTTGAGGTAATGTACACAACGTACACGCTGCAACTTCTCCCATAAAGTATTTTGATGAGAACTGTTGACCGATATAAAAATAAACGTCTATCTTACCGTTAAAGCCGTAGTTACTATGAGTCCAAGTACCTTGAATTTCAGAAACTGCACCAGTCGCCATTACTCTGTTGATGATAAATCTACTGTAGTAATCACTCATATTTGAACTTGAAGAACCAGTAACACCACCATCGTATTGTACGTTAATTCCATACCATTCATCAGTGTCGATATTATCGTTACTAGTGAACTCTAGGTAATTACTAGTAGAACCAAATTTGAAACATAATTTACCAGCCTTTCTCGATAGCATCACGCCACCTGCTGTATTACCTTGTGTCCAAATAGCCCTTTCATTACCTGTGTTAGAATCTGTACATCTAAACCATGTACTAACAGTCCAAGGCTGTGAGTTGCTCCAAGTTTCTCCAGGATTAACAGTTGTACCACCAGACTGATTATACATGTAAAGAGGGTTACTCTGTGAACTACTTGGGTTGGCTCTCAAGTAATCATTAGAACCATCAAGCGACATAGCCTTAGTAAATGGCGTGTCTGAACCTTCAATAGATTTATCAGTTGAGTTATTACTTGGTTCATCCAATACATCAATTGTAAGAGTTCCTGAATCTGAACCGTAGTTATTAGCTCTAGTTACATTTAATACGTGCTGAATATCTATACCATCTGTAATGGTATCAGCAGTTCCAATAATAGCAGTTCCATTATCAGCATAGCCCGAAGGCAC
>Ga0098040_1000557_pt1 | contig 17152 bp, 15 predicted proteins | sample 7_EtaG_FD_75065 | JGI IMG/M metagenome (GOLD analysis project Ga0098040, IMG submission 75065) | Marine viral communities from the Subarctic Pacific Ocean - 7_ETSP_OMZ_AT15161 metaG | ecosystem: Environmental > Aquatic > Marine > Oceanic | place: Pacific Ocean | collected 2015-01-08
GCACCGATTTCACTTCCATCGCCGCCGGCATCATGGCGGAAGTAGACGGTACCCCGGGAGCAAACGACACTCCTGGGAGGCTCCTGTTCCGCACAGCCGCGGATGGCTCCAATTCATTGACAGAGCGTATGCGCATTGCCAGCGACGGCTTGGTTACAATCGCCGGCGACCTTAAGGTGGGCGACGCCGACATCTACGGACAAACCGACGGCCCACTTCGTCTTAAAGCTGACACAAACATGTACTTTGATTGTGATGATGATGCTGACGGCGCCGGTCATTTCTATTGGAGAAACGGTGCCAACACTACTGTCGCGGAACTTGATGAGTCTGGAGACTTAGTTGTTGGTGGCATACTCCAGGTGAAAGGTGACTCGATTAAAAGCGATGCCGGCCCAACGATTGAATTTTCAAGCGCGACTGCAATCGAGCTTTCAAATGACTTAACTGTGACGGGCGATTATCTCACAACCAATGGTGACATACAAGCTTCTAACGGTACTGTGAGCGCAGCCGGCATGCAACTTCGCACAGTCACTTCCTATATTAAGGATCAGAGTTCAACAAACCGCATAGTCGTGCAATCCGGCGGACACGTTGGATTCGTCGACTCGACGGGGGTAGCCGCATTTACGGTGTTTGATACTTATTGTGCAACCGCGGGTAATCTGGCGGTGGGAGGGAGCGTTCAATGTGGAGAGGACACCTCCACCGAAATGACTATGGGCTCCGGTGAAATCCAGTTTTTCGGCAAAGGCGACGACCTCATGGAACTTACCCAGACTGGCGTCGGGATACGCGGCGCAACACCAATCGCAGGCCTGGCGGTTACGGGAGATATTGAGGCATCAGGTGACCTTGATGTAGACGGCGTCCTAACTGTGGGCGACGGCGACCTCGCTGACGGCAACTATCTTTTGAAGTTGAACAGTGATCGTGCGTGGGCCTTTATCCAGTACGGTAACGGCAGTGGCGCGGCCCTTAAGCTGCAAAATGTGACCGGGCCCAACAAAAATTTCATAGTTCAGACTAATGGTGAGACAAGATTTTATAATTCGTCTGGGGTTGAAAAGTTTGTTATTGAAAATTCTACCGGCGACACTGACAGCGCCGGGACAAAAAACTTTAATATAGAGCACCCATTGAAGTCGGGCTATCGATTAAGACACACCTCGATAGAGGGCCCGCTATGCGATCTGATATATAGGGGCAGAATAACCCTCGATGGTAACGAAGGGGTGGTGGATGTCGATAGCCAGTTTGGTATGACGATAGGAACGTATGCGGCATTAACAAAGAATCCTCAAGTATTCCTTCAGAACTCTACTGGCTGGTCACCCGTCCGCGTAAAGAGCTTCTCGGAAGGAATACTGACCATCGAATCTCAGAGCGCCGATAATGATGAAGTCTGTTGGATGGTGGTGGCAACGCGCAGAGACACTGGAGTAATGGAGAGCAACTCTACCGATGAGAGTGGAGATTTGATAGTGGAGTTTGAAAATATAGAAGAGGAGCCTTATGATGAGGACCCGATCGATGAGTAAAGACCCTAACTACATCGCCAAACTAGAAAAAGCCATAACGCAAAAGTATGGTGAAGAGGCAATCAACAACCCAGCCCGTTTTTGGTCCGAGGACAAAGAAAAAGAATATATTCAACAGTCGGTAGAAGAGCGACAGAAGTTCGCTAAATTATCGGAGGCCCAAGACAAAGTAGAAGAAGACGGATTTTTAATAAACCAAAAACTACTTACTAGAGACCACAATAGGACCTGTCCTGTTTGTCGTAAATATTCTTTTCATTCGCGTGATGATTTGTATATGAATAAGTTTGAAGCCTGCTTCAAGTGCTATATACAATACATCGAGGGCCGGGAAGAAAGATGGGCAACTGGTTGGAGACCACATAAGGAAGAATAAAAATGGCAACAGTACTAGAAATCATCCAAGGAATTAATCAAGCAGCCGCCAATGGCGCCTGGGACGGGGCTCACGAAGAGTCCCTGCAAGCTGACGGTAAAGCACGAACGGCCGGCCTCAAGCGAGAAAACGGACACTATATTAACGATCGCCGCGTAATGGACGGCTTTATGGTTCAGTTCCATGGCCCAATCCTCCGTGTAAAGTACCAGGCGGACGCGCGCATTAAAGAGGTCGCCAACAACAATTTTGAAGATGGAGTTGTCCAACACCTCCAGGAAATTGTTAAGTTCCTAAAGAAAGAATATAAAGCCATCACGGGAAACAGTCTTTCTCTTACAAAAGAGGGCGACCATCATATTCTCGTTCAGCGCATTTCTAACTATCGTACTGATGTTCAGGCGCATTGTGACTATCGCATTGGCTCACTGAAAGATGTCGTTGCTATACATGCTACGTCGGATGATGATGCAGACGAACACTCTAAGGATCGTTTAGACGCATCCATCAAAAAATGGTTAGAGCAGGGTCCCAAGAACAAGCGCCCCTCTAACGATACTCGCAAAGGTAAATAAGAAATGTTATGGCGGCTAGCCTCACAAAGCAAGAAATAGTAAAAGAGGTTATCAAGGCCGGAAAAGACCCGGTCTATTTTACGATAAACTATTGTCGCATCTCACACCCACAAAAGGGGCTCATTCCATTTAAAGCATTTGATTATCAGCAAGAACTTCTGAAGGATTTTGGTGATTATCGTTTTAATATAATTCTCAAGGCGCGCCAGTTGGGGATTTCAACAATCACAGCTGCCTATATTGCATGGCTTATGCTGTTTCACCGCGATAAAAACATTCTTGTGGTGGCCACCAAACTGCAGACAGCTACCAACTTAGTTAAAAAAGTAAAAGCTATAATGAAGAATCTTCCCGATTGGATGCAGATATCAGAAATTACAGTTGATAATCGCACTTCGTTTGAACTCAAGAACGGCTCTCAAATAAAAGGATCTTCTACTTCAGGTGACGCTGGCCGCTCAGAAGCTCTTTCGCTTTTGGTGGTTGATGAGGCCGCGCACGTTGAAAAGCTAGGAGAACTGTGGACAGCGCTTTACCCTACTCTTTCAACTGGTGGGCGATGCATTGCACTGTCGACCCCCAACGGTGTCGGAAACTGGTTCCACCAGAACTGTGTAGAAGCCGAAGCCGGCACCAATGATTTTTATATGACCACTTTAATGTGGGACGTTCACCCTGATCGAGACAAAAAGTGGTTTGAGAAAGAAACTCGCAATATGTCCACCAGGCAGATTGCACAAGAGCTCGAGTGTAACTTTAATGTATCTGGTGAAACAGTTATCCACCCGGAGGATATTCAGTGGTATCTAGAGAAAACCACTGCTCCGAAGTATAGGACAGGCTTTGATCGTAACTATTGGATCTGGGAAAAGCACGATCCGGAAAAGTCTTATCTTATTGTAGCTGACGTTGCCCGCGGCGATGGTAAAGATAATAGCGCATTTCATATTATCCAGCTTGAGGACATGAAACAGGTGGGAGAATACATCGGAAAACCCACTCCTGATGACTTTGCTGATATTTTGTATAGTGTTGCAGGAGAGTACAATAATCCAATGGTTGTAATAGAAAACAACAATATTGGCTTCGCGGTACTTAAAAAACTGCAAGATAAAGAGTATCCTAACTTATATTACTCTGCTAAAGGAGACCACCAATATATTGATCCCATCACTGCTCAGTGGCAGTCAAACGCAATTCCCGGCTTTACCACATCTTCCAAAACACGGCCTTTGATTGTCGCGAAGATGGAAGAGTTTATGAGAAACAAACTAATTACTATCAATTCTAATCGATTGCTGTCAGAAATGAAAACATTTATTTGGCATTCTGGAAGACCACAGGCGATGAGAAGCTACAACGATGATTTGGTAATGTCGTTTGCGATTGGGTGTTGGGTAAGAGATACAGTGATTGTAGAAAGTCAAAAAAATATAGAGTATACTAAAAGCTTTATTGGCGGTATGTCAGTAGCATCAACTAATATTTCTACATCAATCCCGGGTATGACAGGACACAAAGTAACAAAAGAAAACCAGCGCTCCGAGGAAGCCACTGGATTTAATGAACAATATATTGGCTTGATTAAAGGCTAGGACTAGAATATGGCACAAAACGAACACAACCCAAGAAACCCAGCATCACCGCTTTTTAAGAGACTAACACGTCTCTTATCGGGCCCCATTGTTAACTATCGAACTCAAGTCGCGAGACAAGACCGACGTAATAATTTAGATAAATATCGGTACCGTTTCCGATCGATGAGCGGCCAAGAGTTTAAACGCTCTGATAATAACTATTCTCAAAACTATAACATGATGACGTCTGCTGCATTCCGCAGCCAGAACCGAGCTGAACGATATATCGATTTTGAACAGATGGAATATATGCCAGAGATTGCGTCGGCGCTTGATATCTATGCCGATGAAATGACGACTTCTAACGAGTACGATCGATTATTAAATATTGATTGTCTTAACCATGAGATTAAAACGATTCTTGAGTCTCTTTTTTATGACGCCCTTAACATTGAGTTCAACTGTTTCGGCTGGGCTCGGTCAATGTGCAAATATGGTGACTTCTTTTTATATCTCGACATTGATGAGAAACTAGGAATTACATCCGTTATCGGAATGCCCAACAGTGAAGTTGAGCGCCTAGAGGGACAGGATCAAACAAACCCGAACTATGTCCAGTATCAGTGGAACGGCGCCGGAATGACCTTCGAGAACTGGCAGGTTGCACACTTCCGCATTCTTGGCAACGATCGTTATTCTCCTTATGGTACATCAGTCCTCGACCCCGCCCGCCGCATCTGGCGTCAGCTTGTGCTGCTCGAAGACGCAATGATTGCTTATCGTGTTGTGCGCGCCCCCGAGCGTCGCATTTTCCACATCGACGTAGGGAACATTCCACCACAGGATGTGCCCCAATACATGGAGAAAGTAAAGGGAGAAATGAAGCGCAACCAGCTTGTCGATGCCACCACGGGCCGCGTCGATCTTCGTTACAACCCGCTATCTCTTGAGGAAGATTACTTTATTCCCATGCGAGGTGGTGTTGGATCGGACATCAAATCTCTCCAGGGCGCTTCTAGTCTTAACGACATCGATGATGTGAAATATCTTCGAGACAAGCTGTTCGCCGCTATTAAGATTCCGCAAGCATACCTCACGAATCTTGAAGGTGGCGACGAAGACAAGACTACGCTAGCACAGAAGGATATCCGCTTTGCCAGAACGATTCACCGGTTGCAGCGCTCTTTGGTTGCAGAGCTTGAAAAGATGGCTATTGTCCACCTTTATACTTTGGGCTACCGCGGCCAAGATCTTCTCTCTTTCAAAATTACTCTTAATAATCCCTCTCGCCTCGCCGAACTGCAACAGCTTGAATATATGAAAACCAAGTTCGATACTGCAACCGGTGTTCCAGAGGGAGTGTACAGTAAGAGATGGGTTGCTCGCAACATCCTTGGCATGACAGACTCTGAGTTCCTCCGTAATCAACGAGAGACTTTTTATGATCGCAAATATCAGCAGGCTCTTGAGGGTCTTGCCGAAGAAGGCGCCATGGAGGAAGCCGGCGGCGGAGGCCTAGGCGACATGGGAGATATGGGCGACATGGGAGATATGGGTGACATGGGAGATATGGGCGGCGAAGAACTCGGCGGTGAAGAGCCCGCTGGTGAAGAATCGCCACTCCTCGCCACACCCGGACGCGTCGATGACGACCCCGGCCGCAACACCCGCCATGAGGGTGCCAAACACAAACCTGGTGCCTGGGACAATAGACACGGCAGCGCCGACCGAGGAGGGTCCGGAGCCACTAATCGGGCCCTAACGAGAGCTGCTAAAGGACCAGAGGCCGGCCTGACTTCGCGAACACTACATCCCGGCCGCCCGGACCTCTCAATAGACTTCAAAAAGCTTGTTGGCCTAGAAGAGAAAATGGCACCTACTTATAATAATAACGAAAAGATAATGTTTGAGAATACAACTAAGGTCAGGCGTCTGGTTGAACAGATGGAACGTAAAGGGGTAGACAAAGATGAAACACAATAAGAAGAGAAACACAGCTTTTATATATGAAACTCTTACCAGAGAGCTAACAAAGGCTATTGTAGATTCTAAGTCTGTCCGTAAAGAAAAAATAGTTGCCCTAATAAAGGAGCACTTCTCCGCAGACAGTGTTTTATTAAAAGAGTTGGGGCTGTATAGAAACCTCTTAGAAACTAAGAGTATTAATCAGGGAGTTGCTGAAAGGATCCTTGAGGAATCCAAGAGAGCATATATAGAGTTGGAAGAGAAAACCATCTTTGATGCGCAGTCGAGGCTAATAGCCGCGATAAATAAAGAAATTGGTCGAGAGGCGTGGTCCAACTTTGTACCAAACTTTAAAAGCTTGGCATCAGTAAACGCAATCTTTAATAGTAAGACATCCATTAAAAAGAGGGTTCTCTTTGAACAAGCCACAATAGAAAGAATGAGCGCCGCACCCGAGAACGCTACCAATTCCGGAATGCGATCCATCGATAACATAGAATATCGTGCCTTTATAAAGAAGTTTAATGACAAATATACTGATCTTCTGCAGGAACAAAAAGATTTACTTAATCGGTTTATTACTGGGTTTGCCGACGACGGCCTTGAACTTCGTTTATACTTAAATGAAGAATTGTCTCGACTCAAAAAAGCTGTCGATGATGTAGCTATAGAAAATACAGAGCCACTAATCAGTACTAAACTATCTGAAGTAAAAGAGTACCTCGAAAGTTTTCGCAAAAGAGAGTTTACCGACATCGATTTGAATAAGGTACTTAAGACACAAGAACTAATCCGGGAGCTGTCAGCAAATGATTAAAATTAAGATTGGGGGCCCTCAAGCAACTGTAGAATTAAAAGCTCGCAAAGCCCTCGATGGCTCACTTCTCATTATGGACCACCTGAAAATTGATATTGCGGTAATGCCCGATAATATGAAGGTGGTTACTTTCCCTAAGACCGAGGCGACGGAAGATGTATATGATTACCAGAACCGTTTATTAGAACTTCTTTCTGACAAAGGAATCGTCGACCGGTCTAGTATTCAGGGTGGTAACGTTTTTCGTTCCTTAGAGGGTCTTCTTTTAGAGGGTAAGTCAATTAACTCTGTACAAGCGGCCGTGTACGTAATTGCTGAATTTATTCAAACTGAGGCGTCCTATGAGCGTATCGCCGACGATTATGAGAAAGAACTTGAAGATATGTTTACACATCCGACGGATCGAGATTCAACTGAATATGGCGAAGTGCCTCAATACGGGCAGAAGGGCTCTATGCGCCCGGGCTATTACTACTATCCATTAAGAAATCGATATTAAAGTGGAGCTCCTACATTTTATACTTGCCGCTTACGGCATGACATTTATTATTATTCACGGTCACATCTTCAATAAGATCCGGCCGCCCTGCAAATCAATGTGGGGATTTGGTCGCCTATTCCATTGCCACTTATGTATGGGATTTTGGGTTGGCGTGTTTCTATGGGGCATAAGTCCATATACAGAACTATTTAGTTTTAGCAATCAGCCGATGACAGCGTTCATGTGCGGCTGCATTAGTGCTGGAACATCATACTTTTTGAGTATGTTGGTCGAGGATTACGGGATCCGAGTGGTCCATAAAGGAGGTGAGCAATCATGAAAAAATGGATGATCCAACCAGTTCGACGATGCTGCTCAGGCAGTTGACTACTTTAAAGGAATAATATTATGGCACGCAGGAAAAATGTAAAACGAATAGATCCAAGATACTTCTTGAACGAGACAGTGAATCGTGGGGAAGAGGGGAAGGAGCCTGGTGTAGGAGGGCAGCCCCCCGAGTGGGAACGCAAGTTAGCCAAGTCCGACCCCAGCGGCCCCACCGCGAGGTCCAAGCGCAGACACGTTCGCGGACTCGAAGACCCAGATGTTGATGTGGAAGAGCTTGAAGAGGGTTGTCCCCACGAAGAAGGCGGAGCAGCAATTGATATTAGCGCCCCCGGCACGGAAGTTCATGTTGACGACATCAGCCAGCTTTCTCCCGAAGAAGCGTTTGCTGCGGGAATGGCTGCAGCAAGGGATGCTATTAATCAGGCGATGGGCGGCCCCGATGGGCCTCCCCCTGAGGGCGGCTTTAGCGGAAGCGGCCCCATGGGAGAGCCGGCAATGCATGAGGAAATAACCCATGACCCCAGAAGTCCGATGGAAGCACTTGAAGCTAAAGCCTGGGCGTTAGCTTTTCCAAAGGCCTGGGCGGAACTAAAGAAGATGGGCGATGGAATCTTCGATCTTGCTAGGGCAGCAGGCCTGGACGCTCCGGAACCCGAGCCTGTGGACGACGACCAAGAAATGGAGTTATAAGATTGTGGCCCAACTTCTACGAGAATTTTATGAACTATGCGAAGGCGGCGTTTGTCAGGACTTACTGACGGAAGCTGAGAAGGGCTTTGTCCGTGAAGGCGGACTCATCTTATCTGGTAAACTTCAGGAAGCCGAATGCGAAAACGGCAACGGCCGCGTATATCCCCTTCCCATCCTTTCAAGAGAGATCGGAAAGTATAATAAAATTGTAGCAGACAACAGAGCGTTAGGAGAACTTGACCACCCAGATTCCTCCATCGTGAACCTCGCGAACGTTTCGCATATGGTCACAAAGATCTGGATGGAAGGGCCCGCAGTAATGGGCAAGATCAAAGTCCTCACCACACCTGCCGGACAGATATTAAAGTCCCTTATAGAAGCAAACGTAAAGATTGGTATATCGTCCAGAGGCTTGGGCTCGGTACGAGACGAACGTGGTAAAACATATGTCGAGGACGACTTCCAGCTGATCGCGTTTGACATTGTGTCGGAACCCTCAACACCGAATGCGTTTATGGCCATATCAGAAAGCAAGATTATGAATGAACAGATTGTAAAAAATAACAAGATTATTAATTTGATGAACAGTATCATAGGAGACTAAAAAATGCAAATTTCAAAACAAGAATTAAGACAGATTATTAATGAAGAAATTGATGAAGTAATAGACGAGGGCTGGCTCGACCGGGTAAAGGGTAAGGCCGCCGGAATGAAATCGAAGGCCGCAGGGAAAATGTCTGATCTGGGCGCAAAAGCTGCTCGCGGCTTGGGAGCTGATTCGGCTGCAGCTGAGATGGACCGAGCCGGCGCCGAGCGCAAGGCGGACGCCCCCAATCAGGAAAAGCTCGGGTTAATGAAGTCACATTCGAAGAAGTACTCCGCTGCGACGGCTAGTATGATAAAAGATGCCCAGAAGCTAGGGCTTCTAGAGGATCCCAACTTCAAGAAAGCCATGGCAGCTGCGAAGTCAGTAGCTACGCGTTTGAATAATATTATAGCAGGATGGGAGAAGCAACCCGGGGAGTGAGCCTAGACAGCTAAGAGTTGCAAAAGAGAATGAAAAAATCAGAGTTTAAAAAAATCCTTAAACCAATAGTCAGAGAATGTATTCAAGAATCTCTTATGGAAGATGGATTAATATCTAGCATTATTAGTGAGGTCGTCCGCGGCATGGCGCCCGCACCCCGGGCCCCTATTGTTGCCGGCGCTCCAACTGAGCCTGATGACCAGCGATTGAAGCAGCGCGCTTTTAGCCAACAGCAAACTAAAAAGCTTCAAGAACACAAGTCTAAGTTAATGGCTGCCGTTGGAGGGGGTGCCTATAACGGGGTTGATCTTTTTGAGGGGACAACACCCGCTCCAGCACAAGCGTCCCCGGAGCAACAAGCGGGCCCACTTTCAGGACATCCTCCCGGCGACGCAGGCGTAGATATCACAAATATTTTTGGGTCAGTTGGACGTAGCTGGAATGCACATATGACAGAAGTTAAAAAGAGAAAGTAGGATATTGTGGCGTCTAACGTAGTAGTAAAAATCAGGCGAGGTGAGCCAACGGAAAAGTTAATTCGTAGATTTATCAGAAAATGTAAGAAAGAACGCGTTGTTGAAGAATATCGGGCCCGAACTGATTATTATATCAAACCCTCGGTAAAGAAAAAGCTTAAGTCCGACAAGGCCCGCCGGGAAAGAAAAAAGCTAGAAAGAAAACGCGCAGCGAAAATGTTTAGATAAAAGAACATTATTGGTGCTATTTAATAACGGAGAGAAGTAAGATGGCAACGTTTCAATATAAAGTGGGATTAGGCAATGTGGGATCGTATCAGGTCTCGGGTGTGCCTTATGTAACGGGTAGCATAGCTGCTGGAGATGGCGGCGCTCAAGGTCCAGTGCAAGTTGCATTTCCTTCCGTAACAAGTTGGATAGTTGTGAGCAATGTGGGTGGATCTGCTGATCTTAAAGTTGGGTTTTCACAAAACGGAGTGAACGGAACTAGCGGTAATTACTGGCTGGAACTCGATCAAAACCAGGTATCACCCAAGCTTGAAGTCAAGGTTACAGAAATCTGGCTCAGCGGAAGTAACGGTTGTTCAGTGATGGCGGGGCTTACAGGAATTCCTAGTATTACAATTAATAATCTTGATGTTTCTCCAAGTGGTTCCAACTGGTCTGGGTCAGTAGGAGCCCTCGTCGGGTAAAGGAGGTATTTTATCCCTTAAGAGGAGGCGCGGCTAAATGTCAGATCCAAAAAATAAGTGGAATCAGCCCGCTGCACCACCTGCCCCCATGTTCTTTGGTAAAAAAGAGCGTGATTTAGTAAAACAAGTTAATGATGAGCTGTCCGAGCGTATTATCGGACAACCGATTGCTTATTATCCAATAAGTCTCGAAGAATCTAATTTTAACGAAATATACGGTGAGGCCATGGAAAAGGTCTCGCTCCCTCCCGTCCGAATTTTTGCTTATGTTGTAGTAGATAATGAGCAAACTAATGAAACATACGGTTACGAGTACCAAACAAAGCTCACAGTCAATTTCAGCGAAAGACGAATAACCGAAGATCAAAATCTCTATGTACGTGTTGGTGACTTCGTTCAATACGGCGACTACTTTTATGAGATCGTCCGGACATATAATGATACACGTTATTACTTCGGTCAAGTCCAACACAAGTTTCAAATTAGTGCCGAGTGTGTAAGGGCCCGCGATGGCGCATTCCGAGTGATGCCAGCTGTTGACCGCCCCGCCGCGGTTGCACCCACAGACACCACAGAAGCATCCTCCCCGGCTCCACGTCCAGCGCCGTATCCTCCTCTAGCTGCCAGCTATGTTACCATTAATGCAGAAACAAAGCTCCCCAACGAGCGCGTAATCACAGCCGGATCAGGGATTACCCTAACGGACACTGGTGCCGGCGGCACTCTTACGATAGCCTCCTCTGGCCAAAATGCTATAGGCCCTACTGGGTCTATACAAATTGGTGCGGGGGCAGGAGCGTTCTACGGTGACTCGACATTCACATATCTTACAGCTAGCGACACCTTATCACTAACAGGACACGTTACAGCTTCAGGCCGCATGTCCGCATCAACATTTTACGGGACCACCCTTACAGCATCTTTCGCGCGCTTGTTGCCAACGTCTGGTGCCGTCGGAGGGTTGGGGAGTTATCTCGCACTAGATTCTAGTAACAATATTATCATCACCTCGTCTGCTGGTGGGGGCGCCGGAGATGGAATCTTTACCACTATTAATGGAACACAGGCTTACGTTACCAGTAGTTTGGCTATCGGTGGAACCTCTGCCCCGGACCACAAGATTTCAGTCAGTGGCTCTGTTTCCGCATCGGTGAATATTTCCGCGTCTGCTTTCTATGGCGACGGTTCAAATTTAAGTGGCGTCACAACGGCCGCCGCAGGCGCGACAACACAAATTCAGTTTAATAGCGCCGACTCTTTTGCAGCCTCAGCCAATCTTACCTTTAACGGGGCCACACTCACGGGCTCTTATACGGGCTCACTAGCTGAGGTAACTACTTTAAGCTCTTCAGCACTTCTCACGCAAGGAAACTCTTACCTGTCTGGCGGACTTGTTCATAAGCGCACAGCGATCGTCACAAGCCACACGGCATCTATAACAGAGTATATTCTAGGAGTAACAGGGGTACCCACCTCTATTTTATTTGATGCTACTGCTTTCTCGGATGGTCAGGTAGTTGTGGTGAAGGACGAAAGCGGCGCTGCAGCCTCCGCAACAGCGATTACTCTTGAGCCCTCAGGGTCCCAAACAATTGATGGAGCAGTTAGTCAAACTATAGAGTCGCCATATGGCGCCGTACTTTTATATTCAAACGGTAGCAATTGGTTCGTATATTAAAATAATTTGAAAACTATATGGACGTATCCAAACTATGTATCTATATGTAATGAGATATTGTAGGTGTGATGAACGTAATAACCTTATTCCTCCGATTATGATAGAGCTTACTTTTTTGATTAATAGACATTCTCAGTCATTTATAGGAGGATTATAAAAATGGCATACAAATTCCAAAGTGGGGAGGCTATCTTAAGTGGCAACCTCAAACAGGAAGGAACAATTTCAGGCTCCGGAGACGTTACTCTAGCCGTTGGAAAAGATTTTAATATCGCAGGCTCCAACGTCTTGAGTTTAACAACTCTCGGTAGTTCGGTTGTTGGTTCTTCCCTCACAAGTGTGGGCACCCTTGCTGGTGTCACATCTTCACAGCCGATCGTTGCATCGGCAGGCTTACGTACGGCGCAGGACCTTTCTGCGTCTGGTGAGCTTACTCTGGGTGTCGGGGGAGGCGTCGATATCGCTGGTAGCACAGTCATTAACCTGACTAGTCTCGGTTCGAGTGTTCTTGCATCGTCTTTGACGAGTGTTGGCACCCTCGCGGGTCTTACAGCATCAAGTCCGGTCGAAGCAAACGGCGGTCTCGAAGCCGGCTATGTGACATCACATGGTGATATCTCTGGCTCGGGCGATCTTACACTGGGAGTAGCAATTGATATTGACGGCTCGCAGGTTTTGTCTAAAGCCACTCTTGGCTCTACTGTTCTTGCTTCGTCACTGACAAGTGTTGGTACACTCGCTGGTGTGACATCGTCTAGTCCAATCGTTGGACCGATTAAAGCCACCGCGCTGTCTTCATCTGGAGACCTTCAGCTTGCTGTTGGTAAAGATGTCAACATCGCCGGCAGCAACGTTCTCAACTTGACAACTCTCGGGTCGAGTGTTCTTGCTTCGTCACTGACAAGCGTAGGCACCCTCGCAGGCGTGACATCGTCTGCTCCAATTGTGGCTCAAGCTGGACTTCGTGTTTCTGGTGGTGTTATTTCCGGCTCTACCGGAATCTCTGGTTCTTCTGCCAAGTTCAGTGGAATCGTGAACGCTGGTCGCTTCGTCGGAAGCGGCGCTGGTCTCACAAATATTACTGCCGATCAGACTGACGTTACATCGTCTACGGGCAACATCGCGTACGAATTAGCCTTCACGGAGTACTTGGGGACTGACGTCGGCCTCGGCGGCAACGCTGGCCTCGCCTTCAATCCTAGGGGTCTTTTGAGTGAGATTTCTTCGTCGCTTCTTATTTCTGGGTCCAACAGTGGTTTCCAGCAGTCCCGTATTGCATTCGGTGCAGATCAGCCAGGTGGCGTAACTGGCTACCTCAAGTCTTATGATGACGACGGCTATTTCCTAGAACTCAGTGCCCCCTCCGGCGAGATTGATATCTCTGGTTCTGATGGCGTGATGATCTTCGCTGCCAACGAACAGAACATTAGTTTTGCATCTCAGTTCACCGACAACGCGGCCGTCCTGGAGAACTTCGACGAGGATGTCATAATCAGTCTGGGTTTCGACGGTGTAATGTCCGCTTCGAGTGATCTACGACTTGGCGCTGGTGCAGGTATTGACATTGGCGGACAAGCCAACGTTCTTTCGCAAGCGACTCTTGGGTCTACAGTCCTGGCTTCGTCTTTGACAAGTCTTGGCACGCTTAATGGCATGACTAGTTCCATGGGCGTTCAGGTCGGCGGTTATGGTTTAATGGCCAACAATCTTACTCGTAGTTCGGGTGACTTGAACATCAAGTTGCACGATGCTGCTGCAAACCATGTCGGCTTCCGGCTGGCAAGTGGTGGCTTCCCACTTAAGGTTCTTTCGACTGGTGTCACTGAGCTGAATGATGGAGAAGTTAAGATTGGTGCGTCTTCGGGCGTAATCTCCGGTTCTGGCGACCTTACTCTGGGCGCTGGTGCAGGTATTGACATTGGTGGACAAGCTAATGTTCTTTCGCAAGCCACTCTAGGTTCAACCGTCCTTGCATCGTCACTGACAAGTGTCGGTACTCTGGTTGGTTTGACCTCGTCACAGCCAATCGTTGCTAGTGCTGGTGTTCGAGCAATCGAACTTTCCAGTTCCGGCGAGATCCAGGCTGCAGGAGCTGCTGAATTCAATAGCACCTTGAGTGTTAATGGAGCAATCACACTTGCTGGTGCTTCGGATACCGCAATTGCAGTGGGTAGTGATAGTATTTACTTCCGGGATGCTGATGGCACCATGAAGCGAGATTCCGTCGCTGACATCGTTGATGCGATGGCTGGCACCGGCTTGACTGGTAACGGCGATGGCACGATGAGCTTGTCCTCCGTCGGTACTGTAACAGGCGTTGGCGATGCAAACGCAACGTTGACTGAAGGTCTAACCTATGGTTCAACCACGTTGACTGCAAATCGTACTTGGACGCTACCGGCGTCTTCGGGACTGTCTGTGGGCGATGTGGTTCGTGTTAAGGCTCCGGATGATGTCGACACGTTTTATGTGAAGATCACAGGATCTGGCGCACAAACGGTTGATGGTGGTAATCCACTTACTTACCTGGAATCGGATGCAGCTGCTGTTGCTTTGCACTATGTTGCGGCAAACAAATTTAAGATCTTCTAGAGAAGATTATTAGTATTAAGGGTGGGTATCTTTCGGGGTACCCACCCTTTTTGTATTCAAGTTTCTATATAGTGTAAGATGGCCTATAAATATTCAAAAGGCAAGACTTATCAGGGCGACATCTATAATGAAGATGACACCCAGAGAAACACTTATCTAGATTGGAGCGAGGATGCTGTTGGAATCGTTGCCGGCGGAGAGTTAACTCTAGCGGTGTCTGGGGCAGTCGTCATCGTCTCCGGCTCGGGTACCCCCTTGCGCGTCGATGGCGCCATCAGCTCTAGTCGTGCCCTTTATGGAACAGATTTGGTATTAAAGACTAATGACTCCAGCGGAATTGCTTCACTTTATATCGAAGGCACCAATGGCACTGAAATCATTGGTATGACCGGCGGCGGCTTGAACATCCTCTCCCAGGGCGGCGATCTCCACGTCGTAGCCGGCACCGACTACGCGATCTCCTGGGGTACCGACAATACGTATTGGAAAATGGGTTTAAGCACCAACGGTGATCTCAGCCTCCCAGCCATGTCTGCCGGCAATATCAAGGGACGGGTGCATGTTTCCGGAAGCGACAGCGACAATCTATTCTATACCAATTCGGACAGCAATGATGACGTTTTCGTTGTCTGCGGCGACGGCAAAGTCGGCATCGGCACTGCTAGCCCCAGCAAGAACCTTGATATTGAAGGCGCCGACAACGCGATAATACAACTTAATGCTACCAATTATCGTTCTTATAACGTGGGCTCCGATGGTTATGGGTTTGTTATTCACGACGACACGACCGGCGGCACCGCAGGTTATAGGTTTGTAATTTCAGATCAAGCCGCCGCACTGGGCTATGTGGGTATTGGCGCCGGCGCAAGTATAGCCGGCAGCAATCATCCCGATGCTCTTCTTCATCTTTCTTCCTCCGACGACGGACAAATCTTCCGCGCCGACACAACCGACGGCACCACAGTGTTGTTTGTAACCGGTTCCGGCCGTGTAGGCATCGGCACTGCCTCTCCGAATGCGATTCTTCATATCACCGGAGCCCTAGGCCCGGCTCTTCTTATTGAAGATGGCAATATTCATTTAAGTGGCACCAATACGGCTCACAATCCAGAAATTCAGTTTATTGACAATGCCCATATTGGTGTTGCTGGTCTTAAAATAAGATATGACAATAGCAACGGTAATAGTTACTTTGAAAATATGTATAACAACACAAATGCCGGTATCTTTTTCACCACTCGCGAAGCTGGAACTGCCGATAACGTTTTGTCCCTGGTTGCAGGACAAGTTGGCATCGGCACCGCATCGCCGTCCGAAGCACTAACCGTTATAGGTGATATTTCAGGATCCGGAGATCTTGTAGTAGGCGACGACGTTTTAATAGTAAGCGGCAGTTCGGTAGGTATAGGCTTCGCCCCCTGGTCCGGCAAGGAACTTCATGTTACCGATGGAGACTCTAGCACCGCAGGGGCCCCAGCTGACTCTCAAGTTGTAGTGGAGTCTGGTGGGAATGCTGGTATTAGCTTATTAGCGGGAGGAACTCGTGCTCGGATCTTCTTCGGCGATAGTTCCGACATTGATGAAGGAATCATTGAATATAAATTTACTAACAGCGAAAGGTTTAATATTGATGTGGGCGGCAACGAAGTGATGCGTATCTATGAATCCGGCGCTTCCAATACCATTACAACCCTCAACGGTGTGAAGACCACCGCGGGATTGTTCACGGAGGGACACCCCTATTATAGTAATGACGAGAACATCACAGTGGGCGATTGCTGTGTATTAGAAAATGGTCAGATTGTTCGTTCTTCTTCGCCGATGCAGAAGAATGTGAGTGGTATCGCTTGGTATAGTGTGTTGTCCGATCTGCAAAACTCCGGCAGTTCCGGCGATGAAGCGTGGCCTTTAACCCTTGATGATGCCACAGTTTCACGAGTTGCGTCAGACGCGCTGGGAATTCAGTGTAATATGGCCGAAGAGAGCGGAGGGGAATGGGTGCCTACTGCAAAGTTCCAGACATTATGGAAACTAGCCGCCCTGGGCGATAGTCGCCAAAGCAATTATGGGACCACAGACCTGACGGGCTTTAAAGTGTGTAATGAAGGCGGCGAAGTATCCGCTGGTGACTTGCTGTGCACGAGCACAACCCCAGGATTCTTAATGAAGCAGTCAGATGATATTATGCGTAGTTACACGGTAGGAAAGGCTATGGAAGATGTTACATTTGATGGTAATGGACAGGCTACTGGCATTTATGGTTATATTTACTGCGGCTGATTTGAGTTAGAAATCACAACTATTAGTCATTTCC
>Ga0098040_1000560_pt1 | contig 17134 bp, 12 predicted proteins | sample 7_EtaG_FD_75065 | JGI IMG/M metagenome (GOLD analysis project Ga0098040, IMG submission 75065) | Marine viral communities from the Subarctic Pacific Ocean - 7_ETSP_OMZ_AT15161 metaG | ecosystem: Environmental > Aquatic > Marine > Oceanic | place: Pacific Ocean | collected 2015-01-08
CACGCGTCAAGCGCATTGGAAATATCACGCGTCAACCAGGACCGACACTTGCTCTCAATTTCTTAAGACTCGCTCTTCACCAAAGACATACAGAAGTCTAATCATCACGTCGTTGGTAACCGGCAAGAAAACCCAGAATACACTGCACACCATATGCTCCAAAAATTGGCGCTACGGCTGTCGCTACAAAGAGGAATGCTGCGTATACAAGAGTTTCAAGATAACCCTTTCTGGGAGACGAAGTGATTAACAATATAAAAGGGAAAATTCGGAGAAATAGCCCCAACATCCCACCTTCTATCATCGCTTGGAAATAGGAGGACTCTCCATGTATCAGTCTCGCGCGTCCAAGCACCCCACCGTTCGTTGTGCCCAACCCTTTGCCTGTCGCAAATTCCAGAGGAGAAAATTCAGAAATTATTGAGATAGCCGTTTCCCATTGCCACAATCTTCCCTGATTGGATTGAGAAGAAAGGCCATTGTTGGTAATACGATCCATTTGAATATTTACATTTTCCTCCAGAGTTGGGGAAATAGCGCCAATATTTAAATATAAAAAGTAACCGAACAACAGTACAAGAAATATAGCGACAAAAGAACTAAGCTTGTGAATTCTCACCCCCACAATTCCGAAGGCGCCCACCAACATGATGGCTCCGCTCAACGAACCAGTCATAATTGCGCTAATGCTTAGAAAAAATAAAGCTACCACCTTCTTTATCATGCGCTGACTAAACAATAAAAGAAGCGTGAGGAATCCTATTAGCGTTGGCATTACGATTGTAGACGTCACATATAAAAACGATAGACGATGAGCCTCACGAAACTCTGATCGATAGAGATAGGCGTCCAAAGTATTATTCAGAAAGTCCAATAAATGGGTTTGCATTTGAACCAACAATCCCAAACCGGAAATCACAATTAAGTAGTAAGGAACCGAATAGAGCACGCGCTTGGCGATATTTCTATTTATCGTCAAACCAAAATAATAAAATGGCACCCACGAAATATAATAGAAGGCGTTTTTTAAAGAGGAACCCAACCCCAAGCCCAATATCGAACTTGAAAAAACGAGAATACTGGAAAAAAACAAAGATAAATATAAAACAGAACCTATCTTATATTTATAAACTCTAAAAAAAACTACCGCAGTCAAAGCGAATACAAGAAGTTGCTTCCAAATGATCAGCGGAGTGCCTGCAAAAATATAATCAAACCCTCCCTCCGCAGAAAGAATGAGGAGCGCAAGTATGCCTACCCAGTCGAATAAATCTCTATATTTCAAAGCATAAATTTTTCTCCGCGACATTTGGGTATTCTTTAGAGTGAGCACATTCTGCATTTCAATTTAATTCACTATCTGGTCGCGTTCCAAAAAAGCATAACCTAAGGGGAAATGACTTTACGATTTCCCCACTCGGTCAACCAAGCGCTTGATGGCATACGAAAAGACCGAAATCTTTATAAGATACCACACTAATAATACCTCATATCCGCTCGCCGGCGTTCCATTTTTGAGTGCGATAATTTTTAGCGGCAAGAACAAGACCAAAATTCCGAATGAGACACTGGCACTTGTTCGCACGCCGCCGAGCGCATTTAGACAAATAAGTTGAAATAACCCGATTGATTGTAAAACCGAAAAAATGGGTATCAGAATACTCAATTCTCCACTCACTGGAATGCTTCGATGTAGCCACCAGTGCAAAATTGCCTCTTTGTTGGCGTATAGAAAGAAGGCACTCCCTGATGCCACGATTGGTACACCAATCGATGCGGCTACAATTATGTTCTTCGCCCATTTAAAATCGCCACCAGCTTGAGCGGAAGCAACCGCTGGCCAGAACGGGGCTAGCGCAATTGAAAGGAGCGCGGGAACATACATGTAAATTCGGAGTTGCAAATCAACTTCCGCTACAATCGTCGAGCTAAAGAAAAGAGAGTTGAAATATGGGTCGAGCCCAACTTCAAGAAATGTACAAACGTTGAGGAAAGCGTACTTCAAGCCATCTTTCAATCGGACCAACATATCCGTCGCATCAATCACCGATCGATCAGGCTTTAAATCTGGGCGCTTTAGAAAAAAGAGATAGGCAGTGGAAAGTGCGGCCACAAATGGCGGCATAACTACAAAGCTAAACGCAAACGCATAGAGATTTCGAAAATATATACTGGATACGAATGCACCGATAATTACCGCTATCCTTGCAGCCGTCGTCCAAGACTGAGCGGTTCCACCAAGCCTTAATGCAAAAAATACCCTTTGAGATGTTGCAAGGGGAATACCCAGAGCACTGGCTGCAACAAGTGTCATCCAGACCACTTGCGTCTGATTGCCCGCACTAATTGGCAGCACCACACTAAGCAAATCTAGCGAGACGAGAAGCATACCCACAAAAATTATCGCCAGAGCAATGCCACACAGAAGAAACCAAACCTGCGATATCGATTTTTTAGCGCGAGCTAAGTCATTTTCTGAATCAGCCATAGCCACATCGTTGACCAATGAGGAACCTAGACCAAAATCTGCATAGCTGAAAAATGTGGTAATTGATATGATGACAGCAAGCACACCATAGTCGCCCTTCCCCAAGGCTTCGAGAGCAAGAGGAATGGCAAAAAACGTAGAGGCGAGGTTGATTAGCCTCCCCAAAAGCCCAAAGAATACATTGATATATAAACTCTTTGTACGCACATCCGTAATGAATGGCGAAATTTGGCTTACCAACTGCCTTAGCGGAATTAAAGCCAAATGAACGGTCTCCGAATTTGTGCGACCAATGGCTCCAATAGCGACGACATAATCTGCAAATTGTCCAACTCTAATAGGGCCCTATTGTCCAACTCTAATAGGGCCCTATTGTCCAACTCTAATAGGGCCCTCTGGAAACTAATTTCGTCAATCGAGCCTTTATTCCAACTGCTTCAACCTTAATATTTACAAGCAGAATCAAAAGAACGTTGCTAGCAAATGAACAATCCCGCTTATGTCCACTCTCTAGGTTGTCGTGCGCATCTTATTTATTGAACTTTTTGATGATCACAAAACCACTCATAGGTTTTGGCCAAACCCTCTTTCAATGACACGCTTGAATTCCAACCTAGCGTATGGATTTTATCTACACTCATCAATTTTTTAGGCGTTCCATCAGGCTTGGAGAGATCACGCAAAATTGTTCCCGTAAAGCCGATTGCATTACAGATAAGATTTGTGAGGTCGAGAATTGTAAGGTCCCTGCCAGATCCGACATTAACATGGGAATAGTCTGAGTAGGTTTTCATTATGAATACGCAAGCATCTGCACAATCATCAACATAAAGAAATTCGCGACGAGGTGATCCCGTTCCCCAAATCACCACTTCGTTGTCTCCACGTAACTTTGCTTCATGTACCTTCCGTATAAGCGCAGGAATAACGTGGCTTGAATTCAGATCAAAGTTATCACCCGGCCCATAAAGATTAGTCGGCATCGCTGAAATAAAATCACACCCGTGCTGCTTGCGGTAAGCCTGACAAAGTTTGATCCCTGCAATCTTTGCAATCGCGTACCATTCATTCGTGGGCTCAAGAGGACCCGTCAGCAGCGCGTCTTCAGTGATCGGTTGGGGCGCCATCTTCGGATAAATGCAGCTCGAGCCTAAAAACAGAAGCTTCGAGACGTTTGCCCTATAAGCGGCTTCGATGATGTTCGCCTCGATCATGAGATTGTCGTAAAGGAAGTCCGCCGGGTAGCTATCGTTTGCCAGAATTCCACCGACCTTGGCTGCAGCCAGAAAGATTGCATCGAGCTTCTGATCCAGGATCCAGGCGCGCGTCTGTGCCTGATCTTTCAGGTCAACCCCTTTGCGGTCCACGGTAATGACTTCACACTTCTCGCGTTCAAGACGACGAACGATGGCGGAACCAACCATACCCTTGTGGCCAGCCACCCAAACGCGTTTTCCTTCGAGCGGGAATATCACCTCAGTCGACATTGTGACGCTTCTCTTCTGCAACGACTTTCAAATCCTCACGCACCATCTCGGCGCAAAGGGCATGAACTGGAGTCTCGTGCTTCCATCCAAGCTTCGTGTGGGCTTTGGTCGGATCTCCCAACAGAAGTTCCACTTCTGTTGGCCGGAAATATCGTGGATCAACCTCGACAAGGCAGCGGCCTGAGGCAACGTCATAACCCTTCTCGTCAGCACCCTTGCCTTTCCACTCTAGCTTGATGCCCACTTCAGCAAATGACCATTCTACGAATTGACGAACTTCAGTCGTGACGCCTGTCGCGAGCACATAATCATCCGGCTCGTCCTGTTGCGTCATCATCCACATGCCACGGACATATTCGCGCGCATGACCCCAGTCGCGTTTGGCGTCGAGATTGCCCAGATAGAGTCTGTCCTGATATCCGAGGTGGATGGCAGCCACCGCACGCGTGATCTTGCGAGTAACGAATGTCTCACCGCGGAGCGGGCTCTCGTGATTGAAGAGAATGCCGTTTGAAGCGTGAATGCCATAAGCCTCGCGGTAGTTCACCACAATCCAGTAGGCGTAGAGTTTTGCCGCCGCATAGGGGCTACGGGGATAGAAAGGAGTTGTCTCGCTTTGAGGAACTTCCTGCACCTTGCCATAGAGCTCAGACGTCGAGGCCTGATAGAAGCGTGTCTTCTTTTCAAGACCAAGGATTCGAATGGCCTCCAGCAATCGAAGCGCCCCGATGGCGTCGGCATTAGCCGTATATTCGGCGGTTTCGAAACTCACCTGCACATGGCTCTGCGCGGCGAGGTTATAGATTTCGTCTGGCTGGGTTTGCTGGACGATACGGATCAGGTTGGTGGAATCCGTCATGTCGCCGTAATGGAGCACGAAACGCGGGTTCTGCTCGTGGGGGTCCTGATAGAGATGCTCGATGCGGCCCGTATTGAATGACGAAGAACGGCGTTTGAGCCCGTGGACCGTATAGCCCTTTTCCAGCAACAGCTCCGAGAGATAGGCCCCGTCCTGACCCGTGACGCCCGTGATCAGGGCAACTTTTCCATTATTAACCTTTGTCATGCGTCAGCTAACCTGCAAGCCCTTCTCTTCACGAAACTGCTGTTTCAATTAGGTATCCTGACGTTCTTTTTAGCAAGCTTCGCGCCATCTGACCGAGAAAATTTCACAAATTTTGGTAAATCGACGGGCGGGAGCTGGTCACCCTTGTCCCCCAAAATTGAGCCGATACCTTACGAGAGTCGCAAACCAAACGCCCCGGGATGACGAGCGCGACCAAGATGATAGTCGCCACCTTGGACCAAATATTTTGCACTGAGGTGGTCTGCGAGCCCCCCAATCCATCCGCCGCAAATAGTGACCCGTCTCACACAGAACTCGCCTTACCTTCGAGCGGATACATTTCCAGCGTCTCACAGAAGCGCGGCGGCCACGTCGGCAATATTCGGCATGAGCCAATGACCCAGCGCTGAGACAAATCCGAAGTCATTGAGCCGCTGCAATCCACTGCCAAAGATCAAAGAATTTGCTGCAGTTTGCAGTACTGCCATGCACTAGCAGGAAGGCGGCGCGAAGTGCCCTGTCGCTCCAGCTGATTACTGACACTTGCAGTGGAAAATCCCGCTTTGCCGCGGGTTCTCGTCCTTTGCGCAAGAGAGCAAAGCGACAGCAAACGGATTTTGAGGGATTCAAAAGGGTCGACGTACAAGTGCGCGATAAATTTACTTATCATCGATCCAAGTCCACCGACTTTTTGGCAGATAGGCTTAAGAAACGGCAGATAAAATGAAATAGTTTTGGCGATAGGTTGTGCCTAGAGGCTAGTCTGAAGACCCTGTGACCTGGAGACCAAAAATGGGTGAGGCGCTGATCACCGACCACAAATCTGGCATATCGAAGGATCAGGCCGAAGCAGACAGCGGATGGATTTTCGCAGCACTGTTGGCGATCATTGCCTTGGCGCCCCTTCCCTTAGGCAGCAACCGCCCTCTCCCCATGGCATTATTGTGCGCCTGCCTTGGCCTCTTGATCATCATTTGGTCGGCAAATTGGACAATCAATCGCGCGGCAAGCCATCGGCACTTCAGGGACCTCAAATGGGCCTTGTTAACCTATTTGCTCGTGTCCCTATGGATATTGATCCAGGCAGTTCCCGGGGTCCCCGTTTGGTTTGCGGACCCGGCTTGGCAAAGCAGCGGTAAACTGATTGGGAAAAGCTTGAGCGGGCATCTCTCCGTTAACCCCAGTGCCACCCTCACCGGGCTCATGCATTTACTCGGCTATGCAAGTGTCTTTTGGCTGACATTTCAGCTAACGCCTACTCCTGAGCGCGCATGGCGCACGATCCGCGCGATAACGTGGATCGGCGGCGCCTACGCGCTCTATGGAATCATCGTATATATCTCGGGCAACGACTGGATCGTGATCTACCCGAAATGGACCTACACGGATTCGCTTACGAGCACATTCGTCAACAGAAACTCCTATGCGACCTTTGCCGGCCTCACATTACTTTGCGCGATCGCCTCATGGCTCAATCATTTCAAACCATTTTTCGAGCTTAAACATCCCTTCCGCGCAAAATTTGTGCTCGTTGCTGAAGAAATAATCGCGAAGGCAGGCTTCAAAACTTTTGCCGCCTTAACAATTGCCCTCGCCTTGCTCTTGAGTGCTTCACGAGGCGGCGTCGCTTCCACGGCAATTGGTCTCATATCCTTTGCCTTGCTCTACCTCAGGCGGCGACAAATGAGCGCCAAACAATGGTGCTACCTGCTGATCGCTGCCATTCTAACCACCGTGATCATTTTCTCGGCCAGCGGAAACCATCTTTCCAAGCGTCTACCAAACGAACAGGTCGAATCAAGTTTCGATGTTCGCAATGAAATCTACCAGACGACCTGGGATGCAATTCTGATATCTCCCTGGAAGGGCACGGGTTTTGGAACCTTCGAGGATGTCTTCCCAGCCTTTCGCGCGACTGACACTGGAGCCCTCGTTCATTGGGGCAAAGCGCACAACACTTATTTGGAAAACGCTCTTGAGCTCGGGCTACCGGCAGCCCTCTTGCTCAATATGGCAATTGGCCTTGTCGCTATTCAATGTCTACGCGGAGCTTTGACGCGCAGAAGACACAAGCTCATTCCCGCTTTGGGTGTCGGCGCGACAGTGCTTGTCGGCTTGCATTCGCTCGTCGATTTCAGTCTACAAATTCCTGCCGTAACGATCCTTTACGCCTGTATCATGGGGGTTGCGACCAGCCAGTCCTGGAGTGAAGGCAAGCGTGCGACAAGCTAGCGAGTTGCCCGCTTCAAGACCCGCTCAAGAATCTGATCAAACTTCTTCTGGCTTTGCGGATCTTTCAGGACAATCTCACGGATGGCCGAACGGACCTCTAAGGGCGACGACAAATAAATGTCGACAAGGGCTGACCGTAGCCTGCCTACCTCCCAAAGAGCTCTTAAATCTTGACCGATAAGGTCTCGAACATCAGTATCAAGATTGTTCCAGATACCGCATCCAACCTGGGCTCTAAGCAGCAGACTGGAGGCTTCATGGGGCCCGGTATAATAGGACATGCGTAACAAGGCATTGAGCAATGCCGGATCTGCCTTCAATTGATATTGTGCTGAGGCTGCCAAACTCCATGCAAATGAACGTGCTGGCGCCGCCGCGATCGACGCCTTGAAATGCACTGACGCCGAATTTAATGCCTCGATGCGTTCTTCAGTAGTGTTAGTGAGCCTGGCCGCACGCCGCAATTCAAGACGCCCGAAATCCTGCTCTATCACCGCGTCGCCAGGAAGCGCATCCAAAGCCTTGCGGTAAAGGCTGCGCGCTTCCTCAAGTTCATCTGATTTAATCAGACGCCCTTGCGATAGAGCTCCGTCAACACCGGAGGGCACCATTGCGAGGTAGGAATAGGCAATTACTCTCGGCAATGAAAATGCAATCAGCAAGAGTCCAATAACAACGCCTATTCCACCGCTGACCCAACGGGCTCGAAGACTATCAATTGACATAGTACCGGCTGTAGCGCTTGTAGTAATAGCCACCATCGCCATAGCCGTATTTAGCCTGCTTGGTCGTATCGACGGCACTCAGGACGACGCCAGCGATATCCGCATTGAAATTCTTGAGCTCCCGCATCCCGCTGACAGCCGCCTCCTTTGGCGTTTCTGCCCACCGGACGACATAAACCGTCTTGTCAGCCAATCGCGATAGAACACGAGAATCCGACACAGGCAAAACCGGTGCGGAATCGAGAACCACGAGATCATAATTGTTTCTCGCCTCGGAAAGCAGGCGCTGCATTTGTTGAGAGACAAGAACATCCGGCGGATTGGCTGAGCCAGAGGCTACCGGTATATAGGACAATCCACTTTTCTGATCAGACACGAGCACCTCTTCCATGGTGGCTTTCGTCGCCAGATACTCAACCAAACCGAACTTAGGGCCAACGTCTCCAAAAGCCTTATGAACGGACGGATGTCGGAGGTCACAGTCAATCAAAAGAACACGCTGTCCGGACATAGCGGCCGCTCGAGCAAAACTCACGGACGTCGTCGTCTTGCCTTCACTGGGAAGTGCGGATGTAAAGAGCAGAATCTTCGGCGGACTGTCGACGTTGGAAAGTGCCAAAGCGCTCCGCAGGCTTCGCAAGGCTTCAGAATAGCCCGATAGAGGTTTAGCCAGCAAATAGTCCTGTGGCGCCATTTTTTTCCCATCGGTTCCCCGTTCTGCAGGGACCAACGGCAATGAAACGAGATGAGCAAAGCCAAGTGTCTCTTCGACTTCCTGAGACGTATGCAGGCTATTGTCCAATCGTTCCAGCAGCAGTGCCACGCCAACGCCCAACATACCGGAGAGAACCAGGGCAACTGCACCAATCAAGCTCTTGCGAGGGTACGAAGGATAGAGCGGCGCGGTGGCCGACGAAATCACCCGTGAATCTGGCGTCTGCAGATCACCTTGCTGTGAGGTCTCCTTGTACCGATTGAGGAAAGACTCATAAACCGCCTTATTCGCGTCAGCCTCGCGCTGGAGTTCGCGCATCTGAATAAAGGCCTGATTGTTCTCGTTAGATGTCCCCTTCAGTTCGTTGAGATTCTTCTGAAGAGCATCTACACGCGATTGCGCAATCGCGGCCTCATTCTGGATACTGCCAACAATACGCTGTACCTCGCGTCCAATTTGGCGCTGAATGTCTTTTCTCTGCGCATCAATGTTAAGAATGGCCGGATGGCGTGGACCATATTTCGATGATAAATCCGCCTGCTGGCGCGCGAGATCGGCTTCTTTGCTACGCAAATCGGAGATCGTCTTTGATTGCACAACATCGGCAACGGATTCAATGCTACCGCCCTTGGCAATAATCTCTCTAGCGCGCTGATATTTGGCCTGCTTTTCAGCAAGATCTGTCTTGGCCAAAATCAACTGGGCGTTCAGCTCGGAGAGCTGTTGATCATTGATGGTTACGCCATCAACATTCTGGAGACCATTTTTATCACGGTAAATCTCAACCGCGCGTTCCGATGCTTCGACCTGTTGTCTCAAGGTCTGCAAGCGTGAAGAAAGCCACTCGTTCGCCTTCTTTGTTGCATCGAACTTGGCTTCGAGCTGATCGACCACATAGGTATCCGCAAGTGCATTGGCAATTTTCGCGGCCTTTTCAGGGTTCTCGGAGGTAAACTTCAGCGACATCACATAGGTCAGACCACGGCGCGAAATATCAGTACGACTTACCACTGCATCGACGACACGATTGGCTACCGCTTCTTCTTTTTGCTCTTCCGTCAGGCCACTATCCTTGGCCTTGGAAACAAGGGATGAAATCCATACGCGGGGATCAATCCAATCCAACATAGAGGGCGGGCGCAACGCGCTGTTGAATTCAGGATCATTGACAAGGTTCAGTTTATCAACGACACGGCGCGCAATAGAGCGCGATTTTAAAATTTCAACCTGACTATCAACAGTCGCGGAATCTCCACCGAGACCTGACATCACCGATTCAGCATCAACCACCCGGGTCTTCTGCTGATCGAGAATAATGAGCGTTTCCCCTGTGTAGAGCGGCGTCATCTGAAAGACACCAACCATCACAAGAGCTGTCAGCCCCAGGGTAATCGCCAAAATAACGCGCGCCCGCTTGCGAAGGACACGCAAAATTGCCATCAGGTCAATGTCGACAAGACCAGCATCTCCATCCGTATGAAGATCACCGTAAGCACCACTCTCTCCATGTGAAGTGGCATTTCTCATCGGCATATTCATTCCCATTCCTCTGGCAGCAAAACTGGCTTACTCGCACGAGACTGAACTCGACCCTGAACAAAATAAGGGCAGGATGTTAATTCAATCCTGCCCTTATGATCTCTTCAAAAGATCAATCTCAACAACTTTTTTTACTCAAGCCAATCAAAGCTTGCCCGTCAGTGTAATGCCAACAACATTGCGGCTGTAATCATTGCCAAAGACCGAAGAATTACGGTTGGTATAGTCATAGCCGACATCAACCGAAAAATTGCGGTTCAAAAGATACTGCGCCCCAAGACCGGCGCTCACAATGTCGTCCGTGCGATTGAGACCCGTGTAGTCATCATTCTGATAGCCCACTTTGGCATTGAGAAGCAGGTTGCGCAGAAGTTCGTGGTCAACACGCGCACTCACCGACTGGGAAAGATAGCCCGAAGCGGCGGTAACCGTTTCATTGATCGTGCTGTCCGCGTTGAAGGTCACGGTTGTAAGCGGCGTCACGTACCAGTCGACATTGGCGCCATAGGACAGTCCGCTGATATCGGGAAGCGTCGGATCATCATAGCGTTGCTTCTGATAGCCAACATAGATGCCACCTTGGGCTAGATTGGACAGACGGAAGTCCGAGCCCACTACAGCTGCATAACCCTTGGAGTCACGATTGAGGGCAACAACAGGCGGATGCTGATTGTATTTGCGCTGGTTAAGCGACCCTTGCACATAGACATTCGTGTCGGGTGACACGTCATACCCGAGCTTCAGGTTCTCTGTGTATTCCTTGCGATCGCGGAAATCCTGATTGATCGGAACGCCTGTTGTTGAGACAACGTTGTCGTAATTGTAGTCATCAAGCGAGGCGTTAAGGCCTGCCGTCATACGATTGAAGCGCTGGTCGATGCCTGCCGAAGCATTGAACAACTTGTAAGGCACGGGCTCGGAGGAAGCACCAGGCGAATTCGGGTCGCCACGATCTTCATGAAGCTTCTGATAACTCAATGCGCCGTTGAGCTGGGTGTCTCGTGTTACATCGAGACGTCCGTCCATTCCGACATTCCAATCAAGACGATTTTCACCGCTGTGCGAATTGTAGAAGCTCTTTGCGACACCCGCATTGAAGTTCAGGGCGTGACGACTCCAATTGGAGTTCACAGCAATGCTTGACGCGAGCTCGGTAATAAAATCGCTCTTTGTGTTGTTGTCAGAGGCATAGATATTGTCATCATACTTGCCGGTGACACTTGCTTGCGGGTAAACCGTAAACCCACCCACATGAATTCCGACTGCGTCATAGCCCGGACGTGCGCGATCACGCACGTTTCCGCGCATATCCGTCATCTTGAGCTTTGCATCACCATCTACCGACGGATTATCGGCAGCGAAGGCGGCCCCAGCGCCTGCCACAACAAGCGCGGCGGACATCACAAGTTTGGTGAGTGTTGACGACATGGTAAATCCCCATAGAGAAAAAGACGCGCCCGCCGCAACGAGCCATTCACAAGAACAACATCACCGTCCAAAAATCAAAACGGCCGCAGGAACAACATCAGCTCGCGCTGGCTGGCGTTTCTGGAGTCGAGTTGTTGGTCAGGTCATCGTTATTATTGTTATTGTTATTGTTATTCTGCTGCTGGATAGACGATGTCTGGGTATCGCTCCCCGACTGCACCGACGCCACAAAGGTAGAACCGGCATTCGTCTGCACATAAGCCGTCATCTGGGTAGCAAGATCCGGGTTTGTGATGCCGATCGTCGCAATCGCGGCTCCAAGCCCTTGGCCGCCCGCCGCTTGAATACCAGCATTGTTCGCCAAAATCGTCTGGATCGCCGGATTGGTGGAATTATTGAAAACCGCCACAACAGCGGTTCCCACCAAGGCGGGGTCCGAAGCGTTCTGAACAAGGTTTTGAATCGCCGCCTGAAGACCATCTGGATCATTTTGATATTGAACAACCAGCGCCTCAACCGCGGAAACCTGTGCATTAAGGGCGGCCTGCTGGGCATCAGTCATCGCAGGAGCATCCGCATGAGCGGCTGAAATTGGCCCAACAAGCGATAGACCAGCGGCGCAAACAGTCGCGACAATAAATTTCTTCAACATATCAGCCTCCAAAACGCATATCGGGTAGGATAACCCCAATGCATCATCTGCACCCCAGACCTATTTCAGGCTAGTCTGAGAGCATTACACTTTATTTACCGTACCCTAACGAACGGCCAACCTCAAAGAAGAGTCTGAAACCAACACTTCATCAGAGAAAGATTCAGTAAGATTCCCCTTTTACCGTGGCAATATTGCAATAGACCGAGCACCCAGCCACTCAACGTTAACCACGCTACTCACACAGATTTCAGAAAAAGCGCTCTGGAATACGCACGATATCCCCAGGGAGAACCTTGACGGCTTGATCGGTGGCATAGGCCTTTTCCTTCTCGCCATCCCGAGTGATGTAAACCTCATCCTGCTCGGCACGGTAGGTAAACCCACCCGCAACCGCGACAGCGTTGAGCACGTTCATCCCATTTGTATAAGGATACTGACCTGGCTTATCGACCTCACCAATGATGTAGAAAGGCCGATAGTTCAACACCTCGACGCTGACCTTCGGGTTGGTGAGATAGCCCTGCTTGAGCTTGTCGCGTATCTCTCCTTCAAACTCGTCGAGCGTCTTTCCGGCCGCCTGGACCTGTCCAATAAGCGGCAAGGACACCTTGCCCGCACCCGTTACATCGAACTCGCCTGAAAGATCGTCTTCGCCAAACACCATTACACGAAGCTTGTCGCCAGAACCCAAACGATAATCAAGCGTCGGATCAGGCTTTGAAAGTTCCGGTGTTGTTGTCGCCGAAGCAACGGTTGGAGCCGGCGTTGCCACTGAAGCGCTCTCTCCACCACCAGCGGCACACCCCGCAATGCCAAACACCAACGCGCCAACGGCAATGATATTGGCAACCTTACGCAAGCCAGCCGCAATTCCAGAATTGGCAATATCCTTCAACGTAATGATCCTTCTTACCGTCGTTGCAGCCATTGATGTGAGAGACAAACCGTCAAAAAAATATCATCTCCAAGCCCCCCAGATTAAACTGGGACAAATCTATCTAACACTTTTTCAAGCAATCGAAAGCTTACGATTATGAAAGCAGGGCTGTTGATTGAAATGAAGGTTAAAGCCTGTCGACCAACACAATCTCGACCGAAGCTTTTCACGTAAAATTAGTTAACCGCAGCAAGGACCGGCTGTTCTCCGGTCTGGAGCAATTGACGGTCTTGCCCGTCAAGGACAAGACAGGTCAAAACGCCCGTCATATAGGCACCTGTATCAATCCCGATGCGGTTGGGTCGGAACACGGCTTCCTCACTCGGTGAATGTCCATGCACGACGATCTTGCCGAAAGAGGCTCGCGATTCCAGAAAGTCTTCCCTTATCCAGAGCAGATCATCCTCAATCTGTCGCCTTAATGGTATCCCGGGCCGAACGCCCGCATGAGCAAAGAAATAGTCGCCGAACTCGACCGAAGAGACCAGCCCATCCAGAAATTGTTTATGCGCCACCGGAAGCGTGTCACGAAGCCGGTCCCGCGCGCGCTCGAACTCCATCGGGTCATCCGACAAAGTGAGCTCCGTTATCCCGTAGGAATGCATGGTCTCCAAGCCGCCATAATATTTCCAGGTCCGGCCAAATTGCGGATCACGCATGAACTGCTGCATTGCCAGCTCATGATTGCCTTTAAGAAATACAGCCTCGAACCCTTCGGGCATCGGACCGGTCAACCGATCAAGCACCTGACGCGATTGAAGTCCGCGATCAATATAGTCACCGAGGAAAATCAGCACCTTTCGCTTGTCGGGGTAATCACGGCCATCCCGCTCTATATCCGCCAACAGCACCGCCAGAAGATCGTCACGCCCGTGAATGTCGCCGATGGCATAAAGACGCATATCAGCAGGTACCAAAGGCACGCTATCTTCATCAGATCTGAAGCGGTTCAAGAGCTTTGAAAGCAGCACAACGTCCTCGAAATTGTTCGGTTACGTGACCCAAAATGAAACAACGTCTCAAGTAGCATTTTGTGAAATGCGAAATTCCGGCCAACAAAATTTGCCTAGGGAACCTGACCATCAGCCCCCCTCTGCGTTTCAACCATCTAGACGTCAATCAATCCTTCAATATTTAAGACCTAGTGATTTTAATCACATCTGGATCAAGTCTGGCAAAGAGAACCTCGATGATCCATCCAGGGCTGAAATATCGAATATCGCCAATTCCTGACGAGCCCGGCTTCTGATACACCCCTTCAGGGCGACAGCGCATCATAATAAAACGAAAATTTCATTATCGTGCGATTTCTCAAGGCGCCCTTCACGAATATTGAGACAGATTTGCACCAAGAGGAGACAGTTTTATGAGCCGCGCCCCGGAGTCCAGCGAAGAAAACTCTGCGAAAGACGCTCTAACATCTGCTCGCCGTACAATTTCGTTGGAAATCGCCGGGCTCGACGCCCTTGCGAACTCTCTCGCCGCCCCCTTCGCGCATGCGATCGATGCACTTTTCAATACTAAAGGTCGCACCATCGTCACTGGCATGGGCAAAAGCGGCCATGTCGCCCGCAAGATCGCGGCGACAATGGCATCAACAGGCACTCCGGCCCAATTCGTTCACCCCGGTGAGGCAAGTCACGGAGATCTGGGCATGATTACCAAGGAGGACGCCATCCTGGCCCTTTCTTGGTCTGGAGAAAGCGCTGAGCTCCAAAGTGTCATCAGCTATGCCAAGCGGTTTGCAATCCCTCTGATCGCCATGACGGCCCGCGCGGATAGCGCGCTGGGTCAAGCGGCCGACATCCCACTCATTCTTCCAAAGGCAGAAGAGGCCTGCGATGCAGTTGCAGCGCCGACAACCTCAACCACCATGCAGCTCGCGCTCGGCGATGCGCTTGCCGTCGCTCTCATCGAACGGCGCGGCTTCACGGCCAGCGACTTCCACATTTTTCATCCCGGCGGCAAACTCGGCGCGGCACTCCGCCATGTCGGCGATATCATGCACAAGGGCGATGAAATGCCTCTGGCGGCCATCGACACGCCAATGACGCAAGCTCTGATTGAAATGTCCCGGAAGAGCCTCGGCTGCCTCGGCATCGTCGACAAGTACGGAAAGCTCTCCGGCCTCATTACAGACGGCGACCTGCGCCGTCACATGGGCACAGACCTGCTGCACAAAACTGTCAACGATATCATGAACCCCTCACCCAAAACCGTCGCGCCGACAATGCTGGTGTCAGAGGCGCTAAACTTCCTAAATGAAAAAAAGATCACCAGCCTCTTCGTCATCGATGAAGGAAAGCCGGTCGGTGTTGTCCACGTCCACGACTTCCTGCGTGCAGGCGTCGCCTGATGGAAAAAAGGCGGCACTCCAAATATGGAATGCCGCCTGTCTATTATCAGAGTACGAATTCAATCACTCGTATTTGAATTCTGCCCCATCAAGATCAATCTTCGGAATTTCGGACCGCTCTGCCCAATAGTCCTGCGTATGCTGCCATTCAGGCTTGTCACCACGCTTCGGCAGAAGATGCATGGAGCGCATGAGATAACCCGGATTGAAGTTCTCTGGATCCATCCACGGCATAAGGGGCATATCCATATCCTCCGGCCTGAGCGAGACCATCACCTTCTTTGCATGCTTCTCGTCCATATGCTTCAGAAGGCGCGTGACGAAATCGCCGAGCAAATCGACACGCAACGTCCAACTCGCCCGGAAATAGCCGAAGACCCAGATGAGGTTCGGCACGCCGGTGAACATCATGCCGCGATAAGTCACGGTATCGGCAAAATCGAGCGGTTTGTCGTCGATCGAGAAGGCGATGTCACCCATAACGCAAAGATCAAATCCCGTCGCCGTTACAATGATATCAGCTTTCAACTCATCGCCCGACTTGAGTTTGATACCATCTTCCGTGAACGTATCGATCTCGTCCGTAACGACAGAGGCCTTGCCCGCCTTGATGCCCTCAAAGATGTCACCATTAGGCACGAAAGCAATGCGCTGACGCCAAGGACGATATGAAGGCGTGAAGTGCTTCTTAACGTCATAGCCTTCAGGTAGAAGTGCGCTGACGCCTGCAAGCAATTCCTGTTTCAAGAATTCAGGCTGCTCGAAAGAGAGACGCGTGATCTCAGCCTGATCAAAAAGGATCTTGCGACGAACGATCTCGTGAATCCATTCCTCATCCACTTCGAGCTGACGAAGCGTATCTGCCAATTCGTTTTGATTAAGACCTGGGATGAAATAGGTGGGCGAACGCTGCAACATCGTCACATGTTCACAATCGCCCGCAATGGCTGGAACAACAGTCGCCGCTGTCGCACCGGACCCAATTACAACGACGCGCTTGCCCTTGTAGTCGAGATCTTCCGGCCAGGTCTGGGGATGAACAATCTGCCCCTTGAACTTGTCCATTCCCTTCCACTCAGGCGTGTAGCCCTTCTCGTGCTTGTAGTAGCCCTGGCACATCCACAGGAAGTTCGCCGTGAAATGAAAGGTCGCATTCGTATCCGTGCGGATTGCTTCAATCGCCCAAAGATTATCTTTGTTCGACCAGTTGGCTTTAACAATCTTGTGCTTGTAGCGAATGTGCTTATCGAGGTGATTTTCCTCGATCACCTCATTCATATAATTCTTGATCTCTTCCGCGGTCGCAATCGGCGCACCCGTCCAAGGTTTGAAGCGATAGCCGAAGGTATAGAGATCGCTATCCGAGCGAATGCCCGGATATTTATGGGTGTGCCAGGTACCGCCGAATGTCTCGAAAGCGTCCAGCACCACGAAGCTCTTGTTCGGCGTCTGCGTTTGCAGGTGATAGGCAGCACCAACGCCGGAAATTCCGGCGCCGACGATCAA
>Ga0098040_1000561_pt1 | contig 17083 bp, 13 predicted proteins | sample 7_EtaG_FD_75065 | JGI IMG/M metagenome (GOLD analysis project Ga0098040, IMG submission 75065) | Marine viral communities from the Subarctic Pacific Ocean - 7_ETSP_OMZ_AT15161 metaG | ecosystem: Environmental > Aquatic > Marine > Oceanic | place: Pacific Ocean | collected 2015-01-08
GCCGCCCGTGACCGCGTAGGCGCTATTGTGAAGTATAAGCCGAGAGCCTGACGGTGCAACATCACCAACAGAACCTGAATATAGGCTTAACATGATGGAGCCGGTCTGCCCAACAGCGGGGATGTTTCTCAAGCGGCCTCGAACATAGTTGTATAAATAAAGTGTATTTAAGTTGTCTTCCGCCGGGGCTAGCGAGCTACTGTAGTAAAAGCCCCCTCTATCGTCTTTTTTGGTGGAATTCCAACGAGCTTCAATCACAGGGCGTTTAAAGAAGTACTGGGTGCCGCGCGCAAAAAATCTCTTTGTGTAATATGAGGTCGTGGCACCCCCAGTTATAGGAAGAATGGCTCCCTGGTTCACACCGCCACCGAAGCCGAGCACAGTCATATCAGTAGAGTCTGATGTCGCTATGGTGTTATTGCCGGATTGACCGGATGTAGCTTGTGTGAGCGTAAGGGTGTCGGTGGATATACTAACCGTTATTTTACCATAATGGGCATTACTGGAATTTGCAATAGCATCATGAGCTTTATTGGCAATCCATGCCGCGTTAGGGCCCCCCTGAATTCCTATATTTGTTGTGCTAGCGCCATAAGTATTTGTTCCTGTATCATCATCGAGTGTATAAACGACTTCTGTTCCATCGGTCGAGCTAACTGTAAAGGTTTCGTCGTCGTAATCAGCGGCAGTTTCGCTATTGAACTGTATTGATCCTGAAGCTGCGATTGCGGCCGGGGCCGAGGTGTCATAATAAGCTTCTTGACTAGAAGTGAGTTGGATTCCAACGCCATAATTATTTAATTTACTATCGAGCCACACTTCCACAAGTGGTGTTATATTAACTTCCAAATCTTCTAATCCAGTAGCAAAACTTTGGCTATAGATGGGCGGGGCGCCCAGTGTGGCCAAGTGATTCCACTGGTTGGATGCGCTTATGTATGCTCCGCCGGTGGCGCCCCAGGCTGATGTGTTGGAAGCTGACATCCAATTAGATCCGGGGCGGCCTTTAGTTAAGTCGGCGTAGTTTATAAGATCCAGGCCGGTGCCCTCTTGCCATGATTGAGAGATGGGGTAAATCATCAATGTAATGTCGCGAGGAACCGTCTTGCTATGTTCGGCATTAAAAAGCCTCAAATAAAAATTCACGCTTCCACTGGCGGGAATAGCCGAATTGGTACGATCGGTGGATATTTCACTAATTGGAAATTTCATTAATATGCGCGATAGTTCTTGAGACCCTAGATTTGTCGAACTGCTGGGTTGCTGGCGGCCGTATATAGAGAATACTTCTACTACATCTGCGCGGCCTGTGTTCGAGCCAGTCGCGCGCGTTTCAAGGTTGGACTGATATGCACTTACTATTGTGTTATCTGCATCTGCTTTATACCTCTTTATGGCCATTATGTAATCTTCCCTACCACGTCTACTTCTGGAAATTTAAGTTCTAGTATTGCATTATTGGGTACAACCAAATAAGATCCATCTGGGGACATATTGCCTTCGATCGATATAGATGCCGAAGAATACGAGGACCCACTTTTATTGATTATTTTAACTTTTATTACATCTAATACTCCGTGAACCTCTTTTAAGACTTGATATATATCGCTAATATACAACGGCTCCCCAATGAAATATGATTCTGAAAATTTATTCCTTGCAGCTTGCAGGCATGCCTCTAAAACTGTAAATCTTTCACTAGCCACCTTCGACTTAACAATAAATTCGATTCCAAAATTAATTATAAACGGATCCAATATGTCAACTGTGTCGTTGATCATCCTAAAATTATTAATCCAAGTTTTTAAGTTATTTTTAATTGTTGAATTAGTAGTCGTTAATCTTCCTTGGGGGTCTTCGGATATGACATACATATTTAAATTTCTTTTTTGCGAATCCGGATCCTTTTGTACTGAGCAGCGCTTAATTGAGCCAAACTTGAGAGGCATCCTATAGGCCAAGTTCTCATAATCAGCCTGTGTTACTGCGCGGTTCTGTGTTGGAAAAGTATCGTATACTCGTTGTTTAATTTCGCCAGAAGATGGATAGCTAACGGCGCCGGCGATCGGCTCTTCGTTTGTTGCTTCTAAAGATTGTATTACTTCCTGTGTTTTGGAATTTGTTAAAGTATTCTTATTATTAAACTCAAACAAAGGGCTCGTAATGGTCTGAATGCCTCCTACGGCGAGATTGGAGCTAAGAGGATTTGTTGTTCTAAAGGTTACTGTTAATGTTGTGTTAACGGGCACGGTACCAAACGCCTCATTTTTTGAGATGCGCGTTGGGTCAAAAGATATGTCTGTTATATAGCTCTTGCCAAAAACATCCATCGCAACACTTTGTGGATCTGCTATCACATCAGAATTGGAACTCTTACCGCTACCAAATTGCATAACTGTGGCATCGCGACCAAATTCGGCAACGAACTTTCTCGAGACCAAAAATGGCTTCAGTAGAGATGGCACATTGTCGCTCTTAAAGTTTGAATTGGCTATCTCTTTATAAATCATATCTTGTGCCAAATAATCCACTTCAAAATATTGGTTACCTTCTGCGTCAAATACTGAAATTATTTCTGAAATGTTTCTGGTCTTAAGGGTCACTCTTAGGAATCTCGCATAATCGTTTACCTTTACGCTTTCTTGCCCAAATTGTCCGGATACGACATTTCCATAAGCCTTAATGGCATAATGAGTTGGGGCGCCGGTCGTGGAATCGACGCGGGCAGCTACAACAATATTTGTTGCGGCCGCAAAGTCAACATTTTCAGTAAGCACATAACCCAGGCCGGTTCGGCTGGACACCGTTGTCCCTCTCTTTAATATCGGAATATAATTAGTGTCTGGGCCCAAGCCAGTAGCAGATGCGGGGATTAAAACAAAAAATGCAACAGCACCATATGTTGAAGTTCTGCCTCCAAATTTATATCCAAGGGCGCGCCCATGGCGAACAACATTATCAAATTGAAAAGCTGTGTCTAGGAATGCTTCGTTAACATTATAATCCAAGTAGAAGGATAGCTGATCACCAACGTAAGCAACCGCATCCAGCATCATCGCACCAAAAGATGCCTCACTAAAATCTTGAAAAGTATCTGGGTAAAACCTTTCTGCTATCTGTACTAGGTCTTCGCGAATCGACTCATATTCACGATGAGTATAGTCGATTGGCATTATCTTTTTCTGCTGATCAGCCATTGAAAAATCCTTATTTTTAAATAGTAAATTCTAACAAATCTTTAACATTTAAAGTCGGAATCGCATATTTGATGGTGGCCTGCAACATGTTCGAATCGATCGCAGATGAATCAAATGCTATTTCCAATATTTGAATTACCGGCATGTATATTGCAACTTGCTCGCGAATTCTTAACTCTATTGTATTAAAAGTCGCCTGATTAAAATTAGTAAACAAATATTTACTCATACCAACACCAAAGGTCGGTTCCATCACTCTTTCGCCCGGGTTTGTGAGCAAAAGCATTTTAAAATTCTGCCTTACTAGGGTTTTGAAATCATTGATCATGGTAAACCCATTAATTGAATCTTTTCTAAGTGGTAATTTAACTGCTAAAGATGCCATTTTTTACAAGCCTCAATATAAATACTACTTAATCTGCTTTATCACACAATTCACCATTAGCATTATACGGATTAGATCTAATTCTATTTTTCTTCCACCATGGTAAGAATCTCGCTCCGGGGGATACCTTGAACCTCTCTCTAAGCTGTTCAAGCCACTGCTGGGCTCCATTTTCGTCTTCGCCGGCATCCCAGTCTCTTGATCTATAATAAATTCTAAACATCTTTTTCATTATTCGTACAGATCTTCGAAGTGTTATCCGATCCCACTCGTCATATTGCAAGAAGAACGGACTTTTTCCTTCGCGATCACTGACGGCCGCCCATCCTTTTCCGCCGCGCTCAAGTTTGGCGCTTTCGACATAGGGCATTGGATTGCCATCTTCGTCCTCGGGGCCGTCGGTGCTATTGACGTCCAGAATAGCATACATACCGGGCTTTGGGCCCGCGGACTCGTTGCTGCGGTCGCTGAATTTACCGCCATGAAGAGCGGCATTATCAACCGTATATTCGCCAATAGAAGGCAAGAATCCCACATCATTATATAGCGCCATTATTCCAAGCACCTTCTTCAATGAAAATATATATTCAACCACGAGTTTGAATTTTGGATCTTCTTTCAACTCGTTGATCAGGCAATAAAGCAACTTGCTGTCACTTTCAATGCCGGCAAAAGCAGATACCGGAACATCCAGCGCGTCAATTTCAACAAATGTAATTGGGCGCGAGGAGCCACCGATATCCATTTCGAGTTGGAGGCCATATCTCACGCCTAATTCGCCATCAATCCCAACGGGATTTTCATCTTCATCGTATATTAGTTGCATTGTGCCAGGATAACTATCGAAAATATTTCCGGAGCCTGCACTGCGAACTGTCGCAACACCGTCGGTGATCGACTTTCTGACGCCGTTGATACTTATATATTTTCTTATTATAAATGGCGTATCGGGGCCCGTAGACACGGAATCACGATAATCTGGCACATCTCCAATTCCCTGAAACCCTCCCTCAACGTTGCTGCCGGTTATTCCAACAATGGTTTTTGTCGCGAATGGTCTCAATAATAAAGTTGCATCAATATCTTCCAGCGCGATGGGAGCAGCGGATGTGGTACCCTCGTCGTCGATCTGCAGCTTGATATCACCACGGGCCATATGGTCGCCTTGCATATAGATAGTTCCACCGTCCTCCGGATCGATGTGAACATGATAATATCCAACATATGTATCGTTATCCACTGTTGTGAACTCATTTCCGTTCGAATAAAATGGGCCGGGCCACTCCCAGCCTTGGTTGGCCGGATCGGGATCTTCAATAGTTGGCAGCCCGACCGATTTTTCAGCGATTTTGCCATCTAAGACCAAAGTTGATCCGGCACAGAATTCAGTCATATAGTAATAATCCAGATCGTATGCAATCGGTCTCATGCCAAGAGGCTCTAGGTTGTTGATAAATTTTTCTCCAGTTTCGCGCAGTTGCTCAACTACAAGCTCCTTTAAAATTAACTTTGCATCGTCAGAAGTTTCATAAACAGCTTCTAAGTTTTTATTCTCGCGGTAACTCTTTAGTGTTTCCAGCAGGCCGGCCTCGCCGATTGCCTTGGCATGTTGAAGATCTTCGCGGAAAGGATAATCATATCCATCTTGCAAGTTATCTAATCTGTTCAATGCAGCCTGGACGTTTTCTGGCACCTCATCTTCTGGAATATCCCCGTCCGGACCAATTCGATACGCATATAATTGAACAGCTTGTTCTAAAAATGCATACCAAAACTCTGTGTCCTTAAACGGACTTGCGAAGTTGTGGCCGGCATCTTTGAATGATTCTTCCATTCTTTCGATAATATAGCCGGCGTATACATTGCTATAGTTGTCTGGGAACTTGGGTGCATATGTGGTAAAGGTTGCTAGCGATTTTAAGAAATGCACACTAGCAAACATCTTAATGGCAGCCATAATGATGCCCATTAGGCCGGCGCGGGACGACCTTTCCAGAATTCTATTATAAGGCACTTCAATTACACAATCTGGATCTGATTTAAGTCGATGATCATCTGCCAAGCGCGGGTACATTTCATCAATTTTGCTTTGAATTTGTTCAAAATCAACCAAATCTGTTAGTTTTGGCTTGCAGGGCGCCAACTCGGGGAACAGCAAGTCAACAATTCCAGACCAGCCAACACCCTTGATCGGCTTAACATATAGTGGCGGATTCATATATGTGCCGCCATATTTTGCCGGATCAAGATAGATTACTCTTGCATCTTCGCCTTCATTGTACTGATCAAGGCTTTCACCTAATATTGCGTCGGAATTGCTGAGAGGACTCGTATTACCGGTCTTCTCTCCTTTTCTGTTGTAATCGTCGACTTTGGCCTCTGCCATCGGGGATCCGGCGACGCCGATGACAGCGCTGGCAGCAGATTTAGGCACGACATACTGAAAATGATTAAATGTCAAATTATCCCATACTGCTCCGTATAGCCACGCCTGCTCATTGGAGGCAATTTCGCCGGCAACCTTCTTGAACTGCGCTGACATGAAGGAGTCATATGCGTCCTTGATTGCTGTTCGATCAACACTCTCGCCCAATAAATCGTATAACGCTAGCACTTGTGGCGGATTTGGCACATATCGTTCGAAAGATTCGGCCAAGTGTGGATAATCTACCAAGTCTATTCCGTCAAGACCACTATCGACTGCCATATATTCATATTTTCTATCTGATATAATGCCGTTCTCTTCATCTGGTTTATCTTTTTTGGTCGGGTTTTTCTCGTCTGCGGAGGCGTCGGGCTGTAATAATTTTTCTTGATCGTCGGCCACTAGCGAATCTAGGTTAAAAAGTTCGGAAATATAAATTCTGATATTGTCTTCAGGCCTGTTTGCCATGGGTTCGGGGCTGACTGGCTCTGGCACGGCAAAGCTCTTAACTCCGTCTTCATCGAGGGTGACTCCGGCCGAGACCAGGGGCACAGGTTTCGAAATCAAATCAGAAAAATAACACCTTATATCATACCCAACGGCCCATACGGACTGATCACCGTTAGGTCCGAGTCGCAGCCCTTTTGCGTTGTCTCTATATTCCAAAACAATATCGGCATCTTCGTGCTTTTTGCGAGGAGCCTTAATGAACATCATCCGGTCATGTTCAAAATCAGGAATTATATCAACATTATAACCAGGGTTTGGAACCGAAGTCATGTCGACATTGTTTGCTTTTATGTTTAATTTCTCGAAAGATCTTCTATAAACTTTCTCTCCCTGATAGGTGTTTGTGCTTACGAATTTCATCGAGGAATATAGATCAGTAATGCTACTATCGCCCGTCTCGCCGGTGTAATTGCTGCCGGCGGCATTTTCGAATTGATACTTCAAATATTCGGCAACATAGTATGGGTAGGCGCCCTTTTGGGCAGGAAGTGTGGCAATTTTCGCGCCGAGGACGTCCTTGGCATCACCACCGACGTCGCCCGGATCTATATAAAAATCAACAAAAGCTTTCTTGGCGAATGTCTTTCTTTGGTGTGCGGTATAGGGGTTGCCCAATGTATCTGACATAACCATGTTTATGAAACCCCATCTCTTCTTGCCGGGCCCATTCTCAAGCATGTCGCTCGAAAATGCAACCTTTAGCTTTTCCATATCCTTATTTAAAACGGCTGTAACTGTGGCTATCTGCTCTTCTGGTTCAAATGGTAGCATTCCATTGTCACAACCAGGATCAGAGAAGATAGGCGGCATTTGATCGGCAACATATGGACCTATGCCCTTATTCATAATGTCGGCGACGTCACCTAGGTCATCTAACAATGTTCCACGCCACTTGTCAAACATCTCTTCACACTGTTCTGGTGTGGCGCGGCCTTCCAGAAGTTGGCACCGCATCTCTTTGAATTCTTCAATTTTTTCTGGAGTTGCACATAGTGTTGGGTTTGCCGGTAAATCGTCTTCCGGCTTCATTGATCTTACTGCGTCTTTCAGTTCTGCCCGGAATTGAACCGGCATTAAAAATCCAACATTTTTGAAAAATGACGCAATAGAAGCTTCATTTGGGAGGGCATCCCCATAATCGGGATATTCATTTTCACGAATTTGATTACTAATATTCAGGAAATCATCGGAAGGATTTCCCAAAACTGCATTCATGATTTCCAGCTGAGTACTGGCGGCAGATATATCTTCTGCAAACGCAAGGGCTCGATCCGGATTGGACAACGCGGTACCGCCGGGGCCTAGGTCAGCCATTAATTCCGTGATAGTATCGTTAACCATACCGTCATCTGCATCTGGTCCGCAGATGGAGTCTCTGATAACATCGTGGAACTTTTGTCGACCTGTGACCACTGCCGGCATCGACTTCATAACGTCCCCGGTTAGTTCCAGGGCTTTGCATATGGCGCTCCCAATTAGTTCGCAAATTTTAACCAATATTGAGATAATAATCTTAAGGATTAATTGCATTATTAATTTTTGAAGAATCTCAAATATTAATCTGAGAATGTCTTTTAGTTTTGGAATATAAGCGAACGGGTTTTCAAGCTTGGGCATTGTAATTTCGTGTTTTCCACGACAAAATGGCAAGCCAATGCTCTTAACGAAATCCATAATTCCAGGATTAAACAGAGGGGGGCGTGGACATTCCATGGTAGAAATTATCATAGAAAGAATTTGAGCACCGGGGAAATCATTCAATTTATCCACCAGCATCAGCAAATTATCTTGGAACACCTCTAGCAATGCAATAATATACGCATCCATTATAACATTTGGATCCAGATCGCCCTCTGCTTTTGCGGTATCGGCAACTGCGAATTTTTGAGCTAGCGTACGACGATTTGAGGCTTCCGGCTGGTCTCCAAAGCCTGGCGCCTTTGTTGGCACCATCGTGCCATTATTATTCCGCATGAGCTTCTTTTGCTGCTCAATTAATTCTGGATTTTCCCATGGTTTTACAACGGTGACTTTACCTATAAACGGCTCTGATGTGTCTTCAGCAATCGCTGCTGTTTCGTCACTCGTGCCGGCCGGGACTTCGGTTTGAACTGTTCCTGACGCTCCTGGTGGTTTGTTGCCTTTGGCCAAATTCTTCTTAACCAAGGCATCTAATTCTGCTTGTTTTTCAGGAGGTAATCCGACAAAAAGCTCACCAAAATCATCCAACCCCATTGCCTTAAGGGCGCTCTGCAATATTTTACGTAGAGCTTCATCGAGTGTTAGACCACCCAATAGACAATCCATTACAGCCGCTAAAAGATCCAGCAGACCGCACACTTTTATTCTATCAAAACCAAAAGCCCATAAGTTGTCCATCATTTGCATGGGGCTTGCGGCAGCACCCATGGGCGGACAGCCCTCTCCGATCCCAGTAAAAGTAAGCAACCTTATACAAAAATGAGCGAACACTTGATCTCTTGGGTCTATCTCTTTAAATGCCTGCATAAGAGCGCCCCCGCCCATCTTTGAAGCATCTGTTGTTGCCATGCCAAACGGGTTTCCCAAATCAAGATCATCTGCTGTTACTTCTGATAGGTCGTGCCGGCAAAGATTTTTATGGAATGCATATGCAATTGCGTCTCCGATGCTAAAAACATCGTCCATGATATCTTGACCAAGTTCTTTCATTTCACCTTCTAGTGCGTCAGCAATACACCCAGGAACATCGCGACGTTCATCAACGTCCATGTGTCCAGCAGCAAGGGTCGCATGAATCTGCGGATATGTGTATTGTTTAAGTACCTCTAGCCATGGCTGCTCTACCCGTGCCGACAGCGTGGCTTCCAATTCATCTAGTTGTGCAAAAAATGCTACCGCAGTCCTGTCGCTCCAGGCCGGTCGGCTGATTAAATCTTCTAAATCGGCTTTGCCATATCTTTTCGGCACTTCTCCGCAGTCGACGGTCCACACCTTCATTTTCTTTAGTTTATATTTGGGGTCAAAGGTGAACTCTATGTCTTTTACTTTATCTTTAAAAAATGTTATAGGACCGGTGTTGGGGAGGTTCATACCTCTCACGTTAAGAAACGAATCCAATTCTAGCATAATCTGGGATAGGAGCGACTTGTTCCCGAATAATCCAGCATCTCCATAGTCTGTTAGATCAAAGAGTTTTCCAGAGTCGGAAAAAACCAAGTTGCCGCCGTCCATGGCAGTATATACTTTATAATAACGGCCATAGAGATTCAAGCCTTTTCTAACTCTAATGCTGTTAACGAGCATGTCGTGTACGTCGTAAGTTACGACCCTGTCCTCACCTGCCGGCGGTTCTTCCGGTTCGGGCGCTGCATCAGGCAAGTCATCTATTACATCAAAATCTACTGAGTAAAGCAACCTTAAATATGAACCCGGTCGCGGATCGAGCCAATAATCGGTGTGTTCAATTTCTTCCTTCACTATATCAATCGATTCTTGAGAAGAATCTTTACCAGTGGTTATTAATATTCGCTTAATGGCTCCTTGGCGTTCCTTATCTGGATTAATCCAAGGTTGAGGGAATTGTTGCGCCCAGGGCCCAGCATACTTCTCCCAATAATCATCCATTGATAGCGCATCGTTTTCTACAGTTCTATAGGTTACTTGATACTTGCAGAGTTTTTCATTCAGAAAAGGGGTTTTTTGTGATCTCCTTCTCCAATCTGGTACCGTTGCTAGCGGATTAGGCGAGCACTTTAAACATATATCCTGTGCTGGCTCTATCTCCGGACAAACATCCGACAGCATATCGCCATTTTTATCCTGCCATGGTAGGTATTTTGAATCAGCCATTTCTTGTTTTTCTACCTCGTTTTATGTGGTCTTAACATTTCTGCTGCAAATGAACTTGGGGCCAGACGGACTTAGATAATTCCACTCATACAGCGCGGCATTAGCCTTTAAATGAATCAAAGAACTGTTTACAAATGACAACGCTGCCGCGTTGGAGGTGACTGAGGCTGCTGTCACCCATGGACGAAACTGATCGATACCCAGAATTGCATTAAACATCTCTTGTATCAGGGCCATCGCCATCACAACTGACATAAGTGTCTGAATCGTTTCGTTCATTTCTAGAAACGCATCACGTGTAATATATCCCAAACAAAGAGGCTGCAGTCCCTTGATGGTCTCGCGGGGATTAAACAAACCACCCCACTGAACGCGATTTGCTGTGCTGTTGCCGGCAATAAACGCTATCTCTGGAGAGGGCTGTCGAATTCTGCCGCCCAGAGAGTTTGGCTCGTCAACGCCATCCATCACGCCGGTTATAATTTTAATGCCTTCTCTTCCTATCACCCTAACTCCATCTGCTTTGATAGTAATTCCAGAACGAGCAATCGATTGCGGCACGGTGGTTGTTGCGCTGGCGTTGTTGTGGTCAATATTTGTAAGCTGGCTTATATTTATTCTTGCAGCGTCGGCCGAATAGCTGTTGTCGACCCATGCCGGTGTATTCGGGCCTTGACCCTTTTGTGCTGAAGCCATTCTCCCCACCACAAGGTCGATTGAATTTGCCTTCCCGGCGCCCATTGCACCATATCCGTCGCGATTAGATCCGGGACGATCGGTACCCAGCACAATATAGGCGCCGGCGTTTTGCATTACACTTTCGTCTTCTGCTCTCTTGTAATGCACCTCGCCCATGGGCTGATTTGTGTGAAAAATTCCCGCTTTTGGTGGAATTTGATCTAACTCTTTTATTCTTTCGGTGTTGTTTTTGTCTGATACTGGTACGGCATCGGTCTCTTCATTTTCAAACATGTGTGTCCTCTTTGCTGTTATATGTGATAATTGGCATACTAATAAATAGCATATTTTTAATAATGTTTTAAATTATCGTTAATTTTGTGTTGATTAATTTTCAACTTTGGTGGTGTTCTATTCGCCTCTAATTTCTTTTATGAGCGCCCGCATTGCCGCGCTTGTCGGCTGGGGGCCCGGGAGGGAGTCTAATCCATCAAGCACCTCGTCTACCATATAATTTCCCTCTTCATCTCTAGCGTTGATTGCGGCCCAAAAATATTCAGCGCCGCTGCTCTGTCTTTCGGCTGCAGTTGCAGCATCCACAACTCCACGTATGTTTTCTTCAGCTTCAAAGCCCTGGTAAGCTGTGCGCAACTTTTCTTCGACGTTAAATGTCTTGGCAAACTTACTAAGCTTCAAGTTTTCCTGAAATTTAGCCGCCATGGCTGCGGCCCTGGGGCCCATTTTACCAGCTTGAACCAGTTTTCCTCCGATCGGGATGAGCGATACCACATCCAAAAGGGCATCTTTAGTTTTTCCACGATGCAGATTTAACATCAAGGAACCAAATGCTGCAGGGGTGCCAATTATCTCGCCGGCACCAGAGAGGCCAGCAAGAGCAGTAACATCGAGGATATCAGATAATTGATCCAGCTTTTTTTCGAAGTCAGCTTCGGTGGCCATGGCTTGGACTGCTATCTTGACCTGTAGGAGTGCATCGATGCACGCATCGTACTCGGTGCCCGTTTTACCAGCGCACTTTGAATTTTCCATAGATACTGCGCCATCAACAGGTAGATCCTGTAATGAGATACAGGACGCGGCGGGCTCGGGAGGGCTTTCGATACTGGCTAGCGACAAGAATGTGCCATATTCAAGATTATATGAATTGTTGCTTTTCTCCAGTTCTACATAAACAATGTCGCCTCTAGATACGTGCGTTTTGACTGTTTGCTCTGATGCCAAAAAAAGTGTGTGCATAGAAATCATCTGCCAAGCAACATTTTGGTCAGTGTCCTTTCTCGTTGGATCACAAGGATCTGGCAAAAATGCATGCGGAGAATTCTCGCCAAGTATGCGACCCCTGAATGCCTGAACTTGGCCGCGGCCTGCGGATGTGGCGCTATTGTTGAGTGCACGCGCGTTCCAAGAGGAAAGTGTTTGCATATCTGTCAGAGCCCGAACCTGAAATCTTGTTTTCCCCGCGAAAGCATCGCTGGAGAGCGATTTTCGAATTGCATTGCCAAGCAGATCTAAGCCGTTTTCAGCTGCCGTGAAAACCGACCAGTCATAAAATTCTTTGTTTGCCATTGCTTTGCTCCTATGCCGGCGCCGTTGTCGGGATCTTGCCAGATGATTTTAATGCTGCGTAAGTTGCGGATGCTTGTATGTTTTGTCTAGTTTTCTTAAGAACATTTTCTAATTCTGATAATGTATGATTTGCTGCTTTATCGGATCCAGCACAGTAATATGATGTGCCTTTTTTGCATCCACTAGGCATATCAATGGGCACTGGAACTGAGGCCCACTCAGCAGCCAGGCCAATTTCTGCAGCACAAACCTGATCATGTAATCCCATAAGATATGCACCCGTGGCCGGCTGTTTACTAAGCAGGGCAACTATAGCTAACATATCTTGTGTATTTTGATCAAACGCTTGTTCGTCTGGGAATAGTGGAACGGTTAACCCGAGTGTGCCGGCATATGTTCGACCAAGCAAGCCGAGAAGCGTTGAGGGAATAATTTGATAGCGGCCTGCAGCAAAAACAACTGACGGATCGCCACCATATTGGCTAAAGCATGCCGACCCAGCGGTATATGGGCGCGCCGCACACTTGCTTCCGGCGGCCTTAAGCCGGCCAATGGTAACGGTTGTCAGATCGGCAGTGCCAAAGGCGCCCTTTAAAATACTTGCTTGTTCTCCGCCGGCAGCAAGACCTTTGTTAATTGCACTGTAATTCATTCCGCTAGATTCGCCTGTGTGAATTAGATGCAGCAAATCTGTAAATGCGCCGGCATCGAGCAACGCTTGAAGATCCTCTTTTGTAAGTGGCGTCCGGGCGATGGAGGTGGCATTGCACTCCTCATCACTATAAGTAGTGCCGCCCATAAGGCCAAGAGGCGCAGACAGGCGAAAGGGGGGGATCTTAGGCGCCGCAATCGGATCCTGAGCCTTCTCTCCAAATAAGGTTTTCAGTTCCATGCAAGATGGTTGTGCATTTTTTGTTGGATCTTCTATGCTTTCTAGTTTTAAAATCTTTCCATATTGAAGATTATATGAATTTCCAGACCTCTCAAGCTCAACAGATATGATATCGCCTCGTGAGATTGGCTCAGTGTCCTCAATCGATGTTTCTGATATGAAGGTGGTGTGCATAGTTATTAACTTGTACACATAGTCTGGGTCTTGGGCTAGCGCCGGATCGCACGGATCTGGTAAGAACTCGTGGGGAGAGTCTTCTCCAATTATACGCGCCTTCAACCAGTGTTTTGAACCGCCTTTGGTGCCGGAACTCGAACCATCGACCGCTTTTACCTGATATGGAGAAAATGTAAATCGTGGCGTTAACACCCTTGCTTTAAACTTTACTTTTCTGGCATCCTTATCTGGTGATAAGCCCCAGCGAATCATGTGCCCTAATAGATCGAATGCGCCATCGGACTCAGTAAAACTTGACCAATCATATAGTTCTTCACCCAGCACCGGGAGCATCTCCCTGAATCAAGTCGAATAAGTTGTTTTTATCGTCTTCTGTTAGTTCCAAGTTCTTTGGGTTGCTTTTTTGCCGCAGACCTATTATTTTAACAAGCTGCTCATTAGAGCGTTGCAGTGTTTCAATGTGTTTTGCGGCGACGGGGCTTAAGTATTTTATTTGTTCCGAGTCTCTTGCTAGCTCATTCGCAATGTCATTTAAAAACTCTCGAGCGACTTTTCTGTCATTACGAATGTTATCTAATGCTTCGGTAATAAGAATTTCTAAATTTTGTTTGCTCACAATCCACCGGTGTCCCAATTTTGCTTAAAGCTATAATATTTTTTTCTAAATTTCTTCAACGAATTCACAATCTGTTTTGTGTTCAAACCAGTGATCTCTCGAAGGTATAGATAAATAGCTTTTTTGTTGAAAATTTCTATATCTTCTTTTGACTCAAATAAAATAACAATCGCCTGGTAGACTTTTAAGTCGTTTTCTTTCATTTGAGATGCGTCCCACGATTTTAATTCTTTATAAAACTTTTCCCAAAACTCACTCTCTTCGCGGTGTGTTATATAGGATTCATTAGTAGATAAAAATTCCTCTTCATATCTCTTGGCAATATTATCATAATCAATTTCGCGGCGGTTTCGTTTTTGTTGTCTTTTGACTTTGTGAATAAACCAATTTTTAGTAATTACCGAAAAATAAGAAAAGGCTTTTGAGCCTTTACTTTGATCATATTTGTCCAAAATTGTCATTAACCATATTTTGCATTCATCGCGCAAATAGTCAATATTTGGGAGATCAGTAAACTTATAGGTAAAAACTATTTTATCTACCATTTCGTTAAAAGCTGGGCCTATCCAATTAACGTATAGTTCAGTTTTTTCGCGCGCATCTGTTATTTTTGCATATCGCACTATGGCATCTTCATGCACTTGTGTAAAATAATGATTTTTACGGCGCTTCGTTTTCGTCTGTTTCTTCGTATTTGTTGTCGTCATCTTCCTCTTCTGTTAGGTTATAAATATATTCAAACGTTTCTAACTGTTCGTTGAATGATGCGGCGTGATTTAAAAGATTTTGAAGAGTTGGATCACCATAAAACATTTCCAATTCGTATACTGAACCTAAATGTCCAGAAAAAGAATCAACCATCGCCTGCAGATCACCCAGTTCTTCTGAAACACTTAGAAGGCGTGCTATGGCGGCCCGGGTGTATACAAATATGCCAACGTTAAATATCATAGAAACCAATAATATGGCCCCCAATATTGTTTCAATTTTTGTCATAATTTTTAGTTTTTATTTCTTCTTTTTGTTGTTCTAATATTTTGCGATTTTCTTCAATATATTCTTTTGTAATTTCGCCAATCTTCTTTTCTTGTTTGTGCGGTATCTTTTTTATTCCGTAATATGGAACGCTCAGTATTTTTTTTAGAGAGTTTTCCGTATTACATTTTTCGCAATCAAGTAGCGTGTCCTTATAACTGTGAAAAGCGTCTGTAGTTTCTTCGCACTTTTCACAAAGATATCGATACCTTGGCATTGACTATCTTTTCGCCATACTTTCTAAATCTTCTTCAGAAACATTGGCGTCGTTAGTGTACCTTACTGTTGGTGGGTTTCTGATAATTAAGCCGTCTTCTGACTCGATTAATTCGAACCCCTTTAATACTGGCACTATATCAGTCTGAGCCAATAATGACTCCTGTAGTGCTAGCATGATGGCGCCGAGCGCCTGGTTTGATAAATGCATTTTATTTCTCCTTTGTTGTGATTCTAAATATGTTTTTATCTGGGATTGAGACTTTGTCATTTTTCTCATTTCTATATACTTCATAAACAAAATAGCTGTTTTGTTGATATGAATATTCGGTGGCGCCGACTATTATTCCATGGCCTGCGTCTTTTACAATATAATCGTCATATTCGGTTATCCACCTTACTAATTCTCCGATTTGGAATTTCACTTTAAAAGTTCCTTAAGATCTTGATCATACATCATTTTGGCCAATTCTTTAAATTTAACTTTCGGTTCCCACCCTAGCTTTTCCTTTGCCTTCGAGGGATCACCCAACAGCAGCGGCACCTCATGCGGTCTAAACAAGCGAGGATCGATATCGACATACTTCTCTACCTCTAGATCAGCATGCCCAAATACTTCGTGCAAAAACTCTTTTACAGTATGAGTTTCCCCGGTTGCTATTACAAAATCATCGGGCTTCTCTTGCTGCAACATTAGCCACATCGCCGCAACATAGTCGCCGGCAAAGCCCCAATCTCTTTTTGCATCAAGATTGCCTAAATATAACTTATCTTGTAGCCCTAAGCGAATTCTTGCGGCAGCTTGTGTAATTTTGCGCGTCACAAAAGTTTCACCACGACGGGGGGACTCATGATTGAATAAGATGCCGGAAGACGCATGCAATCCATAGCTTTCTCTATAGTTTCTAACGAGATTGTGTGCAAATACTTTGGAACACGCATAGGGGCTAGCCGGCATCAAGCGTGTTGTTTCATTCTGCGGATTCTCTGGGTTATCTCCGAACATTTCTGAAGACGATGCTTGATACATCTTAATTTCAGGACAAACATTTCTAACTGCTTCTAATAGTTTCAAAGTTCCCATGCCAACAATATCGGCAGTTTCCTCTGGAGTTTCGAAGGAAACTCGAACATGGGACTGTGCAGCTAAATTATAAATTTCGTCCGGTCTATATTCCATTAATAATCTATAAATAGCTCCGGAATCAGTCATATTGCCATAACGAAGCTCGAAATTCGGGTGGGCGAATATATGATCGATCCTGCCGGTAGATATTGTAGAGGTTCTTCTTTTGACCCCAACGACTTTATATCCCTTTTTTAACAATAATTCGGCCAGGTAAGAACCATCTTGGCCCGTGACTCCTGTGACTAATGCTGTTTTATTCGCCATGGGCGCCTCTATTCTCTTTGTACCAATTGTATGTCTTTTTGGCACCCTCAGCAAATGGGGTAAATCCGAATTCACCAATTAAATTTAATAAATATTTATTACTGCCGTCTTTTCTAAATTGTCCATCCAACTCATTATTAA
>Ga0098040_1000563_pt1 | contig 17058 bp, 21 predicted proteins | sample 7_EtaG_FD_75065 | JGI IMG/M metagenome (GOLD analysis project Ga0098040, IMG submission 75065) | Marine viral communities from the Subarctic Pacific Ocean - 7_ETSP_OMZ_AT15161 metaG | ecosystem: Environmental > Aquatic > Marine > Oceanic | place: Pacific Ocean | collected 2015-01-08
CAGATCTTTGATATGGGGACGAAACGGTTTCGACGAAAAGCGAATAGAATAGCACGCAAGACTGTGTGAGTAGCACAGTAAAAATACTCAAACTTTATAAATGCCAACGACAACGTTGAATTTGATTACGCCTTAGCTGCATAATCGGAAGTTGCTAATGACTTTCTAAAGAGACATTAGCCATTTTCAATTTTAAGAAAAATTGATAGGAATTTAGTCATTTCGATGACTATGTATATTTCGGTAGCCAACACCTTAAGTTGGTAAATGGATTCCCTGATTCTTTCAGGTGGCTGGTACTTCGGCGGTGAATGTGCCAATTTCTTGTATATCGCGTTATTTTTGATTCTTTTCGGACTCGGGTTCGACTCCCGACGTCTCCACCAAAGACATAAAAGGAGAAATCATGGGTTTACTAGAGTATATATTGGTTATTGCAACAGGAGTTGCAGTTGGTATTGTTTTGGCTAAGAAAGGCGTAGTATAGTGGAAGAAACTTTAAAAACGAAAGAATGGAAAACTGTTGGGACTTTTTCAACTTATGAGGAAGCAAGCAAACTTCGCGATCAATTAGTAGAAAAGCACACATTAGTTAAAATTAAAATGGGGGCCCCAGCAAGAAAAAAGAATGTTTTTAGAGTTAAATGCTGGGATCCCCCACACATTAAAAAAGAAGTTAAAAAAGAACGAAAGCAACTTAAAAAGGGTAAAAATAATAAAAGGCAGCTAAAAAATGAAATCAGGAAGATACGCGCTGGACGAAACAAATCGTAAGATTTTTATCGGAAGTAAGGTAAAATACAAAAATCGTATTTTTCTTGTTGAAGACATTGAATATTTAGACTGGACCATTAAGCAATTTTTAACCCTTGTTGATGATAAAAACAAAAATAAAAAATTAAAGTTTATCTTACCTAAAGATGTAAAGGCAATACGTTGAAAAAAAATATATTAATTGTTGGTACTGGCACGATTGGAGAACCTCTAATTGGCCTGTTGGCAGACTTCAGAAAAAAATTAAATATTGGACATGTGATTTTTCACAAGCGAACCCCTTTAGTAGATGAGGTGGCAAAAGTCAATAGTTTAATAAAAAGAGGTGCGAGACTGGCTGTAAATGAAGATTTGATTCCAGCCTTTAAAGAACTAGGCCACGATGTAAAATATGATTTCCAGACAGCTTTAAAAGCAGCGCATGTTGTGATTGACTGCACCCCCGCGGGCAACGAGCATAAAAAGAAGCATTACATAAAATATCCAGATAAAACTTTTATTGCGCAAGGCAGCGAAAAGGGCTTTGGGGTACCATATGCATATGGCATCAATGATGAGGTTCTTGATAAGAAGCCGGCTTTCATTCAAATTGTTAGTTGTAATACACATAATATTGCCTCCATCATAAACTCGGTTGACCCTAGCGCTAGCAATATAGAGCATGGAGATTTTGTTTGCATCAGAAGAGCTAACGATATAAGCCAAGAAGGAAGCTTTATACCATCCCCAAAAGTAGGTAGCCATAATTCTGAAAAGTTTGGCACCCACCACGCCAGGGATGCATATGACTTGTTTCGTACAAAGAATAAGTTTGTCAATATTTTTTCAAGCGCCCTAAAAGTTAATTCTCAATATATGCACATCATTCGCTTTAACATGGTTGTTTATGGCCATGTATCAAAAGAAAATTTAATCAATAGATTCAGGGAAAATAAATTTGTTTCGCTCACACACAAAGAGACTACAAATAAAGTGTTTTCTTTTGGGAGAGACCACGGGTATTACGGACGAATATTTAATCAAACGGTAGTATCTGTGCCAACTCTTATGGTTGATAATCTACCAGGCAAAACAAAGGTAAGTGGATTTTGTTTTACTCCCCAGGATGGAAACTCGCTTCTTAGTAGTATTGCAGCTGCGCTGTATGGAATGTGTGAAGAAGATTATCTTTCTAAAATGAAATTGTTTGATGATTTTCTTTTTTCGGAGATATGATGAAGTTTAATCGTAGCTACGTTTGTGATCCAAACAATATATCAATAAAAGCAGAAAACACACCACACAATAGCAAAGGGATAAAATTAATATTTTATCTCGGAGAGCAAGAGGCGTTCTCTACGGTACAAACTCTGCCATCATTCACACCCGATAAAGAGGATATAGACAACGTGGTCAGATCTTACTGTAATATGATTAAAGGGTGCACCAAAAAATATATACAGGACAGGTTTCCGGTACACACTATAATGACAATAATGTCAATCAATCAATCTTTAAAAGAAGTGCGCGCAAAAACTGGTAAATTGATTTGGAGGGCATGAAGCGTCAGAGGTGCGAGTACTTGCTAATATTGAGTTCAATAAAGCTTGTTAGAGATTCGTAAGTTGGGCCGATAGAAATCACTTTAAATTTTACAAGCAAAGAGTGAACCATTCCTATAATTTCAAATTTGTCATTTAAAACCATTGAACCAGAAGACCCAGGCGCCGCCGGCAATGTGTACACCGCAACGCGATCTAGCCCCCACTTATTAGAAGCTTCTCCGTTGTAAAAGCCATCTATTATTGGCATCATTTGGTGATCAAATATTCCAACGGGCGCCGCAATATTATATATGCGCTCCCCTTGTAGTGGCTTTTGCGCTGAAACTCCGACGGCCGGCCTTCTGAGATCTTTTGCATATAACATGCATATGTCATTCGAATCATCCGTTGCTAATAATTCAGCTTTGTATTTTTTACTATCTATATCAACCAATTCATACGTAGTATAGAACGCATTCGGCCCAGAGGCACATACGTGCGCCGCCGTGATCACCAAACTTCCGTTCTTAGTGTTTTTGATTACAAAGCCGGATCCTGTATAGTATGCAGTTTTACCAATTTTGAAGCACCTCTCAAAAAGACATATTCTGCTTTCTTCTTTCACTTTAACAAAAGCAAAGGAGCTTCGCGGTAAATTATGTGCCGTCTCCTCTCCTGTGTAATTATAGGTGTTTTTATTGTGGTGGTGAACATGTTGGTACGTACACGTCGACATAAAGGGCAGTATCCACAACATTAGCAAAAGATATTTCATTTTGTGGGCAACTCCAACTTCCATTGTATTTTTATCTTTTGTTTGCCATTTTTATCTTTTGCTTTTGTTTCTCTGTATTGCGCTATAACTCTAGCCCCGCTTTCTGTCCAACGCGCTATTGTAGCTTCAGGTGACATTTCTGAATATCGGCCCATAGCCACATCGATTATAAACTGCACACTTGCCTTAACTAAAGACGCGTCTTCAGTATTATATTTCGTAACGATGTGTTTTTTTGTGTCTTTGTGTATTGTGTCTAGCCACACAAGACATCTTGCAAACTTTGGTGAAATTTGTTTTTTGATCGACGGCTCCTGTGATTCGGCTACTTCGTACAAAAAGCCTTTGATTGCGTTGATTTGGGCGCTATCCATTGGTGTACAACCTTTTTCACACAAAGAAACTTTTGCTTGCACCATGGTTGGTATAAGCAAGAATAAAAGTATTAATGTTTTTTTCATTTTAGTATCTCCTAGTAATAACTATTAGCAAAATAAAACAACAGTTCTTTTTCTTAATAAAATAATTGAAACTATTTATAATGTAAACGATTTATATGGCTAAAAAAACTTATATTTTAGATACTAGCGTGTACTTGACAGATGCCAACGCTATAACTGCTTACCAAAACAATGATATAATTGTTCCATTCAAAGTCCTAGAAGAGATCGATAAACACAAAAAACGACAAGATAGTGTCGGGTCGCATGCTAGAAGAACAATTAAAGCGCTCGACGCGCTAAGAGAGAAAGGCTCTTTATATAAAGGAGTCAGAATCGCAAAAGGGCACGGTATTCTAACAGTCAAGGGCGCGGAAAGTGATCTTTTGGATATTTCTATAGCAGATAACGAAATAATCACAGTTGCGCTAGAAGAACAACAAAGAACCCCAGGCAGAAAAGTTATATTAGCATCCCGCGACATTAATATGCGAGTTAAATGCGACGCCTTGGGGCTTTTGACAGAAGATTATATTATCAATCAAGTGGTCAAAGATACCGAGCACTTGTATACCGGAGTCAAAACGCACCTTGTTGACGAGCAGATTATAGATCAATTCTATAATGGAGAAGAAACATATCTATACGAAGAAGATATTAAGCTGCAGCCAAATCATTTTTTAATGTTAGTTTCAAATGCAAATGAAAAGAAATCGGCACTCGCCCGATTTTATAGTTATTCAACGCCGCTTAAAAGAATTAACGGGGAACACAAAAAAGGCGTTTGGAGCGTGCGACCAAGGAACAAGGAACAGAATTTTGCCTTGGAGTTGTTAATGGATCCAACAGTTCAGGTAGTTACGCTGGTTGGAAAAGCAGGAAGCGGGAAAACGCTCTTATCAATTGCAGCCGGCCTAGCGCAAGTCGTAGAAGGGTCGAAAAGCACACCCTACAAAAGATTGATTGTGTCCCGACCGATTCAGCCGCTAGGGAAAGATATAGGGTATTTGCCTGGCACGTTAGAAGAAAAGATGACACCATGGCTCAGCCCAATTCAAGATAACTTAAGATATTTAATGGGGAACGACAAAGAAACTTTAAGAATGTACACATCGCAGGGCACAATAGAGATTGAAGCGCTTACTTATATAAGGGGTAGATCCATCGCTGACGCTTTTATTATAATTGATGAAGCTCAGAACTTGACAGCACACGAATTAAAGACTATAATTACAAGAGTGGGAGAGAATACAAAAGTTGTGCTAACAGGCGACATTGATCAAATTGATAACGTGTACGTTGATGAAACTTCAAACGGGCTAGCATATGCAGTAGAAAAGTTTAAAAGCCATGATATATCAGGACACATCACCCTAGTCAAAGGCGAAAGATCTAAAGTTGCCACATTAGCAGCAAAAATACTTTAAAAGCTTGACAAAATAAATTATTATATATATAATTGGAGGTAGTTATGGATATGACAGAAGAAAACCCAGAACTTTTGAAAACAGTAGAAAAAACAAACGAACTTAAAGAGTGGCTTGTGGGGTATGTTGGAAATAAATACAACCCAGAAGCTGGCGAAGTAAATGTAGAAATGATAATAAAAACCATGGCAGAGGAATTTCCTGAATTTCTTTTGGTCTTGGCAGAAGAAAATTTTATACGAGGATACCAACAGGCTCTGGCAGACGTGGACGAGGGCGAGAGATTAATGCGAAAAGAGGGAAAGCTTTAATGATGAATTATATCTCTGAGAGTGCCGAGCAGGCAAAAAAGAACAGCAGAGAAAAATATATTTATGGAAATAAGCTAGTTTATATTAAGGACCAACTTCCTTTCGGGTTTGATTTAGAATACGTATTAAGCACTATAGAAAGTCTGATTCCAACTTCATTGTTCGAAAATATTGATTCAATCTACGTGGGCTCCTTTAAGGATTTTGAAAACGGCGATTTGCCCTTTAATGCAAAATATAAAGATAATGCCATATATGTTACGAACCATCAAGACAATGAAAATGATATGCTGGACGATATTATTCATGAAGTAGCGCATGCGGCTGAAGAAAGATATGGCGATCAAATTTATTCTGATTTTGCTATAGAGAGTGAGTTTAAAGGAAAAAGAAAAACCCTTTACCATCGTTTAGATCAAGCAGGCTTAGAGCCCTCTGCTTCTCGGTTTGATGAAGTAGAATATGATAAATATTTTGATCACTATGTTTACAATGTTGTTGGGTACCCCAAATTGAGCACTTTGACAACGGGCTTATTTTATTCTCCGTATTCTACAACGTCTCTTCGTGAATATTTCGCAAACGGATTTGAAAATTATTTCCTGCGAGACCGGACGTATTTAAAAAAGATAAGCCCAGCGCTGTATAATAAAATTAATGATCTATTAGAAAGCAGTATAAAGGAAAAGGAAAATTATGAATATTGAGTTTATAGATGAGAACACTGTAAAAATTGAGGCTTCCATCGCCTGGTATGAAGCCAGACCGCCAGTTGCAAAAAGAGAAATAATTAATAGGGAAGCCTATATTGGTCAGTTTCGAAAGAAACACCCATCTTATAAAGTTGAGAGCGTCGATGGCCCACAGGAGCTTTGTAATTTTTGCAAAGAGGCTGAGTCTAGAGGTACGTGGATCCTCAAAGTTTCGAAAATAGTGAAGAATGAAAATACAACAACTCGTAGTAAAAGAAAAACAACGAGCAAAACAACAGAAAAAGGTGCATAAGTGCCCCACATATCTTTTTCAGAATTAAAGTTGTGGAATGAGTGTGCTTGGAAGCACAAGCTTGTTTATTTAGATGGCATTAAAGCCTTCGAGGGAAACGAACATACTGCCTTTGGTACAGCCATACACTCCACATGTGAGCAATTGGTTGAAAACAATATTAAAAACGCACCAGAATATTTTCAGGAAGAATTTTTAAAAGAATTGCAGAAACTGCCCGACGGCCACGAATTAAAAAAAGATCTTGTGGTAAGCATGCGTACTCAGGGGTGTATGCTAGTCGGCTATATATTACCTGTCTTAAAGGAATATTTTGGAAATTATGAGTTAATCTCTGTCGAAGAAAAGCTATATGAGCCCATTAAGGAATATGATGATTACAATTTCAAAGGGTACATTGATTTAGTTGTTAAAACAGATGATGGAAAGTACCATATTATTGATTGGAAAACGTGCTCCTGGGGTTGGGATACAAGACGCAAAAGCGACAGAATGACGACATATCAATTAACATTGTATAAGCACTTTTTCTGTATCAAGCACGGAATAGACCCAACATCGGCTACAACTCACTTTGCGCTTCTTAAGAGAACAGCCAAAAAAAATAATGTGGAACTGTTTAAGGTCACGAGCGGCAACAAAAAAACTGAAAATGCACTTAAATTATTGCATAAAGCCCTTTATAATTTAACTAACAAAAATTACATTAAAAATCGAATGGCATGCCAAGGAAAATTTGGCCCATGCGAGTTTTTAAAGACACAATATTGTAATTAAGAGGCAAATAAACATGAGTGAAAAAATTAAGATCATGACTATCAGTGATATGCCCTTCGCTCCATCCGGCGTGGGGACTCAAACAAGATATATCATAGAAAGCATGCTACAAACCGGTAAATATAGGTTTGTCAGCTTGGGGGGAGCTATGGCCCACCCCGGACACAACCCAATTAAGACAGAAGAGTGGGGCGATGACTGGGTTACTTTTCCTGTAGATGGGTATGGATCCCAAGAAATTGTAAGGTCTATGCTTCGGCAAGAGAGACCAGACATACTTTGGTTTATGACAGATCCTCGTTTTTGGGGCTGGCTGTGGGAGATAGAAAATGAAATTCGTCCGCTAGTTCCTATGATTTATTATCACGTTTGGGATAATTATCCGTATCCGACATATAACAAACAATACTACGAGTCTAACGACATGGTCGTAACAATTTCTAAAGTAACGGACGATATTGTTAAAACGGTCGCACCAGCCGTAAAATCGATTTATTTACCACATGCAGTAAATACAGAATCGTTTAAAAAGCACGATGAGGCGCCCGTTCAAGAATTTGCTAAAAATAGCTTCGATGAAAAATACGATCCAAATAAGTTCATCTTTTTTTGGAATAACAGAAACGCGAGACGAAAGCAGAGCGGCTCATTAATTTTTTGGTTTAAAAAGTTTTTGGATGTAGTTGGAAACGACAAAGCATGCCTAATAATGCACACAGATATTAAAGATGCACATGGCCAGGATTTAGAAAAAATTATTAATCACCTTGGGTTAACGAATGGAGAAGTGCTTTTTTCACAGCAGAAGGTCGAACCCGAGATCTTGTCCATGTTATATAATATGGCAGATTGTACAGTCAATATTTCAGATGCCGAAGGGTTTGGTTTGGCAACGTTGGAATCTCTTGCGTGCGAAACTCCGATTATTGTTAACATGACCGGTGGCCTACAGGAACAAGTAACTGACGGAGAAGAATTCTTCGGCATCGGCTTAAAACCAACATCGAAAGGTATCATAGGATCCCAGGAAATACCATGGATTTACGAGGATAGACTTTCTGAAGAATCTGTTGTTGATGCGCTATTAAAAATATATAATATGTCGGAAGAGGAAAGGAGCGAACTAGGAAGAAAGGGCAGAAATCACGTAATGACAAATTATAATTTTGATAATTTTGTTAAAAGGTGGGATGAGTTATTCACAGCAGTTCACGACGAAAGTGGATCATGGGATACGCGGAAACCGTATGATAATCGTTGGGTTTTAAAGGAGATTGTATGAAAAAGAAAGTATTAGTACGAGCACCGGTACTTACCAGATCAGGGTATGGTGAACATTCGCGATTTGTTTTGAGGGCTTTGCGACAACACGAGGACGAAATAGACATTTATCTACTCCCAGTTAATTGGGGAAAATGCGGGTGGATATATAATGATGACGAAGAGCGCCGCTGGCTGGACTCCTTGATTAATAAGACGGCCCACTACCACCAAGAAGGCAACCCACAGTATGATGCCAGCATTCAGGTTACGATTCCAAACGAATGGGAGCGATTTGCGCCAATAAACATTGGTGTGACTGCGGGGATAGAAACCAACATAGTCGCCCCGGTGTGGCTAGAAAAATGCAATTTAATGGACAAAGTAATTACCATCTCCAATCATTCGAAGAGCGGATTCCAAAACACAGTATATGATGCGGTGCACAAAGAGACTGGACAAAAGTTTCCACTGAAATGTACAACGCCTGTAGAGGTTGTACACTACCCTGTTAAAAAATATGAAGAATCAAAAATCAACTTGAAATTAAAAACGGATTTTAATTTTTTAGCCGTGGCGCAATGGGCCGGCCGCAAGAATTTAGAAAATACAATCACTTGGTTTGTTGAAGAGTTCATTGATAATCCTGAAGTCGGCCTCGTTGTAAAAACGTTTGCTGAAGGTAATTCTGTTATGGATCGGCATAGAATAGAGGATCGCCTAACAAGCTTGTTGAAAAAATATGAAAATAGAAAATGTAAAGTTTATTTTTTCCATGGCGATATGACGGACCAAGAGATTCATTCTATTTACAAACATCCAAAAATAAAAGCACTTGTTTCTCTGGCCCATGGCGAAGGGTTTGGTCTCCCGTTGTTTGAAGCAGCATATTCTGGGATCCCTGTAATAGCACCAGAATGGAGTGGCCACTTAGACTTTCTCTGCGCGCCAAAGAAAGACAAGAAGACTGGTAATGAAAAAATAAAGCCATATTTCGCATGCGTGGAATATGACATACAACCAATAGCAGATGAAGTTGTTTGGGATGGGGTGCTGGAAAAGGGCGCTATGTGGTGTTATGCACAGCAAGGCTCTTACAAAATGAGACTAAGAGAAGTATATAAGGATTATGGAAGATTTAAAAAACAAGCCAATGAGTTGAAAAAATGGGTATGTAAGAATTTTTCACAAGAAGACCAGTATAAAAAAATGTATAACTCTTTAGAAATAAAAGAAAATTTTGATGTAGATGGGTGGCTAGATAATCTGGACGTTCAGGTCAATGAATGATTGTTTTTGTAGCTGATTTTTTTGTTAACGAAATCCTCGGCGGCGGAGAACTAAACAATGAAGAGTTCATACAGATAGCCGCACAGCGCCTCCCAGTAAAAAAAATCAACTCTCACAATGTGACGTTAAATTTTTTGTATGAGTACAGAGATGCTAATTTCGTAATCGCAAATTATATTAATTTAAGATCAGACGCCAAAGATTATATAACGAATAATTTAAGTTATGTCATTTATGAGCATGACCACAAATATTTAGTGAATAGGAATCCAGCGTTGTTTGAAGATTTTGTTGCCCCAAAGGAAGCGATTGTTAATTATGATTTTTGTCGGCGCGCCCAAGCAGTGTTGTGCCAGTCCGCCTTCCACTCCAACATCGTTAGAAAGAATTTAAATTTAAGCAATATAGTGAATTTAGGGGGCAATTTGTGGTCTAAAGAATCTTTGGATGCAATAGAACAGTATTCCAACAAAGAAAAAAAGGACGTCTGCTCTATAATGGATTCTCAAATATCTCATAAAAACACCAGGGAGGCGGTGTTATATTGTAAACACAAAAATTTAGAATATGAATTGATAGGAAAAAATGATTACCTAACATTTTTAGATAAGCTAAGCAATAACAATAAGCTGGTCTTTTTTCCAAAAACCCCGGAAACTCTGTCTAGAATTGTTGTCGAGGCCAGGATGATGGGTATGAGCACGATTACAAATAAAATAATTGGCGCCACCGGAGAAGAGTGGTTCTCTATGAAGGGGAAGGATTTAGTTGACCACATGAGAGAGAAACGAACGACGATCACGAATACGATTTTAAATATTTTTTAAAATGAAAATCTTATTAGTTATAAATAAAACATTGTCTAACGGCAAAGCAGAGTGGCTTGATGGCGGCTATTGGAACCTTTTTTTACCACTAGAAAAGATGGGCCACAATGTTCGTCTTTACGATACCGTGAGGGGTGAACGCGCCGAGTTTTCAAAAACAGTAGATACATTTAAGCCAGATTTGATCTTTTGTTGCATGACGGGCGATGCGTCTTTGACGCCAAATGAGCCTTGGGAAGAGATAATCCAAGAAACACAAAAAGGCAATTGCAAAACGTTCAATTGGTTTTGTGACGATACTTGGAGGTTCGAAAACTTTTCTAGTCAGGTTTGTAATCATTTTCATGTGTGTTCAACGCCGGAAATAGAGTATATTGAAAAGTTTAAAGAAGTTGGATATAACAATATTATATTAGGCTTTTGGTATACCAACATTGATTTTTATCCCAAGAAAGCTGTCAAAAAGAACGACATTAGTTTTTGTGGGCAGCTAAATTTAGATAGAAGATATTTTATTAATTATTTAATAGAAAACGGGATAGACGTAAAACACCATCACGGTTTAACGCCCAAAGAGATGATTCAATCGATTGCAGAGTCAAAGATAGGCATAAATTTCAGCAAAAACTATAATGCGAATCCACCAGTGCTGCAAATGAAAGGGAGAATGGTTGAAGTGCCCGCAGCGAATGCTTTATTGTTTACGGAATACGCTCCCGGGTTAGAAGAGCATTTTATAATCGATAAGGAAGTTATAACCTTTAAATCATCATACGAGATGTTTAAAAAAGCTGATTTTTTGCTTAAAAACCCAAAGATAATAGAAGAAGTTGCTAATAACGGGCATAAAAGATTTCTGAAAGACCACGAATCTATGGTGCGCTTGACCAGTGCAATAAACAAGATAATGAAACTATGAAAATATATATTAAAGAACACAAAAACCATGCGGGGAAATGGATATACGCCGGATATAAATCAGCCTGGGAACAGTTAGGATACGATGTTGAATATTATTCTGACTTACACGACATCAAAGAAGAAAATTATCAATTAATGGCAATTGATGCAGATGTAAATTTTAGCAATATTTCTAAACTAGAGAAGGCTGACAAAGTCTATCTATATGTACAGCCTAATCGATTTCCGCCTCCATGGGGATCTCACCCTAATTTTGTTAGCCTTTGTCACCCGAGTGTCATCGATGAAATCATAAAGATGGATAATGTACATAAATGGGCTTTCGGCATCATCACCGACTTTCACGATAAATGGGGGGACGTAAATGAAATACCTTTAGCTTTTGATTCAGTTAATTATGCACCGGTAGAAAACGAAAATTATCAGTTTGATGTATGTTTTGTTGGGGGCTGGGCCAACAACGGGTTCAATGAGAAGCGAAAAATAATGATACAGCATTTATCGCCGTTTAAAGACTCTGGCCTGAAGTGCGGGTTCTTTATTAATAGGGGGATATCGCATGCTGAAGAAAATTTAATTTTAAGCAATAGCAAGCTTGCAATAAATATACACGATGCGTATCAACGCACCTTGGGCCTAGATACAAACGAAAGAACTTTCAAATCTTTAGGGTTGACAGGCCTTTTAGTTAGTGATACTATCAGTCAAATAGAAAACTTATTCCCAGAGATGCCAATGTATGATTCACCAGACGAAATGATGAATTTAGTTAAAAAATATATTGACATGGCACCTCAAGATGTGATAGACTTAAAGGTGGCGAATAGAAAAAAGATTTTAGACGACCATACCTACAAAAATAGAGTTCAGGAGCTTCTTTCATTATGAGCGCTCCTAAAGTTAGCATTGTAATACCTTGTTATAACGCAGAAAAATGGATAATGCAATGTGTTTCCAGCGCACTAGAACAAGCCTATGACAATGTTGAGGTTATTGCCGTTGACAACGAAAGCAAAGATAACACCTTAAACATCCTAGAAAATATTAAAAATGATAAATTAAAAGTATCAACAGCTAAAAATATTTATCCTCATTGCTGGGACGAGGCCAGAGAAAAGGGCTTTAGTCTGTCGACAGGGAAGTATTTGTTTACATTGGCTTCGGACGATTTTTTACACAAGGAATATGTTTCTTCTTGCATGAAGTATATTTCTGCTGCAAGTGACAAAATTATGATCTTTCAAAGTCCCATTAGGGGTATAAAAAATGATGTAGAATTCAACGAGATAAAGCACCTCTATAGCTCCTTCAAGCAGTTGAAAAAGATGTTATTAAGTAAATGTCCGGTCAATAGCCCAACGGCAGTTTATAATAGAAAACTATACGACGAAGGTATATTAAAAACAAAACCAGATAAGTATAGCGGCGCCGCCGATTATGATCTGTACTGTAGTTTAGTTGATAGGGGGCACTTCATATTTCCAGCTAATAAATGGTTGGGATATTATTATAGATGGCACCCAGAACAAGCAACCTGGGAAATGCATAAAGAAAAGAATAGAGTGAATTATGATAAACTTATACAGGAATATTGGCGCGAAAAATGGAAAATGTAAAGTTAAAGAAAAGAATACTAGATATCGCGTATAAAAATAACTTGTCGCACTTAGGCTCTTACTTTTCAAGTGTTGGAATAATAGATAAAATTTATGATGACATGGATATCGCGAAAGATATATTTATTTTATCTAGTGGGCATGCTGCTTTGGCATTATACGCTGTATTAGAAAAATATTTTCACCATGATGCTGAAAAATTATTTTTAAAACATGGTGGCCACCCTCACCGCGACGAAATAAATCATATACATTGTTCTACCGGGAGTCTTGGGCTGGGTATTACGGTTGCTGTGGGCAGAGCCATTGCCAACCCTGATAAGTTAGTGCACTGTTTGGTTAGTGATGGCGAGTGTGCCGAGGGGTCTATATGGGAAAGCTTAAAATTCATATATGAAAACAATTTAAGAAATATAATAATCCATGTCAATGTCAATGGGTATTGCGCTTACGATAGGGTTGATACGAAATATTTGGTTCGAAGGTTGCGTAGTTTTTTGCCTGACATTCATATACACTATACTAATGTTGGGCACTTTCCTTTTTTAAAGGGCTTAAACGCACATTATCATGTGATGAGTAAAGAGGATTATGAAGTGGCAACAAAAATACTTATGGGTGGCGCATGAGAAAACACTTTAGCGATTTATTACACAATGTAATGGCCCAAAACGATGAAATATTTCTTTTAACTGGTGATTTGGGATATGGTTTGTGGGATAAGATAAGGCTTGATTACAGTGATAGGTTTTATAACGTAGGTTCCTCCGAACAACTGTTAGTTGGCACAGCAGTAGGTATGGCGATGGAAGGGAAAATACCAGTTGTATATTCAATAACTCCGTTTTTGCTCTATAGGCCGTTCGAACTCATAAGAAATTATCTAAACCAAGAACATGTACCAGTAAAACTGGTTGGAGGAGGCCGCGGCAAGGATTATGGTTATCTTGGTTTTTCTCACTGGGCCGAGGACGACAAAGAAATAATGAACGTTTTTAAAAATATTAAAACGTCCTACCCAGAGGATGATAAGGCGCTTATAAGCATGTTTGGGAATTTTATTTTCTCCAAGCAGCCGGAGTATCTAAATTTAAAGAGATGAATATATTGGTAACAGGGGCTAACGGTTTTTTAGCTAAGGAAATACTTGATTTTTTTTCGGATAAAGATTATAAGTTGTTCCCAACCAATAGAGAAACTTTAAACATGCTTAAGGGAGACGTCGTTGCCAATTTTATTGAAAAGAATAAAATAGATGCAGTTTTACATACGGCCGTCAGTGGCAATGGCAAAAGAACAGATACCTATGAGGATTTTTGCAATAATATTATAATGTTTAGAAATCTTCACCGCAACCAGCATATGTTTAAAATGATGATCAACTTTGGCTCAGGTGCAGAGTTTGATCGAAAACAGGATATTAAAGAAAAAAAAGAAGATGCTATATTCGATAGTTTTCCAAACGATTACTACGGTTTGGCCAAAAATCTAATAACTAGAGAAATAATTAAAAGCAAAAATATATATAATTTTAGGATTTTTGGATGTTTTGGCAAACACGAAGCAGAGGGTAGGTTTATTAAAAATTCGATAAGGCGCCTAGACAAACAAGAGCCGATATTGATTCATAAAAACAAATGGATGGACTATATCTATGCGAAAGATGTTTGTCTTTTAATAAAATATTATTTAGATAATGTGGCCAAAAAAGAGTTGCATAAAGACATAAATGTGTGCTATACTGATAAAAGAACATTGAAGGATATTGCCGTCGAAATTCTAACAATGAGGCACGTGCCTTCTTCATTTTTGCACATTGAGAAACCAACACATGGCTTTTGTTATTCTGGTGATGCAACAAAAGTTGAAAGCACTGGTTTGAATTTCTACGGTTTAAAAAAAGGCATATACGAGGCATTCAATGACTGATACAAAAACACAAAGAATATTAGATCTAGTTGGAGAACTAATTGAGGAAAAAAATAGTAAAAAGTGGAAAAAAGGGGAGGACTGGGTGTCATACTCAGGCCCTGTGTTCACATCAGATGAATATAAAGCTGCAATAGAAGCGTTATTAAGCGGTTGGCTGATTTTTGGGGAAAACGGAAGACTTTTTGAAAAGGAGTTTGTTGATCATTTAGGCAAGAAACACGGTGTGTTAACAAATTCTGGAAGCTCTGCTAATCTTTTGATGGTCGCTTCTTTAACTTCACAAGACAACTATATCAAAAAAAGATGGAATCTTGAAAAAGGCTCCAAGTTTATAACCCCAGTTGTTTGTTTCCCAACCACAGTAAATCCTTTAATCCAGTGCGGATTCGAACCGGTCTTTGTGGATGTTACCTTACCAGATGTTAATTTAGACTTAGATGAAGTGGAAAATCTGCTGAAGAAAGACACTAAGGGAGAAATTAGGGGGATAGTCTTTGCTCACGTTTTAGGAAACCCTCCGGACATGGATAGATTAATGCATTTGATAGAAAAATATAATTTAGTTTTTTTAGAAGATACTTGTGATGCTCTTGGCTCTACATATGATAATAAAAAACTAGGATCTTTTGGTCACATTTCAACTTGTTCTTTTTTTCCTGCGCACCATATGACTATGGGAGAAGGGGGCTTTGTCGCGACCGATTCAAATAAAATGAGACAAATTATTTCAAGCTTTAGAGATTGGGGCCGCGCCTGCTATTGCAACACTATTTGCCCGGGAAATGTAACGTCACGTACTGCATGCGGCAATAGATTCCAATCTTGGCTCCCGGGCGCCCCAACCGCTGTATATGATCATAGATATGTTTTTGATGAAATCGGATATAATCTCAAGCCCTTAGACCTCCAAGCAGCCATTGGTTTGCAACAAATTAAAAAGCTTGATTATTTGGATGAAGCAAGAAGAACTAATTTTAAAAGAATGACAGAGATATTTTCTGAACATCGCGATAAATTGCATTTACCAGTTGCAACAGAAAAAGCCGATCCAAGTTGGTTTGCTTATATGATGACGGTTAAGAAAAAAGCCAACTTCAAACGACAGGATCTTGTAAACCACCTTGAAACAAACCGAATACAAACACGCTCTTATTTTGCGGGCAATATTCTTTATCACCCGGGTTACCAGAAGCTGGCAAAGAAGTATGGAAATCTACAACAACGATTTCCAGTTGCTCACCACGTTACTTTTAACTCCTTTTTTCTAGGAACATATGCTGGCTTGACAGAAGAGAAAATAAGCTATATTGGAAGTGTGGTTAAGGATTTTTTTAAATGAAAGTGGTATATGTGACAGGCTGTTTGGGCTTTATTGGTTCTCATATAACCAGAAAGTGCCTTGAAAAAGGCTGGATGGTGCGTGGAATAGATAAAGTAACATACGCAGCGAATGAAAGCCTTTTGGGTGAATTTGAACAATACGCCAATTTTGTTTTTGAAAAAAAAGATATAAAAGATTTAAGCTTTTTATATGATTGTGATTATGTCATTAACACCGCTGCCGAATCTCACGTTGGAAATAGTATTATAAACAGTGATGAGTTTATTAGCAGCAATATAATTGGTGTGAAGAATTTACTTGATTTGATAAGATATAAACCAACGAATTGCAACAAAAGACCAGTATTTTTTCATTTCAGTACTGACGAGGTATACGGAGATATTAAAACGGGATCCCATAAAGAAAGTGATTTATTACACCCCAGCAATCCTTACTCCGCAGCAAAAGCTGCCGCAGATATGCTAGTCCTAGCGTGGGCCAGAACATATGGGCTAGAATACATTATTTTAAGACCCACGAACAATTATGGAATTGGACAATATCCAGAAAAACTGATACCTTTGGCAACTAAAAATTTATTGCGTGGAAAGAAGATAAGGCTTCACAACAACGGAACACCAGTTAGAAACTGGTTGCATGCAGATGATACAGCAGAAGCAGTGATGACGATTATTAACTCTGGTGAAGTGAATGAAATATATAATGTTGCTGGAGGCTTTGAACAAACCAACTTAGAAACAGTTAAAAAAATAATAAAAAGTTATTATAATGAAGAAGAAGATCATCGGAAATATGTTGATTTATCTTTTTCTAGACAAGGACAAGATGTGCGCTATGC
>Ga0098040_1000568_pt1 | contig 16978 bp, 18 predicted proteins | sample 7_EtaG_FD_75065 | JGI IMG/M metagenome (GOLD analysis project Ga0098040, IMG submission 75065) | Marine viral communities from the Subarctic Pacific Ocean - 7_ETSP_OMZ_AT15161 metaG | ecosystem: Environmental > Aquatic > Marine > Oceanic | place: Pacific Ocean | collected 2015-01-08
CTTTTACCTCCCCCTTGCGGGGAGGTCGGAGAGCGAAGCGATCCGGGTGGGGGTGAGAAACTCCGGTTTCCTTTGTTGCTCTCGGGCCTATACGACGCCACAATGCCCGCATTGAAAATCGGACGCGGGGGTGCACCCGCGCCACAGAAATCCGGGAGGATAATATGGCTGAAGTCAAACTGATCGCCGATGGACTGGACTTTCCCGAAGGGCCGATTGCGATGCCGGATGGCAGCATCGTTCTCGTCGAAATTCGCGGCGGCAATCTTTCGCGCGTCACGATGGACGGCAAGAAGGAAGTCATCGCGCATCTGGGCGGTGGGCCCAACGGCGCGGCCATCGGTCCCGACGGCGCCTGCTATGTCTGCAATGACGGCGGTTTCGAATTCCACGAGATGGACGGTCTCGTCATTCCGGGCGGCAAGCCTGCCGACTATTCGGGCGGCCGCATCGAGCGCGTGGACCTGAAGACGGGCGAATCCAAAGTTCTTTATACGGAATGTGACGGCAATCCGCTGATCGGTCCGAACGATATCGTCTTCGACAAGGAAGGCGGTTTCTGGTTTACCGATCACGGCAAGGGCGACGGTCGTATCCAGTATCGCGGCGGTCTTTATTACGCCAAGATCGACGGCTCCTATATCAAGGAAGTCGCTTTCCCGATCCTCAGCGCCAATGGCGTGGGCCTGTCGCCGGATGAAAAGACGGTCTATGTGGCCGACACCTATTCCGCGCGTCTGCTGGCCTTCGACATCGTCGCGCCGGGCGAGATCGGACCGGATGCGGGTCTGGGCGGCGCGGGCCGCTATGTCGGCGCAGCGCCGGGACACACATACTTCGACAGCCTCGCGGTCGATGCCAAGGGCAATATCTGCGTGGCGACGATCCTCAATGGCGGCATCACGATCTTCTCGCCGGACGGCAAGAACAAGCATGTGCCGATCGACGATGTGGTGGTGACCAATATCTGCTTCGGCGGCAAGGACCTGAAGACGGCCTATATCACGGCCTCGTCCAAGGGCCAGCTTCTGGAGACGGAATGGGAAACGCCCGGTTTGCCATTGAACTTCCTGAACAAATAAAGCGAAAACAGCAGCTTACGTCCGTAGTCGGCCCAATCCGGCTGCGGACGAAACTGTCTTCAAATTATGGTTAATGCGTGCCAGACTGATGCACATGGGAACGGCCCCGGGATCAACCACGGGGCCGTAATTTTGGGAGGAATACCATGCGCGTTTTTTACGGTGTGCTCGTTGCGTCTGTTGCGTTTGTCGGTGTCGCTTTTGCCGACAGCCCGATTGCAAGCCTGTTCGGCAATACGGTCGTCATCACATCTTCGACGGGTGTGACCAAGGCGATGGTCAATGCCGATCACACCTATTCGACGGTGATGCCCGATGGTTCGACCGTGAAGGGCACATGGGCCGAGAATGGCGACAACACCTGCTATACGCAGACCGATCCGGCGCCTGCCGCCGATTACAAGCCTTTCTGCGCACCGAATGTGGCGCGCGCCGTGGGCGACACCTGGGACGCCAAGGGCCCAGATGGATCGGACGTTAAATTTGCGCTCGTGGCTGGCCACTGATCCTGCCGGGTGATCTATTGTGTTCTGGCCGATGCGCGACCGTGCGTCGGCCAGTTCTTTTCCGTTTCTGAGGATGTTGTGATGAAGCGTATAGCCTTGCCTGTTATGGCTGTTGTGTTTTTCTCGAGCGCTGCTCTGGCGAGTGATGATCCGTTTGCGAATTATTATGCCAATACGCTGGTCGTGACCGATGATTCCGGTTCGACCTCTGTCTATGTCCAGCCCGACGGGACATTCCACGAGACATTGCCGGATGGCACCAAGGTGAGCGGTACATGGAAGATTGCGGACGGGAAGGGGTGTTTCTATGTGGAAGGTGCGCCGCCGCATTGCGTGCCTGCGCAAAAGCATGATGTGGGCGATGAATGGCAAGTGCCTGCGGTCAATGGACCGGCAGAGCAGGTGACCTTGCTCTCGGGGCGTTGATCTTTCGATGTGTGAATGGAGAAGGGCCGGTGCTGATGTGCCGGCCTTTTTTGTTTTTGGATGTGTGAGGGGCCTCGTCCGTCGAGACGCCGCTTCGCGGCTCCTCAGGATGAGGCTTCGAGACGCCGCTTCGCGGCTCCTCAGGATGAGGCTTCGAGACGCAGCTTTGCCGCTCCTCAGGATGAGGAGAGATGATTGGTGGGTTAGGGCAGGAAGATGGGTCCCGGGATCAAGTCCCGGGACGACACTGAATTTTTGATTTCGGCATTGCTAATATTTTGTTGTCATTCCGGGACTTGATCCCGGAATCCATGAGGCTTCCGCCTCACTCCTCAATCGTGATCTTCGGGGCCTGGCGGGTGCGGGCGCCCTGGGCGGCTTTGATGTGATCGGCGACCTTGGCGGCGATGGCGATGAAGGTTTTGGCTTCTTCGCTGTCGGGGGCGGTGGCGACGATGGGTTTGCCGGCGTCGGAGGTTTCGCGGACCGACATATAAAGCGGGACTTCGCCGAGGAAATCGCAGCCGAGTTTTTCGGCCATGCGGCGCGCGCCGCCTTCGCCGAAGATGTATGACTTTTCGCCGGAGCCGGGGCTGACGAAATAGGCCATGTTCTCGACGATGCCGAAGACGGGCACATGGGTCTTTTCAAACATCGCATAGCCCTTGCGCGCGTCGATGAGGGCGATGTCCTGGGGCGTCGAGACGACGACGGCGCCGGCGAGCGGGACGCGCTGGACCATGGTGAGCTGCGCGTCGCCCGTGCCGGGGGGCATGTCGACGATGAGGACGTCGAGTTCGCCCCAGGCGACATCCGTCATCATTTGCGTCAGCGCCGACTGCACCATGGGACCGCGCCAGATAATGGCGGTGTCTTCTTCGACCATGAAGCCGATCGACATGCATTTGATGCCGTAGTTCTCCATCGGCTTCAGCTTGTTGCCGACGGTTTCGGGCTTGCCCTTGAGGCCGAGGAGGCGGGGGACGGAGGGGCCATAGATGTCGGCATCGAGGAGGCCGACCTTGAGGCCGAGTTTCGACAGGCCGAGAGCGAGATTGACGGCGACCGTCGATTTGCCGACGCCGCCCTTGCCCGACGCAACGGCAACGATGGAAGCGATGCCGCGAATCTGGAGCGGGCCTGCCGCTTTGGGCGCGGGACGCGCGGCAGATTGTCCATGATTATGGTTATGATTGTGGTCGTGGGGCTGGCGGGCGCTGCCGGGCTGTGCGTTGTGTGCGGTAAGTACGGCGGTGACGCTCAGCACACCCTTCATTTTGCGCACGGCTTCTTCGCACTCTCGGCGCAGGGGCTCCATTCTGGGGCCAAGCTCGGGAGCCACTTCGATGCTGAAGCCAACGTGTCCTTCGCGAAGGACCAAACCTTGAATAAGGCCCGCAGAGACAACATCTCTATGGGTCACGGGATCCATGATCCCGGACAATGTCTTGACGATCTCTTCGCGGGTGACCTGGCTCATATGAATGTCTCTGACTTTTTCTTAATGCTTCGCGTGCCTCATATGGGTGGTTTTGGTCCCAAGGTAAAGGCGGCTCGCGTTGCACGGGGACGGTGACTGTCTTATAACCGCGATGGACAATAATCCAATCGGATCGACTTGTTTTTCTGCGACTAATCAAAGGATTCTGGATGCCCTGGAGCAATAACGGTGGCGGCAATGGCGGCGGTGGCTGGCAGGGCGGAGGCGGCGGTAATCGCGGTCCATGGGGCCGAGGGCCTCAAGGGGGCGGAAATCAGCAGCCACCGGATATTGATGAGCTGATCCGCAAGGGTCAGGAAAAGCTCAAGGAAATCATGCCGGGTGGCGGCGGCGCGGGCCCCGGCACTTTCGCGCTGATCTTCGGCGCGCTGCTGCTCGTCTTTCTTGCTTCGAGCTCGATCTATCGCGTGGACGTCGACCAGCAGGGCGTCGTGCTGCGCTTTGGCAAGCTGGCGCGCACCGAGCCGCCGGGCCTGCATGTGAAGCTGCCTTATCCGATCGAAACGGTCTATCTGCCGAATGTGACGCGCATCAACCGTATCGACATCGGTATGCGCGATGCGGGCGGCAATGCGGTGAGCAATGTCTCTGAAGAAAGCCTGATGCTGACGGGTGACGAAAATATCGTCGATATCAGCTTTACGGTGCGCTGGCAGGTGAAGCCCAATGGCGCGGCGAATTATCTCTTCAATGTGGAAGACCCCGAACGTACGGTGAGGGCAATTGCGGAAAGTGCGATGCGCGAAGTGGTTGGCGAATCGAACATCCAGTCGTTGCTGACGACGGGTCGTGGCGAAGTGCAGAAGCGCGTGAAGACGCTGATGCAGGCTGCGCTCGACGAATACAAGGCCGGTATCAACGTGACGGAAGTGCAGTTGCAGAACTCCAATCCGCCGTCCGCCGTGATCGACGCCTTCCGCGACGTTCAGGCGGCGCAGGCCGACCAGGAACGTATGCAGTTCGAAGCCAATGCCTATGCCAACAAGGTCGTGCCGCAGGCGCGAGGCAAGGCATCGCAGATCACACAGGCGGCAGAAGCCTATCGCGAGCAGACCGTGGCGGCAGCGCAGGGTGAAACCAAGCGCTTCCTTTCGATCTATGCGGAATACAAGAAGGCTGAGGATGTGACGCGTCGGCGCATGTATCTGGAAACGATGCAGGACGTCTACAGCCACATCAACAAGGTGCTGATCGAAGGTAAGGACGGCAAGAACGTGCTGCCTTATCTGCCTCTCTCGGGCCTCAAGCCCAATCCCGACGCGGTGAAATCCGGCGGTGGGGCCACGACCAGCACATCTTCGACGACCAGCCAGGGGAGCAAGTAAATGAATAAGTCACTCTCCCTTGTCGGCGCCGTTGTCCTCGTCCTTATTGCCGCTGTCGTCTATGCCTCGACCTATACGGTCAACATGACGCAACAGGCGATCGTATTGCAGTTCGGTTCGGTCAAGAATCTCGTGACCGACCCCGGATTGCACTTCAAGGTGCCTTATCTCCAGAACGTCGTTTATATCGACAAGCGTCTGCTCAATCTGGAAGCGCCTGCCGAGGAAGTGACCTCGTCGGACCAGAAGCGTCTGGTCGTCGATGCCTTTGCGCGGTTCAGGATCGTCGATGCGCTGAAGTTCTATCAGACGGTGCGCGATACCTCGACGCGGGCGATCGACTCCCGTTTGCAGCCGACATTCGTGTCCGCGCTTCGCAATACGCTGGGCGACAACACGCTGGAAACGCTGGTGCGCAAGGATCGCGCGGGCCTGATGCTGAAAATCCGCGATACGTTCAACGCGACGGCGAAAGACTTCGGTGTCGAAATTGTCGATGTGCGTATCAAGCGGGCCGATCTTCCGCAGGCGAATAGCCAGGCGATTTTCCGCCGGATGCAGACGGAACGCGAACGTGAAGCCGCCGAAATCCGCGCCAAGGGGCAGGAAGAAGCGCAGCGTATTCGTTCCAAGGCGGATCGTGACGTGACGGTGATTCTCGCCGATGCGGAACGTGACGGGCAGATTGCCCGAGGCGAGGGCGACGCGCTGCGTGCCAAGATCTTTGCCGAGGCTTTCAGCAAGGATCCGGAATTCTTCGCCTTCTACCGTTCCATGCAGGCCTATAAGGCAAGCATGACGGGGGATACGACGACCATGGTCGTCTCGCCGGATAGCGAGTTCTTCCGCTATTTGAACAATGAAAACGGCGGAACCAAGCGCTGATCATGGATTCGGGACTGGTCGAGCTGATTTCGGCGCTGGGGCTGGTTCTGGCCATTGAAGGCATTCTTTATGCCGCGTTTCCCGCTTTTATGCGACGTATGTTAGCCTCGCTCAGCGAACAGCCCGAACAGGGCCTTCGCTTTGCGGGGCTGATTTCGTTGATGGCTGGTGTGTTGATCGTCTGGATGGTACGAGGATGAAATCCTTGAAAATGTTGCGCGGAATGTTTTTGAGCCTGACGGCTCTGGGATTGCTGGCCTTGCCGGGGCTTTCGGTGACGCCGGCATTTGCGCGCGCCATGCCTTTCCAGCTTGCCGATCTCGCAGCGCGGCTCTCGCCTGCGGTCGTCAATATTTCGACGACGCAGGAAGTGGAAGTCGGGCCCGACGGGGAGCCGGTGGAGCCGACGCCGGGATCGCCGATGCCCGACCTGCCGAAGAACGGGCCATCGGAAAAGGTGCAATCGCTGGGCTCGGGCTTCGTGATCGACGCCAAGGGCATCATTCTCACCAACAATCATGTGGTGCGCGACGCCGACAAGATCGACGTGACCTTTACCGATGGAACGACGCTGCCTGCGAAGTTGCTGGGCGCGGACGACAAGACCGATATTGCCGTGCTGAAGGTCGAGCCGAAGGCGCCGTTGGCGCATGTGGCGCTTGGCAATAGCGACAAGCTGCGCGTGGGCGACTGGGTGATGGCCATCGGCAATCCCTTCGGGCTGGGCGGTTCGGTGACGGCGGGGATCGTCTCGGCGCTCAATCGCGATATTCATGCGGGCAATTACGACGATTTCATCCAGACGGATGCGGCGATCAATCGCGGCAATTCCGGCGGGCCGCTCTTCGATCTCGAAGGCAATGTGGTGGGGATGAATACGGCGATCATCTCGCCGTCGGGCGAGAGCGTCGGCATCGGCTTTGCGACGCCCGCGAGCACGATCATGGCGGTGGTGCCGCAGCTCATCAAGACGGGCAAGATCAGCCGTGGCTGGATCGGCGTGCGCATCCAGACGGTGACGCAGGAACTGGCGACATCGCTGGGACTGAAGGATCGTCATGGCGCGCTCGTTGCGGGCGTGGCCGACGATGGCCCGGCGGGCAAGGCCGGGATCGAGACGGGCGACGTGATCCGTACTTTCGACGGGCATAACGTGCCGGAGATGCGCGACCTGCCGCGTATCGTGGCGACGACGCCTGTCGGCAAGACGGTCAAGGTTGCGGTTTTGCGCGGTGGAAGGATGAAGGAACTGACGCTCAAGGTCGGTCTGCTGGAAGACACGCCGAACGAGGGCGATCAGGAAACGCCGGAGAAGCCGCAGTCGCTCGTGAAGCTGAAGACATTGGGGCTGGAACTTGTGGCGGTGGATGACACGACGCGCAAGCAATATGGCCTCGACGACAAGGCGGCGGGCGCTGTCATCAGCGATGTGGATAGCGACAGTGCGGCGGCCGACAAGGGCTTGCGTCCGGGTGATCTCATCATCCGTATCGGGAGCGTCGATGTGACGAAACCGCAGCAGGTGCTGGACGAGATTGAGAAAGAGCGCAAGGCTGGTAAGGCTTCGGTTCTGCTGCGCGTGATGAGCTCAGGGTCGCCGTTGTTTGTGGCTGTGCCGTTGAAGTAGGCTTGGGGTCCTGCCCATCGCCTTACCCCCACCCGAAAAATTCAAAGAGAATTTTTCGACCTCCCCGCAAGGGGGAGGTAAGTGCAAAGACTTTCACCTCCCCCTTGCGGGGAGGTCGGAGAGCGAAGCGATCCGGGTGGGGGAGCGGCCTTGCCGTTAACCCGTGACAATTTCCGACGAACGATAGCCTTGCATATAGAGCAGGGCCGAGAGATCGCCGTAGTCGATGCGGGCGTCGGCTGCTTCGGCGACGACGGGTTTGGCGTGGTAGGCGACGCCGAGGCCGGCTTCTTCGATCATGCCGAGGTCGTTGGCGCCGTCGCCGATGGCGAGCGTGGCTTCATGCGGCAATTTCAATTCGGCGCGGAGTTCGATGAGCGCGTCGATCTTGGCCTGGCGGCCGAGGATCGGGTGGGCGACATCGCCGGACAATCTGTCGTCGACGAAGACGAGTGTATTGGCGCGGTTGAAGTCGAAACCGACGGCATCTGCGATGCGCTGGGTGAAGAAGGTGAAGCCGCCGGAGACGAGGGCGCAGGTCGCGCCATGTTTGCGCATGGTGGCAGTCAGGGCGCGGCCACCCGGCGTTTCGGTGATGCGGTTCTCGTAAACGCTTTCGAGCGCGGAAAGCGGCAGGCCTTTCAGCAGGCCGACGCGTTCGAGAAGTGCGGGCTCGAAATCGATCTCGCCGCGCATGGCGCGCTCGGTGATGTCGGCGATCTGTTCCTTGAGACCCAGTTCGGCGGCAAGCTCGTCGATGCATTCCTGCTGGATGATGGTCGAATCCATATCGGCGACGAGGAGCTTCTTGCGACGGCCTTCGGCGGGCTGGACGACCATGTCGATGTTTGCGCCGACAAGCTGGTTGCGCAGCGCGGCCTTGACCTTGTCGTCGCGTTCGGTTTCGAAGGAGATGTCGCAGGCGATGCCATCGGCAAGCCAGTCCGGACCAGACGAATTGGGCAATGCGCCGCTGGCGGCACCGATTAATTCGTCGGTGAGGGGCGTGGCGCTGTTGCCGATGAGGGTGAGGGTGTATTTCATCAGGAAACCGGAAGACGAGTGAAGGAAGCAGGTGACGTGAGCGAGCCGCATCATACAAAGGGCGCGATCCTTATTGCAGGGCCGACGGCGAGCGGCAAGTCCGGGCTTGCGCTGGCACTGGCGGAAAAGCTCGGCGGCGAGATCGTCAATGCGGATTCGATGCAGGTTTACCGCGAGTTGCGGGTGCTGACGGCGCGGCCAAGCAAGGTGGACGAGGCGCGGGTCCCGCATCATCTCTATGGTGTGCTCAAGGGCGATGAGAGCTGTTCGGCCGGGAAATGGTCGCGGATGGCGCTTGAGGTGATCCGCGAGATCGAGGGACGGGGGGCTGTTCCCATCGTTGTCGGCGGGACGGGGCTTTATTTTCGGGCGCTGACTGAAGGGTTGTCGCCGATTCCTGCCGTGCACGAGGCCGTGCGCGAGGCCGTGCGGGCTGAAGTGGCCGAAGCGGGCGAGGGGGCACATGCGCTGCTTGAGGCGGCGGACCCGGAGCTTGCCAGGGTCATCCGGCCCTCGGACAAGCAGCGGATCGCGCGGGGGATCGAGGTGGCGCGGGGGACGCCGAAGAAGCTCAGCCAGTGGCATAAGGAACCGGCGCATCCGCTTTTGACCGGGAAACTTGCCAAAATTGTGCTGGCGCCGGAGCGGGAATGGCTCCGGGCGCGGTGCGACCAGCGTTTTGAGCTGATGTTGGAAGAGGGCGCGATCGAAGAAGCGCGCAATCTGGCGGCGCAGGCGCTCGATCCGTCGCTGCCGCTGATGAAGGCCTTGGGGCTTCGCCCGCTCATCGACTATGTGCTTGGAAATATTGAGCTTTCGGAAGCTGTCACGAAGGGACAGGCGGAAACGCGGGCCTATGCCAAGCGGCAGGAGACATGGATGCGCACTCAGATGATTGCGTGGGAGAGGTTTTCAGCGCAATATTCGGAAAGTCTTAAGGCTAAAATCTTTTCGTTTATTGACGAATTGGGGTTGACCGGGGGATGAGGGGTGATTAGGTTGCCCGTCGAAATTGAGGCTTTTGTCTCTCTCGCAATGCGTATTGCCCCGCTTTAAGCGGGGCATCCATCTTTGAGACGCTAAAAAGGTGGATCACCCGATCAAGTCGGGTGATGACGAATTGGGTTTGAGGACGAGCTGGTTTGGACAGGAACGGTAAAATGGCTGCTCAGGATCTCACAGGTGCGGAAATTGTTGTCAAAGCTCTGGTTGACCAGGGCGTAGACACGATCTTTGGCTATCCGGGCGGTGCGGTGCTTCCGATCTATGACGCGCTGTTCCAGCAGAACCAGATCCGCCACATTCTCGTCCGCCATGAGCAGGGCGCGGTTCATGCCGCCGAGGGCTATGCGCGCTCGACGGGCAAGCCCGGCGTCGTTCTGGTGACTTCGGGGCCGGGCGCGACGAATGCCGTTACCGGTCTCACCGACGCGCTGATGGATTCCATTCCGCTGATCTGCCTGACGGGGCAGGTCGCGACGCATCTCATCGGCACGGACGCTTTTCAGGAATGCGACACGGTCGGCATCACGCGGCCCTGCACGAAGCATAACTGGCTCGTCAATTCGGCCAAGGAACTGACGCGCGTCATGCATGAGGCTTTCTATGTCGCGACCAATGGCCGTCCGGGTCCGGTCGTCATCGACATCCCGAAGGACGTCCAGTTCCAGAAGGCCGAATATGTCGGGCCGCAAAATGTCGTTCACAAGACCTATCGTCCGACGATCAAGGGCGACATCGAGAAGATCAAGGAAGCGGTCGAGCTGATCGCCAGGGCGAAGAAGCCGATCTTCTATACCGGCGGCGGCATCATCAATTCCGGTCCGCTCGCCTCGCAGCTGCTGCGCGATTTCGTCAAGATGACCGGCTATCCGATCGTTTCGACGTTGATGGGGCTTGGCGCATACCCTGCCTCCGACGATCAGTGGCTCGGCATGCCGGGCATGCATGGCACCTATGAAGCCAATTGGGCGATGCATGATTGCGACGTGATGATCAATCTCGGCGCGCGTTTCGACGACCGCGTGACGGGGCGCGTTGACGCCTTCTCGCCGGAATCGAAGAAGATCCATGTCGATATCGATGCGTCCTCGATCAACAAGATCATTCATGTCGATGTCGGCATCGTTGGCGACGCCGCGCATGTTCTGGAAGACATGATCCGCATCTGGAAGGCGAAGGTCTATTCGCCCGACAAGGCGGCGCTTGCCGACTGGTGGAAGCAGATCAATGTCTGGCGCGAGAAGAAGTCGCTCTCCTACAAGCAGAATGGCGACGTCATCAAGCCGCAGTATGCGATCGAGCGTCTCTACGAACTGACGAAGGATCGCGACACCTACATCACGACCGAAGTCGGTCAGCATCAGATGTGGGCGGCGCAGCACTATCACTTTGAAAAGCCGAACCACTGGATGACGTCCGGCGGCCTCGGCACGATGGGCTATGGTCTGCCGGCGGCCGTCGGTGTGCAGATCGCGCATCCCGATGCGCTCGTCATCGACATTGCGGGTGAAGCCTCGATCCAGATGTGCATGCAGGAAATCTCGACGGCGGTTCAGTTCATGCTGCCGGTCAAGATTTTCATCCTGAACAACGAATATATGGGCATGGTGCGCCAGTGGCAGCAGTTGCTGCATGGCGGGCGCTACTCGCACAGCTATTCGGAGTCGCTGCCCGATTTCGTGAAGCTCGCCGAAGCCTATGGGGCGACGGGCATCCGGGCGACCAAGGCGGGCGAACTCGACGGCAAGATCAAGGAGATGATCAATGCCAAGGGCCCGGTCATTTTCGACTGCGTCGTGGACCAGATGGAAAATTGCTATCCGATGATCCCGTCCGGCGCGCCGCATAACGAGATGATCCTGAGCGACGGCGAGGACGAGCCCAAGGTCTCGGAAGAAGGCAAGATGCTGGTTTAAGAAAAGACCCTCACCCTCCCGCAAGAGCGGGTCCCTCCCTCTCCCGCAGGCGGGAGAGGGGAAAAGGGCCGATTACCGCGGATTTTGGGTGAATCCTAGGCAAGAAACGCAGAAAAGCCTTCACAGGCTCCCTTATTCCCAATACAGAGACGCGCATGAGCACCGAGAGCAAAATCGAACGGCATACGATCGCTGTCCTCGTGGACAATGAGGCGGGGGTTCTGGCGCGGGTCATCGGCCTGTTTTCAGGCCGTGGCTACAATATCGAGAGCCTGACGGTGGCCGAAGTGGACAGCGCGGGCCATACCTCGCGCATCACGGTGGTGACCAGCGGCACGCCCATGGTGATCGAGCAGATCAAGGCCCAGCTCGACCGTCTCGTGCCGGTTCACAAGGTGGTGGACCTGACGAGCGAAGCGCCGGGGATCGAGCGCGAAATGGCGCTGGTCAAGGTGGCGGGCACGGGCGAGCGCCGCGTGGAAGCGCTGCGCCTGTCGGATGCCTTCCGTGCTCGCGTGATCGACACGACGCATACGTCCTTCGTTTTCGAAGTGACGGGCACGCCGGAGAAGATCGACGCCTTTATCGGATTGATGAGGCCGCTCGGCCTCGTGGATGTTTCGCGGACCGGGGTTGTCGCCATCGCGCGCGGCCCGGAAGCGATGTAACGAACAGTTTTTGACGGAACCAAAAAGGACGAAGCCCATGCGCGTTTATTATGACCGCGACGCCGATGTGAACCTCATCAAAGGCAAGAAAGTTGCCATTATCGGTTATGGCAGCCAGGGTCATGCCCATGCGCTGAACCTGCGCGACAGCGGCGTGAAGGAAGTGGCCGTTGCGCTGCGCGCCGGCTCTGCCACGGCGAAGAAGGCCGAAGGCGAGGGCCTGAAGGTCATGACGGTGGCGGAAGCCTCCAAATGGGCCGACGTGCTGATGATGCTGACGCCTGACGAACTGCAGGGCGACATCTATCGCGACGACATTCACGAAAACATCCGTCCCGGCGCTGCGCTGCTCTTCGCGCATGGTCTGAACATTCACTTCAACCTGATCGAACCGCGCGCCGACATCGACGTGCTGATGGTTGCGCCCAAGGGCCCCGGCCACACGGTGCGTTCGGAATATCTCAAGGGCGGCGGCGTGCCTTCGCTGATCGCGGTGCATCAGGATGCTTCGGGCAATGCGCTCGACGTCGGTCTTTCCTATGCGTCGGCCAATGGCGGCGGTCGCGCGGGCATCATCGAGACGACGTTCCAGGAAGAATGCGAAACCGACCTCTTCGGTGAGCAGGTCGTTCTCTGCGGCGGTCTCGTCGAACTCATCCGCGCCGGTTTCGAAACGCTGGTCGAAGGCGGCTATGCCCCTGAAATGGCCTATTTCGAATGCCTGCATGAAGTGAAGCTGATCGTCGACCTGATCTATGAAGGCGGCATCGCCAACATGAACTACTCGATCTCGAACACGGCCGAGTACGGCGAATATGTCACCGGTCCGCGCATCATCACGCCGGAAACCAAGGCTGAAATGAAGCGCGTGCTGACCGACATCCAGACCGGCCGCTTCACGCGCGACTGGATGCTGGAAAACAAGGTCAACCAGACGAGCTTCAAGGCCATCCGCGCCCGCAACGCCGCTCACCAGATCGAAGAGGTCGGTGGCAAGCTGCGCGCCATGATGCCGTGGATTTCGGCTAACAAGCTCGTAGACAAGGCCAAGAACTAACGCGCTGTCGCGATAGCCTCACGAATTTGAAAAGGCCCTCTGCGATAGTCGCAGGGGGCCTTTTTTGTTGGGCGGTTGAGTTTGGGTCCTTCGAGACGCCGCTTCGCGGCTCCTCAGGATGAGGACCACAGAAACGCCTCACCCTGAGGAGGCCCGCAGGGCCGTCTCGAAGGGTGGCAATGTTGGAATAGGATCATGGGTACATCTTCCGGCCGAACGGATATCGCCTTTCTGCATACGTCGGCGGTGCATATCGAGACCTTCAATGCGCTGGCGGCGGAACTTGCGCCGGAGCTTACGATTGCGCACGCGGTGCGCGAGGATCTGTTGAGCGCGGCGGAGAAGGCGGGGTTCGTGACGCCGGTCCTCGACCTCAAGACGCAGGAAGCGCTGATGGCATTGCGCGACGAGGGTGCGCGCGTCGTCGTCTGCACCTGTTCGACGCTGGGGGCGAGCGCCGAAGCGCTGGCGGAGGAGACGGGTTTTCCCTATCTGCGCATCGACAGGCCGATGGCGGACCTTGCGGTCGCGACAGGCAAGCGAATTGGCGTCGCCGCCTGCGTGCCGACGACGGTGCCCAATACGCAGGCCTTGATCCGGTCGTCTGCGGCGCGGGCAGGGCGGGCGGTCGAGATTTCGACTTTCGTTTTCGACGATGTCTGGCGGCTGTTCGGCGAAGGGCGGCTTGATGACTATTATCAGGGGATCGCTGCGCGACTGGCCGATGCGGCGCGGGATGTCGATGTGCTGGTGCTGGCTCAGGCCTCGATGGCGCCTGCGGCGGCGCTTTGTGCCGACGTGGCCGTGCCGGTGCTCTCAAGCCCGCGGATCGGTTTTGACGCGGCGGTTCGCGCCGTGCGGCAAACTGCGGGTTGACAAGGAGTTGCGAGTAATTATTAACTGCACTGATCGCGTCAATCGACCAAGAGAGTGAGAAGATGAAATCCAGGATGTTTGCAGTAGCGGGGCTGATGGCGGTTTTGACCTTCGGGGCGGGACAGGCTTTTGCGGCGGACGCGTCAGCGGACAAGAGCGTGGACAAGGGGCACGAGGTGCCCGTCTTCGAACTCACGCTCAAGGATCACATGTTCACGCCGGATCGCATCGAGGTGCCTGCGGGCGTCGATGTGAAGCTCAAGGTGAAGAACCTCGATCCGTCGCCTGAAGAATTCGAATCCTATGATCTCGATGTCGAGAAGATCATTGCGGGCGGTACGGAAGGCACCTTCCATCTCGCGCCGCTGGAGCGGGGCGAATATAAATTCTTCGGCGAGTTCCATGAGGACTCGGCGCAGGGCGTGCTGATCGCGAAATAATTTTATTTCGATCTGTCGTAGAAGTGTCGGGCGAGGCCCGAGCGGTCGAAGTGTTTCCACTTGCCTTCGGGTTGCGCAAGGCGGTCGGCGACGGCCCAGAGGACGAGCGCGTTGACGCCCATGCCGATGTGGCTGGCATCGACTTCGATATTATCCGTCTGCGGACCTTCTATCTCAAGGCAGGCTTCCCAGGGCACGACGCCGTCCGTCTTTGAATAGATGGCGGTGCAGGGCACGGGCGGGGCGGGGCGCAGACGCGCGGCAAGTTCGGGGCTTGGTTCGCCGTCGATGCGATAGCCCGCGCCGAAGGGCGAGCCCAATGTGATGACCTGCCTTGTCAGCGAGGGATATTCGCGGGCGATCTCGCGCGCATAGATGCCGCCCAATGACCAGCCGACAATCGAGACGCGGCGCTTATAGCGATCGGAAAGTTCCTTGAAACGGGCGCGGATGCCATCGCGGATTTCGGTGCTGGGGCCCCAGTTGCGGCCAAGCTTCCAGGGATGGACCTGATAGCCGAGCATCTTGAGATAGCGGCGCAGCACGAAGGTCGAGCCATCGTCGGCGAGCATGCCGGGGAGCACGAGGACGGGATGACCGTCGCCCCTGGGCGCCTGCATGAGCGCGGGAAGGGCCGGGCCGATGGAGCCCAGTTCCAGCAGCACGCGAAACTCGCCGAGGCGGTCGAAGATTGTGCGTTCGTCTTCAAGTCTGGGACGGTCTGGCAAGGCAATCTCCGTGAGGCTCAGGTGTGTTCGTGATGATGGTGATCGTCATGTGCGTGGTTGGCGGGCGCGTCGATGCAGACGCCGGGTTCGATCTGTACCGTGACATGGTCGATGCCGAATTGCGAGCCAAGACGCGCCTTGATGTCGGCAAGGGCGGTTTCGGCGCCGGTTTCGGGCGTGAGCTTCGCGTGGAGCGTGGCGACGGTGCGCATGGAGCCGAGCGACCATGTGTGGACGTGGTGGACGTCGGTGACGCCCGCGACATGGTCGAGAAGGTCTTGCGTGATCTCGGCATTGTCGAGGCCGATGGGCGTGCCTTCCATGAGGATATGGGCGGCATCGCGCGTGACGTTCCAGGCGCTGCGCAGGATGAGGGCGGCGACGAGGACCGAGAGGATCGGGTCGATGGGCATCCAGCCGGTTTTCATGATGACGATGGCGGCGGCAATGGCGGCGACGGAGCCGAGCATGTCGCCCAGCACATGAAGCGCTGCACCGCGCGTGTTGAGGCTTTCGCCTGCGCCGTGAAGCGCGATGAAAGAGACGATGTTGACGACGAGGCCGCCGGCGGCGACCCAGAGCATGGGCGTCGCCATGACGTCGACCGGATGAGAGACACGCATGATGGCTTCGACGACGATCCAGACGGAAAGTGCGATCATGGCCGCGCCATTGAGGAAGGCGGCGAGAATTTCGGCGCGTTCATAGCCGTAGGAATGTTTGCCGTCGGCGGGGCGGCGCGCGAAACGGACAGCGGCCCAGGCCATGGCGAGTGCGCCTGTGTCGGTCAGCATGTGACCGGCGTCGGCGATCAATGCCAGTGAGCCCGACCACCAGCCGCCGAAGGCTTCGACGATCATGAAGCCGCCGGTGATCCACATGGCCAGCGCAACACGGGCTTCGCTCGTCTCGCCGTGGTGATGGTGGTGATGACCGTGGCCGTGGTCATGGGCGTGATTGTGGGAGTGGGCGCTCATGCGTCGTCCTCCGAAGCGTCGTGCGGGTGGTCCTCGTTCACATGGGCCACCATGTCGGCAATGACATGGGCGATGTGGGCGTCATGCAGGCGATAGAAAATCTGTTTGCCGCGTCGCTCGGGGCTGACGAGGCGCGCGGCGCGCAGCAGGCGCAGGTGATGGCTGACGAGCGAGGGCGAAAGGTCGAGCGTCGTGGCGATGTCGCCGACCGCCTTGGGGCCTTCGAGTGTTTCGATGACGATGCGCAGGCGCGAGGGATCGCCGAGCAGGCGGAACATCTCGGCGAGTTCGACGGCCTTGTCGTCGCTGAGGTCGGCGGCGAGGGGCTCGTGAAGGGGGAGGGCTTGGGGCATTGTTCTGCTTACATATGAATAGGTGTTCATATGTTATAGGTGTTGGGTTGGGAGTCAAGTAGGGCTTACCTCCCCCTTGCGGGGAGGTCGGAGAGCGAAGCGATCCGGGTGGGGGGCTCTGAGTTGCTATTACCGATGATCCATCCAGCGAGGCAGCTCCCCCACCCAAAAAATCCGAGGGGATTTTTTGACCTCCCCGCGAGGGGGAGGTGATAGAGCGGATGATTGCGTTGGGAAGGTGGGGTGCCAGAAGCGCTATCCTATGCTAAATCGCGGGACCATTTCAGAGAGGACGATTCATGCGTATCGGGACGCCGCTGAGCGAAAACGCCACACGAGTGATGCTGCTGGGGTCGGGGGAACTCGGCAAGGAAGTGGTGATCGAGTTGCAGCGCTTTGGCGCGGAAGTGATCGCGGTGGATCGCTATGCCAATGCGCCGGCGCATCAGGTGGCGCATCGCGCGCATGTCATCAATATGTCGGACCCGGCGGCGCTGCGCGCTTTGATCCTCGAGGAACGTCCGCATCTGATCGTGCCGGAGATCGAGGCGATTGCGACGGATGA
>Ga0098040_1000569_pt1 | contig 16965 bp, 12 predicted proteins | sample 7_EtaG_FD_75065 | JGI IMG/M metagenome (GOLD analysis project Ga0098040, IMG submission 75065) | Marine viral communities from the Subarctic Pacific Ocean - 7_ETSP_OMZ_AT15161 metaG | ecosystem: Environmental > Aquatic > Marine > Oceanic | place: Pacific Ocean | collected 2015-01-08
AACTTCCTACTAAAAACCCTCCTATCCTATATCCATCCCAAGCACCAACATTCTGGAACCATGTTTGATAGAACATCTGACGGTCATAATTTTCTGCTAATAATTGTGCTTGTAATTCAGACATATCACGAAATTCCAATCCATCTCTATAAGATGGATGTTCTTCATTCCAATGTTCTTCTTGTACTTTAGATGAATCTAAAATCCCAGCATCAGCATATTTAATAAGATCATAACCTTGAGTAAGCCACATCTCATTAAATCCTTGACGGACAGAGTATGTAAATGTATCAAAGTCATTTGGAGTGAACCCCATAATAGCTTCTCTAGCTATTGTAGGATCAGCATATGGGTAATCCATTGGAATCATTAAAACATTCCTCCAGGAATATTTTGAGTTCTTATATCTTTTTCTTCTTTTATTAGAATAAGTTCATTCTTATCATTATAAATTGCTTTAAAATGATCTCTCTTCTCAGTTGGAGCAAGCTCTTCTGTATCTTTTACAAATTGAGAAAATGTAGTACCCCATCTTTTTAAAGTATAATCAATAGCTTTTTGTCCTGAATCTTTGTCACCTTTGAATTTTGTTTCAGCAATATTTATTAAATATTCTAATGCTTTTATTTCCCGTCTTCCAACACTACCTTGTTGAAATGCAGTTACTGATCCACCCCATAAAAAATCGACATTAATCCCTGGACGTTCTAAAACAGATGGATCATTTTCCAAATCACTCTTTAAGTCTTTTATGTAATCTAAAGATTTATCTTCCCACACACCATTAACATACTGGATATATTCTCTAGCACCATAAGCTAAAACCCATTCACTAGGATTTACTTTTGTTCCCAAGGAAACCGCTAATTCATCAAATGTATGTATAACTTCTCCCCCATTATGATGATCTGGATTTATTCGTATAACAACAGGTACTTGGCTCATGCCTGTCTGTGATCTTGGAACTGGCATCATACCCATTTTTATATTTGATATTCTTCCTTCAAATAAAGCCTTTGTTATAACTTCTGATCGGAAATCTCCCATCCCTAAAGATTCACCTTTATCAGAATGTAACCATGATTTAAATTGATCTTTAGTTACTACTTTATATGGCATCATTTCCATAGCATGTTGCATTGCATTTATCCTTGAAGATTCATCCTGATAATAATCTCCCCATATTTCTCTTTGAGAAAAGGTTATATTACCAGCTGAAGGACTCCTTGTATGAATTAAACCTTCAGGATTATTACTCCCATGAAAATTTCTAATCGCCCTTGATATAAATTCTTTATTAGTACCTTCTTCAGAAGAAGCATATGCATTAGCTAAATGAGTATATAACTGTAACCCTTTTGCTTTTAAATCCCCTTCTAAAGCCATAATTGGGGCACTTAATGCAACGGCAAAAGGTTCTACTTGACCTACTCCATAAGTTTTGATTTCTTTCTTCCTATCACTTGTTGGTGTTGCTAGATATTCTAATATTTTACGGAAAGTTTCTTGTCCAAGATGGACAGGACCATCAACAAAATCAAATATTAAAGAAGATAATAATGGATCTGTCTCATTTATTTCTTTTCTTATTTGTTCTTTTAATTGCTTTGATCTGGAACCAGAAATATCTTCTACTTGTTTCAACATACTATATACTTGATTTGGTGTCGTAACTCTTACTTTATCATCTTGACCAGAAACAGGCATATAATTATTAATTAAACCATCTACTAAAGTTGTTGGGAAAGGTGCAGGACCTTCTTTCCCTCTAGCTTTCCAAAGATCATCAACTTTAGAATAATCTTCCTTAGTTAATGGCACTTTAGAAATATCTACACCAGCAGTTCTATATAATTCATTTGGATCTTTTCTGCTTTGGATTTGTTTTTGATAATCGTTGTAAACTGCTCCAAGTTGTTGGTCAACATATAAAGGAAGTTTTTCTCTATGTCTTATATCTGCAATTTTTTTATTCAATTCAGTAAATGTAGCTGAACCTGTTGTTACTAATAAATCTTGATGTAAAACCAAATCTTGAAATACTGGTTCCCATTTCTTTAAAGTTTTTCTGGCAAATCCATTAAATTTTCCAAAATCATAAATAGTAAATGGATCTGTTTTCCTTCCTGTTTCACTTTTATTAACTCCAATCAAATAATCTATTATTTTTTGTTCTGCATCTTCTTCCGTTTTGACATCAATTAAATTTTCTTTATTTGCACTATCATATGTGGTTCTTGCTTTTAAAGCAGAATTGCTTATATTCAATAAGGAAGACCTATTCTCAGGTGTGTCTTTTAAATCATTATCATCAAAATATTTTCGATAATAAGGTTCTTCTTTATTAAAATTCCAATATTTACCCACAAATATTTCGTTACCACTATCGCTTGATGTTGCATTTATCTGATTTAATTTATGGATATTTTCTACTTTTAATTTTTCCGTAGAATTTACTTTGCTTTTTATCCCAGATAATTGATTAGTTTTATGTGATATATCGAGTCTTATCTTTTTTCTAATTTTCTGATCTATTACCTCACCAGTATTTTTATCTACAGTATAAGAAGGCATCTCTAAGCTATAATAACCATCTATTAATCTTTTCATTAATTCATTAGCACCTCCTCCTTCAGGATTATTCATCAATCTTAAATAATCCATATCCCATTCTTTTTGAAGAATTTCTTGCCATCTTTCTTCTAATGCGGCAATTGTCATCCTTGTATTCAACTTCTGCCGATTTGCATGTGTTATTACATCCATAGCCCATGCATGCATACCTAGATTATTTTCAATATCTTTTACTTCATCTAATGTAATTTTAGGTTTATTAAATGGAGATTTATTAAATGTAAGATTTCGGTCATTTATTTTCCCATAAATACCTTTGTTTATTCTTTCAGCTCCATATTTAATATTCTGCTCAGAGCGTTCTTTTTGAAACGCAGATACTTTAGCTTCAAATTCTTTTGTATAGGCTAATTCTTTTTTATAAATATGTCTTTTTAAGAGATTCCCCACTTGGTCATCATAAGAATACATTCCTAAAAGATCATCTAATGAATCCTTTCTTGCTCTTCCAGTTCTATCTACCCATTTCCTTTCTTTTCGTAATATTCCTTTTTCTTCATTGAATAAAAATTCATGTCTTGGTGATAAATTTGTTTTTGAATCTTTTATTAAAGAAAATGGTTCCGCAATTTTCTTATTTGGATTAGATAAAGTTTCTAATATTAAAGGATCAGTATCCCTATTTAAACTAGAGAACCACGAATCCACTTCTGAAATTCCTTGAGTAAAATTATTATTACGTTCTTCTTCTATAGAATCTTGAGCAACTTCGGCAAAGAATCCACCAAGATCACTAACTAAAGTATTTAATCTATCTATAGAAGGCTTTAATTGTTCATACCCAGAAGTCATAGTAGAAGCCCTAACAGTAGGAGCTTGGTATCGACTACCTGGAGTCTTTAACATACCCCCTATGTCTTGCCCTCTGAAATCTCCGTTAGCCATTTTTTATCCAGTTAACCATTTATATCCTCCTTTTCCTTGACCAGCAGTAGCCATACCACCAATAATTCCACTACCAATACCAGTAGCATAATCTAAATCTGCACCTTTGCGTTTAAGTTCAGCTTTTTTCTTCATTCTACGCATAGTAGTCTTATGATCAAAATCTGATGCAGTTTTCCAATCAGTATATCCATGTAGTGCATCATCTAAAGCTTCAAATGTACCATGTTCTGTCATTGCCATAGCATAATCTGTTAATAAAGCTTCATTTACTCTCAAATCTAAAGTAGTTCCTTGCATTGCACCAGTAATTTTTGCTCCACTTGTACTTAATTTAGTTGTTAATTTCGATTCAGTTTTTTTACCTTTTAACAAAGCTCCTGACTTAGCATATGCTCCTTGTTTTCTTATAGAAGCAACATTACGCCTAAATTCTTTATCCTTCATCATTACTGTTAATTCTCTGGCAATTCCAGTTTCAGCTCGGATATTCATAATTTCATCCGCTGCCTGACCATCTAAAATCCGTTTCTGTTGAGCGGCCCAAATAGACATTCCCATTTGTGCCATTCCCATTATTGCCATCGGCCATCCCATAATTACCCCAGATTTACTTCAAACTGTTGTGCTATATAGAGGATTGTAAATGGAAAGGGTTCTTCACATTTGAATGAAACACCTTCTGATTCAAATGATCGTGCAATTGGTGCCATTTCTTTATTACCAGAAAATAATGGAACCATATTTCCATACAAATCTTCTGAAGGATTACGGAATATGATTTCTTCATAATCCTGACCTTCCATAGCGAATTTCAAGCCCAATCCATTGAGCATTTTCATATTGATTTTAATCATCCGTTTATTCCCTATTACGAATGATCCACCACCATCACCCATAGTCATTGGAAGGGTAATCAACTCGGAGGTATAAGGTAACCCAGCAACTAGGGTATTTGTACTCACCCCTAGCGTAATTGAACCCGATGATATCGTCGAATTCGGTTGTATTGCACCATCTCCGAGTACAAGTAGAGATTGCCCTTCCAAATGATCATATCCACTTGCTGATGTAAAAGCAGTAACATTGTATGTTTTAAGACCACAATCCACGAAATGAGCGTCTTCTTGTTCTATTTCCTGTGCATCATGGAATCGTTCCATGTACTCAATATGTCGAACTGTAGAACCACCAATTGTTCTTTTAACAATCATCCATGTCTGTGTTCTATTATCTTGTGGGATTGACACGATTGACTCTACTTTAGCATGGTTTCCATGTGTTGCATCCGTATGTGTCCCTCCAATAGTATGAGTAGACCATGCATACATATTAAGAGAATTTTCATGCGTAAGTGCAATCAACTTCCCATTCCCAAGTCTTCCCCAAACTACTGAGAATGGTTGTTCTTGGTATGTTAACTCTTTAACTCCAGAATAGGTGATATCTTCAGAACGTAAGGTTAGGTTCATTGCACCATATTCTTGTTGTTCTTCTCCTTCTGTAGCCATCTCACGGATTTTACGTTCATTTTGTTGAACATAAAGCATCCGTTGACCTATTTGCATAGCATCTGCTGATCCTGCTGGATATGCAGATTCTTTACGGATTGTGAAATTAAATGGAGTCAGAGTGAGGTCATTCTCAGAACCATATATGGTAAATACACCACCAGTTGTACCAACTGCCAGTTTGGTTCCTTCAGACATCCATTGGATCTTATCTACAGTATCTGAATCAATAGTAAAGGTAAGGGCATTATCATCTAGGATTTGTTCTCCTAAGATTATTGCACCAGTAGGGTCTATATTACCTGTAGAAGATCCTAAAAGTTCAGAGGATGCAAAGTTGAAGAAATCACCTGTCTTAGAAAACCATACTGTTGCTGGATATTTCTTTATTCCTGCAAATACGAGTCTTTGCTGGTATATAGATACATCTCTTGGATATCCATTGGTTGTATTAAATACACCAGCATTCCATTCAATCGTATTAGCATCATCTAATACACAATCTTCCTGTAAAGTCCCTAGAGCTTCAATATTTGAAGAAACAGATGTTATTTTAATAGATGCCCAGCGTATTCCTTTAATCTTATCTTTATCAGTCCCAGCTAATACATTAATCCTGTATATAACACCTACATCTCTAGTATCTGAAGTTGTGAATGGGGTATGACCAGTTCCTGATGCAGTAAGTCTCACGGAAGTGCGGTCCTTTTTAAGGATCATTTTCACTACATTTAATTTACCTGTCCATTTTGTATCAGTACCTTCTATCTTAAATGTGATAGGTCCGCCTAGAACTTCATTAGTTTTAGTTGTTGTTATTTGGAAAGTAGTAGCCGTAGGATTGACTACATAATACAAAGTGCTATTACCTTGAGATGTTGCAGTTGCAGTAGGTGTAGAACCACCACTAAAATCAAATGCAGTATCATCATCATCTGTTACAAGATTCCCTACTCCTGTAAGACTATCTTTGTGTATATATATTTTCATCCCTGCTTGTAAACCATGGGATGAATTCACAAATGCATTGAGTGCAGTATCTACTCCAACACCTCCGACTTCCACTAGATCCAATGTTGTTGTACCTGTAGTTGGCACTCGAATTTTAAATCTTTTTGTATCATCAAGATTTATTTTATCATAAGGACCATCCAAGAAATCTATATTAGATAATGCCCAATATGATCCATCTTCTGCTCTTAAATCATGAAACCATGTTATAGTCCCGGAACCATCACCTGATATCGTTAAAATACTTCCACCAGATTCTGTAGATAATTGAAAAGTATCATCTGCTTTATTTATTACATAATAAAGTGTATCTGCAGCTAAACCTGTTGGAAATCCACTTGGAGCAGTAATTGAAATAGCATCTCCATTTTCTAATCCATGAGCTACTGAAGTGAAAAGATTACTAGCATGTGTTACTGTAGTTATTTCAGCGGATCTATATCCAGTTTCACCAGCTTCTGGAATTGTTCTTTCTAGTTTCTTCGGAGGATGGTCGGGATGTGCAATAAATAACACATCTGCACTTTGGATAAACTTTATATCTGCAATCTGTGTTGCAATGTATCCTGTGCTTCCTATTGAGAATTGAGTTGGACTTGTATCATCTTTTGTTGCATAAGTTGCCAGAATACCGTTATTACTGAACAATTTAATGTTGTCGGCATAAAACTCTAAGATATAACTCTGTCCTTGTCCGTAATAGTATGGAATTAACTTGGACTGACTAGATGTATTGGTAGAAGCACCATTAACAAAATATGTTCCTGGCCTTCTAGTAGCTGATCCTTGAGGAAGGACTATGAAATTTTCTAGAGTTTTTACAGAGGTTTTATAGGAGGGAATATCTATCTGCCCGTGTAATCTGGGCGATATTCTACCTTCGGAAAAGGAACTTTGGATGTTTTGAACAGTTCCCATCTATGATCACGCTTTGCCCCATGAGTATGTAGTACCATAGGCTGTACCATCACTAGGCCAATCTACGGGTCGGTAATCTGTCCTGTAATCACCTAATCTTGAATCCAACCATGTACTTAATTCTATTCTTTCAACAGATCCACCTTCTTGTGCATCCAGACTTCTAGCTTCTTGCAATGACAATGCATACTTCTTATACATTTCATCTTTAAGTGCAGTCTTACCAGTTAAGGGTTCTGCTAATTCCCAAGCAATCCTAAGACCCAGTACATTCCGTAATACAGAATCCAAGGTTGTTAAATTAGTTACCCTTGCTTGCCACTTTACATTCAAAGTAGAGGCATCACTTAATATCTCATTTCCTTCAAGTCTATATGGAGTTGTATGATCCTGAAGACCTAAGACTCTTAGACAGGATTCACCTGTTACAGAATCTGTAGGCAACGTGAAAGCATACTTATAACCCCATGCAGGAGTAGAAGTATAAGCAGATAGGATAGAACGCCTAACAGTAACATTCCAAGGATGAGAACGAAGGACAGCATCCCTAATATCATCGAAACGATTATTAAGGAGTCTAGCCCTTTCGTTATTATCAGTTTGGATATCGGAGATGGTTGCTTCACCCAAATTAGTGAGGGCAATATTCGCCACCTCCGTCATTCCAGAACCAGTTGCCATCAGTCAGCAGTAAACTGAACATTTATTGTTAATGTGTAAGTGCCAGCACTTCCAGCATCTACACCTGTAAAACCAAGATAATATGCGTTTAATTTATTTGCAGTCGTATGACCAGCATCTAAATAAACTTCTTGGCCCATACTGGCAATACTCCTAGTATGATTAGCCAAATCAACAGGTAGTTTAGTAATTGCTGTAGCTAATGTTTGAGCATCAGCATAACAATTATCATCTACTGCTGTTCCAGCATTATCTGAGAATAGACCCACATTCCAATCTGTAGCTCCACTTGAAGTATCACATGCAGTCCAAATATGAAGCACTCTCCACTCAGGAAGAAGTTTGCACATCATATATGTATTTGCATCAACACCTAAATGTTCAACAGTTGCAACAATGGAGCGAAGTCTCGCACCATAGAGTCCAACTTTGTTGTATATAATTGGTACGGTAGCTTCATTAGAAACTAAGGTACTTTGTACATTTGCCATATATTAGCCTTCTGGGGGGGCATTTCCTTCCTCCCCCATTAGAGTGTTAATTATCCTGCTTGATTGCAGAGAACTTCAACCATTCGTTTCTCGTCAAGACGAGTAGAACCAATGGTCATTTTTGCATAAGCATAAAGAGAGAACCGTTTATCGGCCCTTTCTTCGATACGTGCATTAATATCATTCCAAATGCAAAGCCCAAGAGCATTACGTTGGAAGATAAGAACTCGGTCTGATGTAATATCAGAACCTCCTGTTACATCAGCGGCTTCTTGAACAACAGATGGGAGCAATTCCGTCTGGATGAAGTTAAAACCCATATAATGATGGACTTGACCTTCAACCAATGCTCTTACTGCATTATAGTCAATACTGTTTACTTCAGTAGAAGCTAACAGATTTTCTATTTGCCGATGAGTACAAATGCAAAATACATCTGATACCCCACCTTCATTGTAGTTAAGGACTTCGTTCTTCATAAGATAACCTCTGGCTTCTATCAACTTAGCCACAGACAATCCTGTGTTCGCCGCAGCAGCACCAGTATGCTTAATAGAATCTACTGCAACAATGCTCACATCTGATCCTACATTTGTATCACTTGTAGACCATGTTGCATTTGTTGATCCATCTTTACCAAGATATGAAGTCCCATAAGCGGCGGTAAGGATCTCTTCATCAATTGCTCTTCCAAGTGCCATTCCACCAGTAGTTACATAAGCACTTGCTGGATCTGCAATGATCACACGGAGCATATCAAAAGAATCCACCATATCCCCCCAATCATAATCGGTTGGAGTGACGCGCCTACGTTCATGTGGAGTCTCAATTAAGGGGGAGTCTGCATGTCTGCTAGTGACTTTCTGTGCAGTTGTCTTGCCGATTTTGTCCATGAAGTATTCTTCACCAACTTTACCAGCTTCCAACTGTACAGTACCACGCAGACGAGAACCTTGTTGCTGTGCTACCAGCCCAAGATTATCACTAAACTGCTTGACCATACTGGTCGTTATCTGATTAGACATATTACGCCATACAATAGAGTTAGGTGAATCTACCCTATGGAGTTGTCCTATTCAGGATTCCAGCCTAGTCACTTGCAGGGGTCAGATGATTGTCCCTACGGATCTAGTGGGATACCGATTCTAATTATGCAGATTTATCGTATAATCTCTGCATGGTTTTAACTGCTTCTTTATGATTTGGATCTGAAGCAGTCAGATAAGCTCGTTTGAAGTCAGGATCAGATAGTTTTGCCTGTATCGTTTCCTTGGCTTCTTGTGGGGATAATCCAGATCCCCTTGGTTCGCCAGTTAGGATGGGACCTCCTTCTGAGAAAGCTTCTCCAATCCGTGCCAGCATCTTAATCATATTCGGATTATTACCTACTCCAGTTTCTTCTATATAATCCAGAGTTTCTTTATCCGCAAATCGATTGAATACTCTTTGAGCAAGATTCAGGTTTTTATTAAACTCTGGACCCCATTGTTTCTGTAGAGATTGAAGACCTTGTACTTCTTCTTGTTCTCTATGCTCTTCATATCCTTTTTCATTATTTAAATACTCATTCTTGAGTGTGTCAAGTATTATTTCTGACTGCCCTTGATTTAATCCTGCCTCAAATGCCATTTCTTTAAACTTAGAAAGGTCTTCACCTTCTCCTTCATAGTTAGAAAAATCATAACCATTTGGACCTTCAGGCCGACCAAGAGCAGAATAGGTTTCATTCCAAGTAGTATCATCACTTGGGATTTTAACCATTTGTTCGGGAGGAACACCCATTTTCTTGACAGCATGTACATAACTTTTTGCAAGTTTATCTACAGAGTCAAAGTTCCTTAATGAAGGTTCACGGTCTAAACCATCAGGTAAGGCAGTCGGGTCAAACGTGAGAGGATCTGAGGCTCCACCTAATGCAGTGGTAGGAGCTTGTTCAGTAGTCTCCGAACTCGTTGGATTCTCCGATACCGTCTCTTGAGTCTCTTCCATCTTCCTTTTGTTGGAGTTTGATTTTTTCTTGCAGTTCTAGTGGATTAGTTCCAGCAAGTTGAATTAATTCCGCAATCACAGCTCTTCTACCTTCGTTGAAAGCCGTAGAATGCGGATCGTTAGGGACATGAGTGGTTGTCAGCATAAAATGCCGTTCACACATATCCGCTAAGACCTCTTTTCCTAAATCAGTATTCAAGAGGTCAAAGTATTTAGTTGCTCTTTTAGCCTGTCTCTTCAGCAACACTTTGAGCTTCTGCCATATCTTTAGTTGCTCTTGCTCTCTGGGCACTTACTTCTGCACCAGCCATTTCTTCTGCCATCATCTGTTCTTTTTCCATCTGTTCTTGTTCTTGACGAGCAATTTCCATTGCCTCTTCTTCTGTATAAACAACAGATGGTGGGGCACGTAGAATTTCCACACCCATTGTACAGATCCTTTGAGGATTAAGTCTTTTGATTACATTCGGATCAATTTGTGCAAGTGGCATAATAAACTGTATCAACTGTGACACTGCATTCATTTCAACAGATCGTTGGGATACTGCAACAGGATTCACATATTCTATTTTGATAGGTTCTTCAGCAAATTCTTCAGGAACAGGAGGTAATAGACCATTACGTGCCATTACTTTCATTGTTCGATTCAGCATCGGAGATAGGAACTCAACTTCCTGTCTAGCAACAATAGGTCCAAGGACGGTCATGCGATCTCTTTGCCTCATTGCAATCTCAGTTGCAGAAAACCTCATGACATCTCCATCAGGAGCCATAGGTCCAGGCAATTCCAAGAGATCCAAGAAGAAAGTCTTCTCAATGGATTGCCGTGTCATTCCCATTTTTGCTTCTGCATATTCGATACGACCAACAGTAGGCATCTGGAATACGAGTTCTCGTCCTCCCATACCAGCACGATAGTAATTTACAGCATCTGGAGTAGTTCGGAGTGGTGCAAGGAATCCATCATCTGGGACCATAAGTGGAGGAGATACTGCTTTCTGTACACTCTTCAGGAAAGTTTTCTCCATTTCATTAAGCATACGAATGTCAGGAAGAGCTTCTATTCCTGGACCTCTTCCGTATGTCTCTAAAGGATTTCTATTCCATCTACTGCTAACGTATGGAAAGTCTTCAAACCCATTTATGTCTAAAAGCATCCTCTCCTTCTTACAAATGGTTAAGGAGACATAAGGAGCCTTTACTTGTAACAAAGGGCCAGGTTTAACGGAATGATAAGGTTTTACGACATGTACAATGTCATATTCCTCATAGATTTTACCATTCTCTATATTTGTGATTACAGATTCTGGTAATCGTTCAACAGGATAAGTTTCAAGTAAGTCTTTTGCAGTTTGTTTATAGTTACGGAAACAGGTATCCACGAATCCATTCTTGTTAACAGCAAGAAGGCAATCATGTAATCCGAAATGACGGAACAATGGACCTTCACCTGGAATATCTTCTATGTACATAACCGCAGTACCAAATGTACCAAGGTCCGTATAGTATTCGTATGCTGTCGGATGGAAGTTAACTTGTGGTCTAGATAGAGTTTCCATGACTTGTTGTTGAACTTCTTCAAGCCATAATTGGATTTGTCTATTTTGTTCAAGAGGTCGGAATCTAGGTTTAAGGACAAACCAAGGAACCGCAGATGGAGTCATCATGTTATGCAGTCCAGATGCGAATCTAGTTACTGCACGGCATGGTGTAGAGTCGAAGATTTTATTACGTCTTTCTGCTCCTCTTGCTTGAGTAGCCTGAAAGTCGTTTCTTCTAGGTAGCATCAGATCACCTAATTGTTGCCAATGAGCTTCCCAATTGGAACGATTGGCTTTTAGATGTTCCTCTTCCTTTAATAAATCATTAACAGGATTATTTTCGGATGCACCATCCATTGCTTGGGCCATTTTATGCCGTAAATGATGTTAATGCTGTACCCATTCTTCTATTTTTTCTTTCATCAATAGCTCGTCCTTTTGAAGTTCCAGTATCATATCCTAATGCACCTAAGTTCCTTCTAGCTTTTGATCGAGATGCTACCATGGAGACATCTGTAAACATAGGTGCATCTTCACTTCCTTCTCCTAAGCCAGTATCAAGATCCAGAGTTTCTTGAACTGTAGGAGTTGTTATTGTTTCTATTGCAGATGTTTCTTCATCTTCACTACCATCATCATCATCAGGACTAAAACCTAACTTGAGACCTAATCTATTTTCCCATTGACCACCATATAAACCTGGACCCCATTGATCTTCACCTAATTGTTTTAACCAACCTCCACCTTCCCATGTTTCTTTTAAATCACGTAGAGGATTTCTAGTACCACCACTTCCTCCATAATCTTTTTCCATCCATTTACCACCACCCCATTCTTTATCAAAGTCTGCAAATCCTTTCTCAATATCTCTTCCTCCTAATTTCCATAAAGTCCCTCTTTCTCCACCTAACAAAGATTTTGGAGTCCATCCTTTAAAAGTAGGACTCTTATCCAATTGATCAGATAACAAACTCATAATACCTCCTTATGCATATCCTTGACCGATTCGTGCTTGTTGTTTTTTACCATTTTTACCTCCTTTAGCCATATCCATTTGTTCCTGAAGTTTTGCTCCTGCAAATAAAGATTGCATACTTGCCATTGAAGATTCAAGACCTCTTGCTATTCCTTGCTGTGCCTTCAACTGTCCTAGAGTCACATTTTGTGTATCTTTAATCCCTTTAATGTTCCCGTGAAGACTTAAAATTTCTCCACCTAGAATATCCAACTTCTTACCAGTAGTCGTGCGGAGATCAGTGAGTTTTTTAGTATCTTCCGATGTAAATGATACCTTATACAATGCAAGATCAGATTCAATTTGTTTTTGTGTTTTACCGAATTGTTCAACCTTTGTATTTAGCATTTTATTATAAGCATCAGTTTCAGTTTTCAATCCCTTTTTATAATAGAATCTTTCTGCTGGAGCATCATCAACATCAACCTCATATTCTTGAGTACCCTTTAATTGTCGTTCTAAATAGGAAAAAAATCCTGTTAACCAATTTCCACCTCTCTTATTTACATTTTCCCATACATTCCTTGTTCTTTTTTCTTTACGGATATTTGTATAACCAGGTTTATTCACACGATCATATTCCGTTTGCCACCAATTTACTTCAAGTTTTTTGTTCATTCTGGCACCAATAGCATCTTTGGTAGCATCATTAAACCCACTTGTTAAATCATGCAATCCCTGTATCTTCAATCCGCTTTTCTCATTCTCTGGGTCGTTGTAATCAGTTTCTTTTATTCCAAGATACGCTTTATTGAGTTTCATGATATTCTGGCCTGATTCTCCACTCCAATATTTTGATTCAGTTTCTTTTAGAGATGTCTCAAGACCTTTTCCTTCTGTTTCTTTCAAGTCAATTTGTGTATTTAGATTTTTAATATGTGCCCCATAACCTCTTAAAGAAGCTTTATGTGCTTCTACACGTTGTCTTACACCAGACCTTTTACCACGTAGAGATTGTAGTTGAGCATGTAATGATCTAGTCCTTCCACCTCCTGTTAGATATGCCATGCTTCTACTCCAAAATAAGGATAATCCTTGTCTTCACTTCCAATGGCATAATCGAATTTCTTCTGAATCAATTGTGCTTTGGAATAACGGAGACTTTGAATTGCATAACGTGTTGCAGACATAAGATCATCTCGTTCTTTCACAATCTTACCATCCTTACGATGATACATCCTGAATTCTTCAAACCATTCTCCAAGATGATTGAAGACCAGTAATCGTTGTGTCTGAAATCTTTGTAACATTTCCATGAGTCCGGGTTCAACGGCTTGCCCTCCTTCTGGATTCTCAAAATGGACAGGGTGCATGGCAAGGTCATTTCTTCTGTATATTTCTGCTAACGACTTACCAGATCCTTTATCATGTTGGTTTCCATCATGAGGCCAGATGACAGGAACCCAGTTTCCTCTACGTTTAATGGCAGAAGAATGTATTTCTGGAGTCTCTGCTGATTTACGATACACATCATAGACATATGCAATATCAACTTCACGGTCCCATGCAATCCAGACACAAGCAGTCGGATGATCCCATCCGAAATCGATGGCACATATTCTGGGCCAATGTTCTGGTATTTTGAAAGGTTCTCTTTTTATTTGATCTTCGTCAACAGGAAAAACTAAACCTGAACCTAAAACTGGTATCCCCTTGGAACGCATATCACGTTCATGAGAGGGAAGGGCATTTAATATTTCACGTTTAACATCTTCATCTAAATGTGGTGCATCATCCCATGTTGCATTGTAAAGTGCTTGGTTTGGTTGAATGTTATTGATGAATTGGGCTACTACTTTTGTCATTCCACTTTCAGGTGTGAATGTCATGTAGGTAAGGCCACCTCCTTTCAATGATGCACGAAGAGCTTGGGAGTAAACATCCATTGGAGGTTCCTCATCCATCCAAACGACATCAATGGCTTTACCCATAAATGCCATTTTCCCCTGTTCGTAAGATTTGAAAAATATCTTGGAATTCTGACCAGATTTGTGCTTGAGCAGTAAGGTACTGATAGCATTGGGGATTCCTGGTGATCTTTCTGTTTTAACTATGGCATCTTTAGGAACTGCACCTTTTCCATAGTCATCAGGATCTCCTGGTTCCCCTAAAAGCTCTGCTTGGACAATATCTCTGACATTCTGTGCAGTATTACCACATGCCCATGCCTTAATGGGTTTATGGAATCTTGGACCTTGCCACCAATCAGGATATTCACCAGTACAATGAATCACCATTTCTGAAGCACCACAAAAAGTCTTACCCGTTTTATTTGCCGCCATTAATAGGCGTTGTCTTGCAAGTCTTCCATTATTGTCCCTAGCAGTGTGGAATCTATGCTGATAAGGATAAGGCTCATAACAAGCCAGCTTGTTGGATTCCTTTTTCTCCTGAATTGCTTCAGCGAGATCCAGAGCTTTGGAGAGAAGTCCTTCGTTCATCTAATCCGATGGGAACGAGGTTGCTTTGGAGGCTTATCAATCCATGCCCAAACATCTTTACCCCAATTCTTGAAATCTGTTAGAGCAGTTGTTTCACTCTTCTTGATTCCTTCACGGACAACTTTCTCGTAATTCCTATCTCTTCCTGATGCTAATCCAGTTCCTCCATATTTCAACTGTCTTGGTTTGATTACTGTGTCATAAGCCTGTGCAACTTCAAGAGGAGCAAATATTGCATCAAGAACAGGAATACTAAGAATAGCACCAAGTATTTTAGTACCACGGCTTTTAACCAATTTTGATTTCCAAGACCTCTCCCTTGACTGAACAGTTTGTTCAGGTTCATCTAAAGATTGGCTAATATCAAACGATTCTATTTGATCAATTGTCTGACCTCTTAATTGTCTATTTCCTTCATTTAACAAACTTACATCAAGAACTTTATTTGGCTTTCCTCGATCTATTAGAGAACCAGATAGAATAGTTTCCGTTGTTTTTCTAGCAACATCTGTTGCTTGTTTTAAAGTTACTGGCTTTTCAATATCCCATGATACTGCTAAAGAAGGTTTTTCAACTTTAACCTTTTTGGATTTTTCAATGGAAGTTTCAATCTTCTGTAAGTCTTTAGTTAATTTCCCAGATTTCTCCTTGAAAAAATCCTGCTCTGTAACACGAACACTTCTTTTTGCATCTGCTTGTGCAGATCGGTCTACAGTATCTGAGGATTCAATTGAACGCTCACGATACAATTTAGACTTCTCCTTTCCTTGTCTTCCTGTATATATGGCTTCTAACTCTGTATCTTTAATCGATGCCGAAGTATCACCCCTCCGATCTATATCCTGATCTACAATCAATAAGCCTAACTCTCTAGCTCGTTTTGCTTCACGATCTGTTGATAGAACAGGATGCTGAACTGTTAATGACCCAGCTTCTGGCTTAAGTGTTTCTCCTTTTTCTATTATTCGGTATCCTGTATTTTTCAACTCTTTTTCATCTACAAAACCAGCATCATCGACAAATCCTTCAGGTACATCTTCTGGTGTTGTTCCGACTACATCATGTAGCTCTTTCGATATTTCAGTCAGGACTGTAGATTTAGGTAAATCCTTATCTGGAAGATCCATTCCAATAATAGTTCCACTTTTGTTCCTTGCAGAGCTTGGTGATACAGGAACATCTTGAGATACAATCTTCACTTCCTTTGATAAAAGGGTTCCAACAAGATCAGGTTTACGCTTATGCCCTTTTATTTGGTATGGGCTTTCTTCAACATATTGACCACCTTCGGGTCTGAATCTTTGTGCTTCTGGAATATCTATGTGTCTTGTTACTACTAATTTCTTTGCTTTTGCCATTGCTTCAGGATCACCAGCATATTCCTGCAATATTTGTTTTGCTTCTGGTGAATAGACTCTGAATTTAGTTGCATCTTCTCCTTCTTCAAAATTCAGTCTCCATGTCGCTGTCACCAAATCAGTATCTGCAATCTTGCGGACTACTTCTGAAGGAAGGTCGTGACCTGAAATCCGTATTGTCTTCTTATTTGGATCTTTCGACAAATCTACAAGACCCTTGATATAATTGGATGCACGTATGTCTGGAGCATCTAATCCTGTATTTTTGTAGTTCCAAGTCCGTGTACCCTTCCATCCCTGTTTAGGGAAATTACTGAGTTTCTGATTAGGTGTGGTCTGTAAACGATGAACTTGTGCAACTCTAGGATCAATATCTTTGGAAATGGGTTTTGTCTTTGAAGTATATATATCCTGAATTTCTCTTACTGTGTCTTCAAATTCTCTTACAATCTCACTTTTAATCTCTGGATCTAAATCCAAATAAGTCTTG
>Ga0098040_1000570_pt1 | contig 16959 bp, 16 predicted proteins | sample 7_EtaG_FD_75065 | JGI IMG/M metagenome (GOLD analysis project Ga0098040, IMG submission 75065) | Marine viral communities from the Subarctic Pacific Ocean - 7_ETSP_OMZ_AT15161 metaG | ecosystem: Environmental > Aquatic > Marine > Oceanic | place: Pacific Ocean | collected 2015-01-08
CGACAATTGCCCGAAGGGTCTCAACGACTCCAAGAAGCTGACGCATAAGGCGCGCGAAAGGCTTTTCGAGGAACTGATAACGCAAGCCGAAATCGGCATCGGCATTGCGAGCGTCGAGGAGATCGACGAGATCAACATCCTGCAGGCAACCATGCTCGCGATGACCCGCGCCTTCGAGGCGCTGCCCCGCCGCGCCGACTTCGCGCTCATCGACGGCAACAGATTGCCGAAGCTCGCCTGCCCCGCGCGCGCCATCGTCAAGGGCGACGCGCGCGTGCTTTCGATTGCGGCGGCTTCCATCGCCGCGAAGGTCACGCGCGACCGGATGATGGTCGAAATCGCCCACGCGCATCCCGGCTACGGCTTTGAAAAACACATGGGCTATGGCACCGCGATGCACATGAATGCGCTGAACCGTCTCGGCGCGACGCCGCACCACCGCAGAAGCTTCGCGCCGGTACGCAAGATATTGAGTCCGTAGATTCCAAAGCGACTCGATATAGTGTTTCAGAATCCGTTAAGTCTTTGATTCTTGACGTAGATTCCTCGGTGACTCATGATCCCGCCCCTTGAGTATCAGTAGGGGTAAGACGGTGGGGCGCACGAAAAACGAGGCAGCAAAGCTGCCGGCCGAAAAGATCATCCAGGGTGATTGCATTGCAGCGATGAATGCGCTGCCCGAGAAGTCAGTCGATCTGATTTTTGCCGACCCGCCCTACAACCTTCAGCTCGGCGGCGACCTGACGCGACCCGATCAATCCAAGGTCGATGCGGTCAATGACGACTGGGACAAGTTCGACAGTTTCGCGACCTACGACCAGTTCACGCGCGAATGGCTCAAGGCCGCCCGGCGCGTCTTGAAAGACACCGGCGCAATCTGGGTCATCGGCTCCTATCACAATATCTTCCGCGTCGGCGCGAGCCTTCAGGATCTCGGCTTCTGGATCATGAACGATGTGATCTGGCGCAAGTCGAACCCCATGCCGAATTTCCGCAGCACGCGTTTCACCAATGCGCATGAAACCATGATCTGGGCGACGCGCGACGCCGAGCAGAAGAAATACACTTTCAACTACGACGCCATGAAGGCCTTGAACGACGATCTGCAGATGCGCTCCGACTGGGTGCTGCCGATCTGCACCGGCGGCGAACGCCTCAAGGACGACGACGGCGACAAGGCGCATCCGACGCAGAAGCCCGAAGCCCTGCTTCATCGCGTGTTGCTCGCGACGACGAACGCCGGCGACGTGGTGCTCGATCCTTTCTTCGGCACGGGCACGACGGGCGCTGTGGCCAAGAAGCTCGGTCGCAAGTTCATCGGCATCGAACGCGAAGCGAAATACATCAAGGTCGCGCGCGCGCGCATCGCCCGGGTCCTGCCTTCCTCGCCGGAAGACCTGCAGGTCACGACGTCGAAGAAAGCCGAACCGCGTGTGCCTTTCGGCAGCATCGTCGAACGCGGCCTCATCGAGCCCGGCACCATTCTCACCGACCCGATGAAACGCCACGCCGCCCGCGTCCGCGCCGACGGCTCGCTCGTCTGCCGCGACGCGACGGGATCGATCCACAAGATCGGCGCTCACGTGCAAGGTCTCGAAGCCTGCAACGGCTGGACCTATTGGCACTTCAAGACGGACGGCAAATTGAAGCCCATCGACATTCTGCGTCAGAAGGTGCGCGCGGAAATGGGCTCGGCCTGAAACCGGGGACAAGTTTTCTGTTGAAAATGCTTTGCGCCGCTATCCTCATCTGGGGGTAGCGGCGCACGCCTGTCGTGACATGAAAACGCATGAATTGGCTCGATTTCCTGCAGGAAAGGCTCACCAATTCGAGCCCTTTTCGAGCCTCAGAGACCCTCGGTTGCGAGCGTCACGACCTTGCGCATGACCGAGGGCAGCGCCTCCCCGTCAAGCTCCTCCGGCGGCGTCCAGATGCCTGCCGCCCGCGCCGCTTCCTTCGCCTTTACCTCGCCCGCGAAAACCGTCAGTACAAGGTGGAAATGCGTGAACGTGTGCTCGACCGTGCCGAGCCGCTTCCGCCATTTCGCCTTCAGCGGCGCGTGGTCCATATGCGCTTCGTCGGGTGATGGCGTCTCCACCCATGGCGTCGTCGGCACCTCCATCATGCCGCCGAGCAGCCCCTTCGCCGGACGTTTGCGCAGCAGCACCGCGCCGTCGGGCCGGGTCACGAAGAAGCAAGCACCATGTCGCGTCGGTCGCGCTTTCTTCGGTGCGCGGCGCGGCAAAGTCTCGGCGATGCCTTGGGCGCGCGCTGCACATATGGTCTCCAGCGGACAGCGATTGCAGGACGGGTTCCTCGGTGTACAGATCGTTGCACCGAGGTCCATCATGGCTTGCGCGAAATCGCCGGCGCGCTTCTGCGGCGTCAGCGTTTCCGCCGCTTCGCGGATTTCCGGTTTCGATAGAGGCAGCGGCGTTTCAATCGCAAAAAGCCTTGTCACGACGCGATCGACGTTGCCGTCGATGACCGTCGCCGACTTGTCGAAAGCAATCGCGGCAATCGCCGCCGCCGTATAAGGCCCGATGCCCGGCAGTTTTTGCAAGGCCGCGAGATCGTCGGGAAACTTCCCGTCATGATCGCGCGCGACGGTTACGGCACAGGAATGAAGGTTGCGCGCGCGGCTATAGTAACCAAGCCCCGCCCAACGTTTCATCACATCGTCGATGGGCGCGGCGGCCAGTGCTTCGACCGTCGGCCAGCGCGTCAGGAAGTCTTTGAAATAGGGACCGACGGTTGCGACCGTCGTCTGCTGCAACATGATTTCGGAAAGCCAGACGGCGTAAGGGTCAGGCGTCTCGCCCTTGCGCGCGCGCCAGGGCAGTACGCGGGCGTGGCGGTCGTACCAGGGCAGCAGCAGCTTCGCCACAGGCAGCGCCTTCGCCAAATTTGTGCCTCTCTTCTGTGCCATGATGCAGACATGTTCCGGATTCCGCTGCCGCGTCAACCGGCTCGCACTTGATCCTGATTCACGTCACAATAGGCCATGTCGCAAAGGTCCGATCATCAACTGGCGCCCAAACGCTTCAACCTTCCCCCCGTGGGATCGCGAGTGTCCCAGTTGACGCGCGACCTTTTCCGTAAACGCGGTTTCGCGGAAGGCCATATTCTCAGCCATTGGCCGGAAATCATTGGTGAGGACCTCGCCGAATTCTCGGCCCCCGAGCGAATGGTCTTCCCCCGTCGCATCCGCGAAGGCAAGGGTCCACAAGGAGCCGCCACTCTCGAAATCCGGGTCGATGGCCCCATCGCCCTCGAAATCAAACATCTGGAACCCCAGATTATCGAGCGCATCAACGGATATTATGGGTATTCGGCCGTTTCACGATTGAAATTGATCCAGGGGCCGCTGCCAGTGAAGCCCCGCCCGCGCCGCCGTCCCATACGAAAACTTGCGCCGGACGAGCGAGCGGCGCTCAATGAGAGCCTCGAACCCATTGCCGAACCGGAGCTGAAAGAGGCTCTGGCGAGGCTTGGAGAAAGAATTCTGGGGAGAACTTCGGGCAGAAAGCCCTGAAGAGGCCCAAAAGGGCCCTGAGTCGCGATTCTGGTGTCGTTGCAAGTCAAAGGTTTGGTTGAGCGGCACTTATTGCAGAGTCATATTACGTCTACATCTAGTGGGGATTGCTTAAAGTGAATCAAAATCGGGTTATTGCGATAGCGGTAGCGGCTGTTTTGGCCGTGGCGGCGCTTGGCTATCTGGGATACCGGACGTTCGGCAATAAGGACGTTTTGGCGACCTCGGATCAGGCCAATCTCTCGAAAATCGAGAAGGAACTGGCGGTCCCGGGACCGCTTGGCGACATGTCGCTGGGCGATCCCAAAGCACCGATCAAGGTCTATGAATATGCCTCGCTGACCTGCTCGCATTGCGCCGATTTCAGCATGCATACCTTCCCGGAGTTCAAGAAGAACTACATCGACACCGGCAAGGTCTATTACACGCTGCGTGACTTCCCCTTCGACCCCATTGCGACCGCCGCCTATATGCTGGCCCATTGTGCCGGGCCTGAACGTTACTTCGGTTTCGTTGGCGTACTCTTCTCCACGCAGCCTCAATGGGCCTTTGTGCAGACACCGATGGAAGCACTCAAGAAAATCGCCAAACAGGGCGGTTTCTCGGATGAGTCCTTTGACGCCTGCATGAAGAACGAGAAAATTTTCGAGCACGTGAAGAGCGTGGCAGAACGCGGGTCAAAGGTCTTCGGCGTCAATTCCACGCCGACATTCTTTGTCAACGGCGAGAAGGTTGAGGGAGCTCTGCCCTATTCCGAATTCAAGGCCATTCTCGACAAGCATCTGCCAGGCGCTGATGCGTCGAAGGATGAAACGCCCGCACCGACCGGCGAAACAACACCCGCTGAACAGTAAGTTTGCGTTGAGACCAATTTTCAGACCGAGCCAAGACAGGATCGAATTCAAGTGAAGTTCAACCGTTTGCGCCTATCAGGCTTCAAATCATTTGTTGATCCAACGGACCTCATCATCGATCCGGGTCTGACCGGCGTCGTTGGTCCCAACGGTTGCGGCAAGTCAAATCTGCTTGAAGCGCTCCGCTGGGTGATGGGCGAGAACTCCTACAAGAACATGCGCGGTTCGGGCATGGAGGACGTGATCTTCTCAGGCACCGCCAGCCGCCCGGCGCGCAACTATGCCGAAGTCACGCTCCACATCGACAATGGCGACCGCTCTGCGCCTGCCGCCTATAATGAATTCGATGTGATCGAGGTATCGCGCAAGATCGAACGCGATGCCGGTTCGACCTACCGGATCAACGGTCGCGAAGTGCGCGCCCGTGATGTTCAGCTCCTGTTTGCAGACGCTTCAACCGGCGCCCATTCGCCCGCGCTCGTCAGTCAGGGGCGTATCGGACAGATCATTGCTTCAAAGCCGATCAATCGCCGCCGCATTCTTGAAGAAGCGGCTGGTATCACCGGTCTTTATACGCGTCGTCACGAAGCGGAATTGCGCCTCAAGGCCGCCGAGACCAACCTTACCCGTCTCGATGACGTGGTGGCGCAGGTTGAAAGCCAGCTTGCAAGCCTCAAGCGTCAGGCGCGTCAGGCAACGCGTTATCGCAATATTTCCGGCCAAATTCGTGAGACGGAAGCGATCTTCCTGCACCTGAAATGGACGCAGGCAGTCGATGGCCTCCGCCACGATCAGGAACGTCTCGCCGAAACCGACGAACGTGTCGCAGAACTCACGCGCGAAAGTGCTGCGGCAACGATCGCGGAAGCGGATGCGGCTGAAAGCCTGCCTTCCCTTCGTGATGCGGAAGCGCAGGAATCGGCGCGCCTTCATCGCCTTACCATCGAACGCGATCAACTCGACGCGGAAGAAGCTCGCGCGCAGGAACAGGCGCAGCGGCTGACCGCGCGCCTTGATCAGATTGCGCAAGATTTGGCGCGCGAAAAGAGCCTGATCGAAGACACACGCGAAGCCATGGCGAAGCTCGATCAGGAAACGCTGGAACTTCAGGAAGCCGACGCCGGTCAGGCGGACGCGCAGGAAGAAGCTCGCACCCTGGTCGATGCCACGCAGCAACGTCTGACCACGAGCGAAAGCGAACTCGACCAGATCAACCGCGAGATTGCGGTGCTGACGGCAGAACGGCAGAGCCTCGAAAAATCAATCGAGACAAGCCGCACGCGCATCGAACGCCTGCAGGCGCAGCTTGATGAAATCACGCGCGAACAGGCGACACTTACTGATGCCGCGGAGAAACAGGCGGAAATCGATCTTCAATCGGCGGAGCTCGAAGCCGCAGCCGAAACGGCGAGCAATGCCGAAATGGCCGCGATGGAAGCGGAAGAAGCCCGCAACGCCGCTCAGGCTGCCGAACGTGCCGCGCGCGAACCGATGCAGGTTGCCGAACGCCATGCCAACGACCTCGCGACGCAGGCAAAGACGATTGCGGACGTTCTTGCCATCGACGAAAGCGGCCTCTGGCCGCCGATGATCGACGCGCTGACTGTAGAACATGGTTATGAAATGGCGCTGGGCGCCGCCATGGGTGACGATCTTGCCGTGCCGGGCGATGTTGCAGCGCCGGTCCATTGGGATCGACTGCCCGATTTCGACGCCCCCCAGGCATTGCCGATGGGCGCAACGCCACTCTCGCAATTCGTACAGGGCCCGGCGGCTCTGTCACGTCGCCTGTCGCAGATCGGCGTTGTCGATGCAGAAGCTGGCAAACGCCTGCAGAGCGAGTTGAAACCCGGTCAACGTCTTGTAACCCGCGAAGGTGGACTCTGGCGCTGGGATGGCTTTACTGCCGCCGCAGACGCACCGACTGCCGCTGCCCGCCGTCTTGAACAGCGCAATCGCCTCGCCGACCTTGAGGTCGAACTTCTGGCCGCGCGTGAAACGGCTTCCGAGGCGCGAGAAGTCTTTGAAAATGCGCGTATTGCTGCGGAAGAGGCTCTGGCGCAGGAACAAAATGCGCGTCGTCATCAGCGCGAAACGCAAGCGGCTCACAACACGATCCGTGAACAATTGGCCGCTGCAGAGCGCGCTGCCTCTGCCCTGTTGCAACGCGTAGCGGCACTCGCAGAGGCCGAGGAACGCCTGCAAGGTGACCGGGCGGAAGCCATGCGGTCGCTCGAAGAAGCAAGCGTTTCTCTCGAATCCCTTCAGCCTGACGAAGAGTTGCGGGCTCGTGCAAATGAATTGCGCGACATGGTCGGCGAGCTGCGCGTCGAACTTTCGGAAGCTCGCGCGCAACATGAAAGCATGCGTCGTGAAGGTGAGGCACGGACACGTCGTCTTGCCTCCATCATCAACGAACGCGGCGCGTGGGAACAGCGCTCAACCAACGCCGAACGCCAGATCGCGACGCTGGAAGAGCGTCAGGCGGAAGGCATGAGCGAATTGCAGGAACTGGAAGCAGTCCCTGCTCTGATCGAGGAACGCCGGATCGGTCTGCTGGAACATATTGCAACGGCTGAAACAGCACGTAGCGTAGCAGCTGACGCTCTGGCGAGCGCTGAAGCAAAGCTTGCCGAATGTGCGCGACTTGCCAAAACCTTTCAGGCGCATCTCGCCGAAGCCCGCGAAGAACGCGCCCGCATTGACGGTCTGGTCGAAGGTGGCCGCGAACGTCTGCGCGAAGCCGAAGAACGTGTCCGTGAAGCGCTCGAGTGCGAACCCTCGGCAGCGCTGGCGCAAGCCAATCTTGAGGAAGGCACTGAACTGCCCACACTCGAGCAGATCGAAGCCAAGCTGGAACGCCTGAAACGCGAGCGCGAAGGCATGGGCGGCGTCAACCTGCGCGCTGAAGAAGAAGCTCGCGAGTTTGCCGAGCAACTCGAAACCATGACCAGCGAACGCGAAGATCTGATCAGCGCCATCGCCAAATTGCGTCAGGGCATCGGCAGCCTCAATCGCGAAGGTCGCGAACGCATGCTCGAAGCCTTCGAGAAGGTCAACGAGAGCTTCGGCCGTCTCTTCACGCATCTCTTCGGCGGCGGCGAGGCGCATCTGAAGTTCACCGAATCGGATGACCCGCTGGAAGCCGGTCTCGAAATCTTCGCGCGTCCGCCCGGCAAGCGTCTGCAGATCATGTCGCTGCTTTCAGGTGGCGAGCAGGCGCTGACCGCGATGTCCCTGATCTTCGCGGTGTTCCTGACAAACCCCTCGCCCATCTGCGTGCTGGACGAAGTGGACGCGCCGCTTGACGACGCCAATGTCGAGCGGTTCTGCGATCTGATGGAAGAAATGACCCGCACGACGGACACGCGCTTCCTGATCATCACTCACCATGCGCTGACCATGGCTCGCATGAGTCGCCTCTTCGGTGTCACCATGCAGGAGCGCGGCGTCTCCACGCTGGTCTCGGTGGACCTCGCGGGCGCCGAGAGGTTCAAGGAAGCCTCCTGATATCTCCATAATATGTCGATCAAGGCCCCCTTCTCGGGGGCCTTTTTCATGCGAGATGCCAAGACTCCCCTGCGACTCCCCCACTGCAATGCGCATGCTTGACGGGGCGGATTGCCGCAGCCGCGAAAGCCTTCAAAAATGTTTTTATTATCAATAACTTACAGAAGGTTACCGGGTTCTTGACAGGTGTATAGGTCGCAAGTAGGGTGCGCGCGGCTTAAGGCGGGGCTCTGATCAATTTCTGGAGCTTTTTTGCGCAAGGAGCGCGGGGATTTGGCAAGCTCAGACGGCAAGCGATCCACCGGCGATTCTCACGCAAGGGATGAGTTGAAGTCCGAACTTGCGGACTTTGAGGCACGACTGCGAAAGAAGCAGAAGGCCCACCTGCAGCCACCTACTGCGGCCCGAAGTTCGGCCATGGGCATCGCCTTCAGACTCACCACGGAACTCGTGGCGGGTATTTTTGTGGGCGGTGGCATTGGCCTGCTTCTCGATAAATGGCTCGGTACGGGACCTTTGTTCCTGCTGATCTTTTTCTCACTCGGCATGGCGGCAGGAATTATGAACGTGTTCAAAACAGCCAAGCAGCTTTCTGCCCAGGCTGAAGAGGACGCAAAAAACAATTCGGGCGCTTGAGCCCAAGAGACAGGAAGACGAACGTGGCGGCAGAAGAGGCAGCATCCGGCGCGGCACATCATGCAGGCGGTCTGGCAATCGACCCGATGCATCAGTTTCGCGTTGAGACAATCTTTCCGTTTCATATCGGTGGCTACGACGTTTCGTTCACCAATTCGTCCGCGTGGATGGTTGGCGTTGCGGTTGCCATTTCGCTTCTGACGATCATGGGCATGGGCCGTGGGTCGCTGGTGCCGGGCCGCTGGCAATCGGTTGCCGAACTTTCCTACGAATTCGTCGCCAATATGCTTCGCGACAACGTCGGTGATGCGGGCAAGCGCTTCTTCCCCTTCATCTTCACGCTCTTCATGTTCGTGCTCTTCTCCAACATGGGTGGCATGCTGCCCTATTCGTTCACGATCACGAGCCAGATCATCATCACCTTCGCGCTGGCGCTCTTCATCTTCGTCGGCGTGACGATCATCGGTTTTGCCGTTCACGGCTTCCACTTCCTGCATTTCTTCGTTCCGAAAGGCGTGCCCGCAGCTCTGCTGCCGCTTCTCGTCGTCATCGAAGTCATTTCCTACTTCACCCGTCCCGTCAGCCTCTCCGTTCGACTTTTCGCGAACATGATGGCAGGCCACACCATGCTCAAGGTGTTCGCCGGTTTCGTCATTGCGATGGGCTGGCTCGGCGGTTTCCTGCCGCTCGCTTTCATGGTGGCATTCTCGGGACTTGAAGTTCTCGTGGCGTTTCTGCAGGCCTATGTGTTTGCAATTCTCGCCTGCATCTATCTGAACGACGCGCTGCACATGCACTAAGTGCTCCGGCACAGTGACTGAGCATCGTATTCGAAGCTAAGCCGGGCTTTTGCCCAAAACGATCAACCTGGAAGAGGCGCATGAGCGCCTCGTTGAAGACGGAGACTAGGACTATGGAACCAGCAGCAGCCAAGCTCATCGGCGCGGGTATTGCTTGTATCGCTCTTGCGGGCGCAGGCGTCGGCATCGGCACAATTTTCGGTAACTACCTCTCAGGCGCACTTCGCAACCCGGCCGCCGCTCCGGCCCAGTTCCCGAACCTGCTCCTCGGCTTCGCGCTCGCCGAAGCGACCGGCCTCTTCGGTCTCGTCGTCGCGCTCATCCTGCTCTTCGTTATCTGAAGAAACGGTCCGTCTTCCGGTTACGGGGATGGACGCATAAGGCGTCCGTCCCCTTTTCCGGATTTATTGAGAGGCTCCCCTTTGAAAGGGGTGCATGAGATATGCCGCAATTAGACCTCACAACCTACATCCCCCAGCTCGTCTGGCTCACGCTGGTATTCGGGGCACTCTATGTGCTGATGGCGCGTGTTGCGCTGCCGCGTATCGCGAGCGTCATTGAGGGACGCCATGATCGGATTGCAGGCGATCTCCAGAAAGCTGCCGAATCCAAGGACCAGACCGATGCCGCCATCGCGGCATATGAAAAGGCCCTGGGTGAAGCACGAGCCAAGGCTCACACCATTGCTCAGGCCACACGCGATGAACTGGCGGCCCAGACGGAAGCCAAGCGCACCGCGATTGAAGCCGAGCTGAACGAAAAGATTGCCAAAGCCGAAGCCGCCATCAAGGCGACCAAGGAAACGGCGCTTTCCAATGTCCGCACCGTCGCTGTCGACGTTGCTGGCTCGATCGTTTCGCAGCTTCTGGGCGAAGAAGCCGACAAGGCTGCAACCGAGCGCGCCGTTGACGCCGCGTTGAAGGGCTGAGGAGAAGATCATGCACGAAGAATCCGTCTCCGTTTTTGCGACCGCCGAGTTCTGGGTCGCCGTTTCCTTCTTCTGCTTCGTGGCCGTGGCCCTCTACTACAAGGTGCCTGCCATGCTGACAGCGGCTCTCGACAAGCGCGCCGAGGGCATCGCCAAGGAACTGGAAGAAGCTCGTCGTCTGCGCGAAGAGGCCGAGGAACTTCTCGCCTCCTACAAGCGCCGTCAGGCCGAAGCCATGCAGGAAGCCGACGCCATCGTCGCGCAAGCCAAGGTGGAAGCCGAACGCCTGGCCGAGGAAACCAAGGCCGCGATGGAAGCACAGGTCGTGCGCCGTCAGCAGCTGGCCGAAGACAAGATCCATCAGGCCGAAGCCCAGGCAGTGCTTGAAGTTCGCGGTGCAGCGGCTGACGTCGCCATCACGGCGGCTCGCAACCTCATCGCCGAAAAGGTCGATGCCAATCGCGACGGCACCATCGTCGAGAAGTCGATTTCGGAGCTGGCCTCCAAGCTGCACTAAGAAATCGCCGATACAGAATTCGAACCCCGCCTGAAAAGGCGGGGTTTTTTCTTTGTCCGGACCGTAACGCTCAGCTAGCCTTTCACCATCCAATAGGGATCGGGGGGAGACCATGCTCAGCGACTATACGCAGACCGAGTTCACCTACGAGGGCGAGACAAAGCCCGTCTATGTGCGAGGCAGCGGACCGGCGGTCATCGTCATCCATGAAATTCCAGGCATTACGCCCAATGTAACGCGCTTTGCCGATTGGGTCGTCGATGCAGGTTTCCGCGTTTACATGCCCCTCCTCGTCGGCGAGGCGGGCCGCGATATATCCATTCCCTATGTGCTGAAAAGCATGGCGACGATCTGCATACGACGCGAGTTCCATGTACTGGCGAGCCACCGCTCGAGCCCCGTCACAAATTGGCTGAGAGCGCTGGCACGGCATGCGCATGAGGAAGCTGGCGGCAAAGGTGTTGGGGCGATCGGGATGTGTTTCTCGGGCAATTTTGCGCTGTCGATGATGATGGAACCGGCCCTGATGGCGCCGGTCTTGTCGCAGCCATCGTTCCCCTTCCCTTTTGGCAAGGAACGCAAGGCGGCGCTGCATGTGAGCCCGGAAGAACTCGACAATCTCAAGGTGCGCTGCGCCAAGGGCGACAAGGTGCTGGGACTGCGTTTCAAGGGCGATGTCACTTCACCTCCAGAACGCTTTGAAACGCTGCGGCGCGAGCTGGGCGATGGCTTCGAAGGCATTGAAATTGAAGACAAATATGCCAATCCGAAATCGCCGGAACCAAAGCCTCATTCGGTGGTGACGGAAGACCTGATCGACAAGGATGGCGAGCCGACGAAGGAAGCGGCCAAGCGTGTCATATCGTTCTTTGTGGAGCGGCTTAAGGCTTAGGCCGGGAGCACGGTGAGCTCCGGCCACAGGGATTTCCAGCGGGCTGTTTTGGCGTCGTAGGCGGCCTTTGTGAAGTTGCCGGAGAGATAGGGACGCACGATCAGAGGCTCGAGATCGGCATAGGAATGTCGAGCGTAAACTGTCAGAGATCGAGCCTTTTCCTGTAGTCCCAACATGCAGACAGGCGAGAGGAAACGATCGATGCCGTCAGTGGATTTCCTCAGGGGAGGATAATCCGCACCGAACTTCTCCCCGTACCAGAGATGGACGCGGGCCTGATTTTTGAGTTCGATGTCGGCGTCTATCCCCGCAAAGATCTCACGCGCTTTTTTTATCACCGTGTCTTCCGCGTCCCAGCTCGTGTCAGGATCAAAATAGAAAATATCGTAGTCCTTGATCCCATATTTCGGATCGCGGCCGGTGAGATGATTCCAGACGGTCTGGAACAGACAGCCGGAGACGAGCCAGGCGTCCGGCAGATCGAGGTCGGGAAGCCGCTTCAGGATTTCGCGATTCACATCGTTGGCGAGCGCCAGCTCAATGAAGCGCGCGTCGTTCATGGCGCGGCATCGAGCTTGTCGGCGATGGCGCGAAAGAGCGCGAAGGTCTCCAACTCGCGATAGCTCGCTTCCGTCGTGCCGCTGCCGTAAGTGTGATTGGCGGAGGTCTTGACGATGACAAGGTCATGGGCGGGATCGACATAGACGAATTGATTGTAGATGCCGATAGCGGAATAAGGCCCGTCCACCGAGCCCGGCACCCACCAGAGATAGCCGTAGCCCATGCCGGCGGAAGTCTCGGACTTGTGGTCGTTCTCGCCGGGCATCATATAGGGCGCGTCGGGCGTGTGGGATGCCTTGACCCATGCGGCGGGCACGAGCTGCTCGCCATGCCAGTTGCCGTCATGCAAATAAAGAAGCCCGAACTTTGCATAGTCGCGCGCGGTGACATTGACACCGCCTGCAGCAAGCTCATTGCCATAGTCGTCCAGCACCCAATAGCCATCGCGTTCCGCGCCGATCTTCGACCAGATTTTCTGTGAGAGATAATCGGAAGGCGTTTCGCCGGTCGCGTTCTTCAGCACGAGCCCGAGAACCTGCGCGTCCATGCTGTTGTAGAGATTATAGGTGCCGGGCTCATGCGCGCGCTTCAAGGTCTTGGCAAACTCGACCATCGAGCCACCGAAGGCGAGCGTGCGGCCGAAGCGGGCGATGTCGGAATTCTGATCGCTGTAGTCCTCGTTCCAGCCAACGCCTGACGACATCTGCAATGCGTTCTTGATTGTCACACCGTCGTAGCCAGTGCCCTTCAGCTCGGGCGCATATTTGACGATCTGATCATCAATGCTGGCAATCTTTCCATCATGAATGGCAATACCGACGAGCGCGGAGATGAAGGACTTGCCGACGGACCAGGAGATCCAGCGCGTGTCCTTGTCGTTGCCATGCCAGTATTGCTCATGGACGATCTTGTCGTGGTGGATGACGATGAGCCCCGTCGTGTCCGTATCGGCAAGGAACTTTGCGGTATCGAGCGTCTTGCCTTCATAGACATAGGTCTCGGGCAGTGGTTCGCTCTTCCCCGCCGGAATGAGATAGGGCGTGCCCGCCTTTGCAATCGTGCGCGTCGGAAAGATCGCATTCATATGCCGGAAATTGTCGATCTCGTCGGCGCCTGAAAACATCGATGCCACGAATTGCGCACGCTTCAGCTCACGCCATTTGGCGATGCCGACAACAGCCGTGCCCACGACGAGCACAGCAATGGTCCCGAGCGCAATGCGCTTGAACGACAATCTCATAGTCCCCTCCCCCCAGAGAGATTAATTCATTCGGCGGCTTGTGCCGGTACCGGCGGCTGCCAACGCAACACGGGGTTGCGCGCGGCAAGCGTTTCGTCAAGACGATGACGCGGCGCGAAATGCGGCGCGCCGGTGAAGAGCGCCTTGTCGTTGCCCTTCGCCGCCTTGGCAAGATGCCTCAAGGTACCGATGAACTGATCGAGCGTCTTCTTCGATTCCGTTTCGGTCGGCTCGATCAAGAGCGCGCCATGCACAACCAGCGGGAAATACATGGTCATGGGATGATAGCCCTCGTCGATCATGGCCTTGGCGAAGTCGAGTGTTTCGACGCCCGTGCCTTTCAGGAAACGGTCATCGAAAAGAGCCTCACGCATGCAGGGGCCTTCGAAGGGGGCTGAAAGATCGTTCTTGAGCGAGGCAAGAATATAGTTCGCGTTGAGCACCGCATCTTCGGCCACCTGACGCAAACCGTCAGACCCGTGGCTCATCATATAGGCCATGGCGCGGACGAACATGCCCATCTGGCCGTGGAAGGAGACCATGCGGCCAAAGGGCTGTGTGCCATCGGCTTTGGCTTCCTTCGTCGTTTCGACAAGGCGGAAGCCGTCTTGACCATGAACCACGTAAGGCAGAGGCGCGAAGGGGGCCAGGGCTTCCGAAAGCACAACGGGGCCAGCACCGGGACCGCCACCGCCGTGCGGTGTGGAGAAAGTCTTGTGCAGATTGATATGCATGGCATCGACGCCAAGATCGCCCGGACGCACACGACCGACGATGGCGTTGAAGTTCGCGCCGTCACAATAGAAATAGGCGCCCGCCTCATGCACGGCATCGGCGATGGCGATGATGTCGCGCTCGAAGAGACCGCAGGTGTTGGGGTTCGTCAGCATGATCGCTGCAACGTCGGGCCCGAGCTTCGCCTTGAAGGCGGAGAGATCGACGCGGCCGTCTTCGGTCGCCGGAATGGCATCGACCTTGTAGCCGAGCAAGGCGGCAGTCGCAGGGTTTGTGCCGTGGGCCGATTCAGGCACCAGCACGCGCGTGCGGGTCGCCCCTTCGCCACGCGCTTCGAGCGCGGCGCGGATCGCCATCATGCCGCAAAGCTCGCCGTGCGCGCCCGCCTTGGGCGACATGGCGACAGCGGGAAGGCCCGTCAGCTCTTTCAGCCAATGCGCGAGCGTGTCGATCAGTTCGAGCGCGCCCTGCACCGTCTTTTGCGGCTGCAGAGGATGCACGTCGGAGAAGCCTGCTACGCGCGCCATCTTTTCGTTGAGGCGGGGATTGTGCTTCATCGTGCAGGAACCGAGCGGATAAAGACCCGCATCGATCGAATAGTTCTTGCGCGACAGGCGCACGTAATGGCGCATGACGTCGGGCTCGGAAATGCCGGGAAGACCGATATTGCCCTTACGCGCCAGCCCGCCGAGACGCGCGGTGAAAGCATCGGGTTCGTCGAGGTCAACGCCGCAAGCGCCCGGATTATCCAGTTCAAAAATCAGCGGCTCTTCGAGGCGCAGGCCACGATTGCCCGTGTAGGTTTCGATGGCGCTGCCCGAGGATGCTTCGCCGGCTCCAGTGGGACGGCCCTGAGTATTCATGCCTGACATCACAGCACCTCCTTGAGCGCGGCGACAAAGGCGGCGCGGTCTGCATCCGTATTGATTTCCGTGGAAGCGACGACAAGCAAATTCTCGACGGAGGGATCGTCCGGAATGAGACGACTGACGGGGACGCCGCCGATCACGTCCTTGTCCGCCAGTTCATCGACAACAGCCGCAGCAGAACGCGGCAGGCGGATCGTGAATTCATTGAAGAAGCTGTCGTTCAGGACTTCCACGCCTTTGACGCCTGCGAGACCATCGGCGAGTTTCACGGCATTCGCGTGATTGATGCGTGCGAGGCGCGTGAAGCCTTCCTCGCCCAGCAACGAGAGATGGATGGTGAAAGCCAGAGAGCAGAGCCCTGAGTTGGTGCAGATGTTGGAGGTCGCCTTCTCGCGGCGGATGTGCTGCTCGCGCGTCGAAAGCGTCAGTACGAAACCGCGCGCGCCGGTGGCGTCCACCGTTTCACCGCAAAGGCGGCCGGGCATCTGGCGTACATATTTCGATTTCGTCGCGAAGAGACCGACGTAGGGGCCGCCGAAGTTGAGGCCATTGCCAATCGACTGACCTTCGCCGACGACAATATCCGCGCCCATTTCACCGGGCGGTGTAACGAGACCAAGCGAGACGATTTCGGTGACGACCGCGATCAACAATGCGCCCTTGGCGTGCGCCGCATCGGCAATGGCGCGAAGGTCGATGAGGTCGCCATAGAAGCTCGGCGACTGCACGACGACGCAGCTTGTGTCATCGCAAATGCGGGAAATGATATCCTCGGTCGTGCCGGGAATGGCAGGAGGCAAAGCCTCGACGACGTCATTGGCAAACTCGGAAAGGTTTTCCACCACCGCGCGGTACTGCGGATGGAGTGTGCCCGAAAGCACGGCCTTTTTGCGCTTCGTGACGCGATGCGCCATCAGCACGGCTTCGCCGCAGGCGGTCGAGCCGTCATACATGGAGGCGTTTGCCACATCCATGCCGGTGAGCATGGCGACCTGCGTCTGGAACTCGAAAAGATATTGCAGCGTGCCTTGCGTGATTTCCGGCTGATAGGGCGTGTAGGAGGTCAGAAACTCCGAACGCTGGATCAGATGATCGACAGTTGCCGGAACATGATGGCGATAGGCGCCAGCCCCGACGAAGAAGGGAACGGAACCGGCAGCGACATTCTTTGCCGCCATCTTGTTGAGCGCTCGCTCGACTTCAAGCTCGCCCTGACGTTTCGGCAGATCGACAAGCCCTTCTCGTCGCGCCTTTTCAGGAACGTCGCGGAAAAGATCGTCAACCGATTTGGCACCGATCACGCCGAGCATTTCGCGGCGGTCGGTATCCGTCAGGGGCAAATAGCGCATGGCCAAATTTCCAAAATAAATTCGTGCAACTTCATTTCATACGTGTCGGCACCGGCTTCAGACCGGTGCCGATACGCGATTGTCAGGCGAGGCCTTCGACAAAGGCCTTGTAGGCATCTTCATCCATGAGCTTTGAGAGTTCGCCGCTGTCGGAAAGCTTCATCTTCACGAACCAGCCGCGGCCCATCGCGTCTTCATTGACGCCGCCGGGCGCGCCTTCGAGATCGCCGTTCACTTCGACGATTTCGCCGGAGACGGGGGCATAGACTTCGCTTGCCGCCTTGACGCTTTCGACGACGGCGGCTTCATCACCCGCTGTCAGGGCCTTGCCGACTTCGGGCAGTTCGACATAGACAACGTCGCCAAGCTGCTCCTGGGCGTAATCGGTAATGCCGATCGTCGCCGTATCCCCATCGACGCGCACCCATTCGTGCTGATCGGTAAAACGTATTTCGCTCATCTGGTATCCTCGTCTCTCTGAAAATATCGATTAGTTTTTTGCAGGGCGGTGAAAACGCTTTTCGACAAAGGGC
>Ga0098040_1000572_pt1 | contig 16915 bp, 8 predicted proteins | sample 7_EtaG_FD_75065 | JGI IMG/M metagenome (GOLD analysis project Ga0098040, IMG submission 75065) | Marine viral communities from the Subarctic Pacific Ocean - 7_ETSP_OMZ_AT15161 metaG | ecosystem: Environmental > Aquatic > Marine > Oceanic | place: Pacific Ocean | collected 2015-01-08
GAGAAAGGTGTTAATAAAATGGCTGATGCTATATATGATACTATAAAAGATATGGGTAATCCTATTTATATGATTAAATATGGTAGTATATCAGGTATAGTAAATAATGTATTTGTTAAACCTTTATCTTGGGTAGTAGATAATTTAGCTGATAATAATGTTTCTTTTGATCAGACTGGGTCTTTAAGAGAATTAGCTAATGCTATAAAATTCTTTAAATATGATCTTATACAAAATACAAGTGTAAATGTTGGAGGTAAAAAACAATATACAATAACTGATTCTAATTTTATGTCAGATTTCTTTGCTAAATATAATTCTGAAGATGAGTTACAAAGATTAGAATTAATAGATTTTATAGGAGAATTATTAGATGTACCTGGAATGAAAGATTCTAATTGGTTACAACAAATGATTAGGTATACTGAAGATGGTAAAGCTCCTCTAAGAAATGAGAATGGCGATATTATACTTAATGATGAGTTCTTTTCTTCATTTAATTATTCTTATGAAGATGGTATTAAAAATACAGATAGTAATGTTGGTGTTAAATACCACCAAATGGAAGATTCAGATTGGTATTTTTTAACCTTAGCTAAATTTCTTAATGGTGGTAAAAAAGGATGGTCTAAATATTCACAACCTATTCCTGCTGATAGTAGTAATATTATATTTATAACAGCTCCTACTTATAAAAGTTCATTTTTATTTAATAAAAATGATAAAGGTGAAGTAACTCATACTAATACTTTAAATGTAAATTCTCCTTTAGGTTTATCTTTATTTAATTTAGTAGCTCAAGAAGTTAAATCTATACATCAAGCTCAAAGATATTTATTTGAAACTGATGATTTTGGTAATGTTAAATTAGAAGATGGTATGCCTATTATAAAAGAAGGTTTAGATATGAGAACATTACAAAAAGATTATCATTATAAACAGGGACCTAATGGAGAAAAAATATTATTTGATAAACAAGGTTATCCTGTAGGTGAGGTATTTAGATTTAATTCTTTTCCAGAATTAATTAATCTTAATGTATTACAATCACATAAAAGTCCTGATGGTAAAGGATTTATAAAAAGTCAATCTTTAGGTGATAAAGCTATACAAAGTATACAAATTTCAATACAGCAAAATTTAGAGATTGAGATGATTAATTTATCTGGAAATCCTATGTTTATGAACCAAATAAATAAATTATGGGCTTTAGCCAAAACTAGATATATAACAAAAGAACATTTTATTATGAGTTTCTTAGGTAACCAAAAGGTAGCTATAACAGAATCTCAGAATTGGTTTAGTGGTAATATATCTGAATATTCAAGTAAACAAGATAGTAGTAAAAGAGCTAAACAAACTAATTCACCAGGTAATAAACAAGCTGGTATCTTTACTAATCCTATGTTTGGTTTAGTAGTTATTAAAGATCTTGTATTATCTTCACCAGATATAACACAGATTGCTAATACTTTAAAAGAATCTTTTCTAAAAAGAAAGAATTATACTAAGATAGAATCTAAATTTGATATAGATAATATAACTAACGGTACTCCTAGTAGTAGTTTAGAGAAAGATGTTCATAAAGTTTCTAGACATTATATATCTATTAATACTGGTGATGCTCAAGGTTATGTGACTTGGGATAGATATAAAAGACAACTTAAAGATAATGGAGCTTGGAATGATAGGGTAGCATTTATAGTTAATAAGATAGACAATGATCAATCTATAAGTGCTGATGAATTAAATGCTATAATGCAACCTTTTAAAGGTTTTTATTATAACCGTAAAATAGATAATAATTTAGGTAAATTGAGATCTAGACAAATAAAATATTCTACTGTACCTCTTATACCTCAATTAGTAAAGGGAACAGATCTTGAAATATTAGCTGATAAAATGAATGTATTAGGTATGGATGAGGTTGTATTTGAATCTGCTTCTAAAGTGGGTACTTTAAGTGTACATAAAATACATGATGAAAATGGTCGTATAATACCTGATATATTTGACCAATTAGTTGAAGATGATAGACTATCTATAGAGATGTTAGATAACGATCATTGGTATAAACAACAAGATGTGCCTACTAAATTAGATTTAGTTACTCAAAAATTAGGTACCCAGATTAAAGATATTGTACTTACTAATTTATCTAATAATCCTATATATAAAGTAGCTTTTAATAATGCCGATATGGATGGTAAACAATTACTTAAAAAGTATGCTGAATTAGCTTCTGCTAATATAATAGAGTCTTCTAATGAATTATTAAAAGAACTTGGAGCTAAAGTAGATAAAGATGGAAATGTAGTATTTGAAAATAACAAACAATTAAGAAAAATATTATTAAGAGAACTTGTTAAACGTGGAGCTACTGATAATTATATAAAAGCTGTTTTACCTAAACCTGGTACAGATCAGTTTACCTTACCTTTAGCTTTTTCTGGAATGAATAATAGATTTGAATCTCTTTTATTATCTTTATTTACAAATGAAGTAACTAATCAAAAATTCCCAGGATTTTCAGCTGTTCAATTCTCAGGAGCTTTTTTTAGAACTAATAAAAAAGCTAGCGAACTAACACAAGAGCAGCAAGAAGATAAAATGCAGGGTGTAGAATGGATTAAAGGACATGATCCTACACAAAGATTAAGAGCTACTAGAGATTCTGAATCTGGTATTATAACCGCTGAGGTAGTTGTAGCTAGACCTGAACTTTTTAAATATAAAGATGGTACTCCTATTCCTATTAACGAATTAGATCCTGAATTATTAGAGATGTTAGGATATCGTATACCTACAGAAGCTAAACATTCTATGGTTGTATTTAAAATAGTAGGATTTACACCTAGAGCTACAGGAGATATTATTATTTTACCTGACGATATTATAGCACAAACTGGATCTGACTTTGATATTGATAAGATGCAAGTAATGATGTATTCTTCTAATAATAAGGGAAGAAAGACAAAATATGATAATACTAAATCAGCATCTGAAAATAATAGAAAACAAAGAAATAATGGTATATTAGATATATTTATTAGTATATTAAAAAATAAGCATCATTTGGCAGAAACGTTAGAAACTGGTAACTTTGACGATCTTAAAGATATAAGAAAAGAAATGGATGAAATAGATAACATTACTGAATCTTCCTTAGATATATCTTCTTTTTCAGGTCAAGATGAGATACGTAAAAGAAATATGTCTGGTAGGACTTTGAAAGGTATATCAGCTAGTTTTAATAAATTTGGTGCTGTATCTCAGAATACACAAATGCAGTTAATGGATGGTCTTAAATTTAAATATAAACTTACCGAAGTAGATTCTTCTACAGGTACGATTATAAAGAGAGATATAGAACAGCTTATAAAAAGATATGGAGCTGAAAATGTAGAAAGAGATGGAGAATTTGTTATTATTAATCACAAAACTTTAGGGTGGACAAAAGATGGATCAAATCTTAATGTTAACGGAGATTTAGTTCTTAAACATTCAGCTCAAGGTATTACTGGTGCTGTAGATATTGGTAAGGAGCCTACATTTAATTCATTTAATGTTAAATCTTTTACATACCCATTAGTTGGAGCAGCTACTTTACTTGGTATACCTTGGAAAAATATAGCTTGGTTTACAAAACAAGATATTGTTAAGGCGGTTCAAGATAAATACTATGAATCTAGAGGAGCTTTTGGTGATAATACTCCATTATTTGAAATAGTTAGATCTCTTAAAGAGGAATATCTTCATGTAGATAGTGAGAAAAATAGTGCTAAGCATGGTATATTATTTGGATTATTACCAGAATCTAAAAGACGTAAATTAACTTCTATGATGTTTAATGCTAAAAAAGGTAAAATACCATGGACTGATTTTTATGAGGCTAGAGATAAAGAAGCGGGTATCGAAGGATATAAACCTTATAGCAAAGAAGAATTAAAAAATATTTATATGGCTGGTAAAAGTCTAGAAATTCTATCAGCTGCTGATAAACGTCAATTTTATAAAGACCAACTTCAGATATTGAATAATTTTACTTATATGAGAAATATAGGTAATACTGTTAATGAAGGTGTTAGATTAGTAAAAGTAGATACATTAGGAGCTGGTCCTAGTATGGTGTCTACTAGGAATTTTGAAAGATTATTAGATAATATTTCTTCTAAACAAGGTGAAACTAATGTTTTATATATAGAACGTAATATTGAAGATAAGAAAGATTTAGATAATATAACAGAAGTTAGTACAGTATATACAAAGGGTGGTCTCACATTAGCTACAGTAGGATTAATAAATGCAGCTCAAGCTATATATCCTTCTTATTTTGGAGCTACTGATGAGTCTGTATACCCATCATTAAATACTATGTATGAATATTCTAATTCTCGTAGTATAAAAACTATAGGTAAACATTTCTTAGAAGAAAGTCCTAGATTTAGAGGTATTGTAGATTCTATTATGTTACATTTAAAAGGTATTGGATTTATGTATAATGATAAAGTAGAATCTATAACACGTAATTATATAACTTCTTATTTATTAAAAGATGCTTCTTTATTTAGTGATATGGGAGATCAAGATATTAGAGATATATTAGGTATAAGTCCTATTAATGATAGAGAAACTACTTCATTAGCTAGAGATATATTAGGTATACAAAAAGAGTATCCAGGATTATCTCAAGCTCAAAATCATATATTAGCTTTTTTAAATCCAAAAACTGGTATGGAGGAAATAGAAAAAAATGGTGGTTTAGAATTAATAGATATATTAGATATACCTAATGATCCTATTATACAAAATCATATAAGTAATTCTTTACTTAGAATGTATAGAGGAACAACTTTAAATGCTGATGGTACTTTATTACCTGAAGATATAAGAGAGAGATTAAGAGATGTAGCAATTAAAATAGCTAAATATGAGTTTTTTGTTTCTGGTTATAATTTTGGATTTAATTCTTTAACAGAACTTATACCTACTGAAATGAAAGTTGAATTAGGATTAGGAGAACATCTTGAGAAAAAAATACAAGAATTTAGTATGTTAAGAAGCGCTGATGGTGTAAATATTGGTGAACTTGTACATAAAACTATTAGATCTAATTGGAAAAGACATGTAATGGTTCCTTTAGTTAAAAGACAAGTTGAGATTAGAGAAATGAAAGGGAAACCTACAAGAGTTACTAAAAAGGGTACAGGTAATTGGACTCCTGGTAGAGATGGTATTATTGTTACTTCTACGAATTTAAGTAACGAACCTATGTCAGTACAAAATAGTGAATATGTATATGCTCCTGTATACGTAATAGATAAATATAAAACTGCAAAAACAGGTGAAAAAGTTTATAAGTTAGTATCTGATAATTTATATATGAAAGTAGGTACAGATGAACAGTTAGGATTACAGTATTATATACCTGTTCCTAAATTAGGTATACCTGGAAAAATGATTGAATTTGGAGATCAATCTTTACTAGAAACTAATACACCTGTAGTTTATAAGAGAAAAAATATTCCTTATAATAATGAATTAGAAGCTAGAGATTATGTTATTAGTGTTTTAAATGGTGATACAGATAGATCTGAAGTTGTAGAAAGAATAAAAAAGGAAGATGAGGCTAAAGCTGACTCTAAAAGAGGACTAACAACTGATGTTTTAGTAGAAATGTCTAAAAAACAAAGAACAGGAGGTATGCAAGCAGTACCAAAAGTAGCTCCAAAAGAAGGCGTGTCAGAAGTATTTAAAAAGAATTCTGAATTGTCAGAGATAGGTACAGAAGAACAATATTCTGCTTATTTAGATACTATATTTCCTAATAGTAAAGTAAAAGATATAGTCTATAGAGGTATACCAAAAACTAGACAACAAAAAGGTGCTGCCAATTTAGGTAAAGGTATTTATTTTGCAATGAAGAAAGAAAGGGCTCAAAGATATGGTGATGTTACTACTGCAATTATTAATGTTCAAGATCCTTTAATAGTTAGTATAACTAAAAATGATGATAGGGGATTTGATTCAAGAAATGTAAGTGTTAAAGAGGCAACAACTAATGCTGAAAATCTAAATGGTAAAGATGCAATGATAAATTATGAATATTTATCTAAAGATGATTATAAAAAATATAATAAGTATACTGGTCATTATACAGGTCCTTTAAAAGCAGATGGTTCACCTGCACAAAATGAATTTAAACAAACTCCTTACGCTACAGAATTGTCTATACAATCAAATAATCAAGTTCATATATTAGGATCTGAACAAGACATTGCAGAATTTAAGAATTTTGTATCTGGATCTAAAATTATTGATATAAATTCCATTAATAATACTGAAGCTAATTTAATGAGTAATCAAGAAATGTTAAAATTAGATAGAGAATATAAAGCTTCTAAAAACAGAACTAATAATAATAGTGAAAAGAAATGCGATTAAATTATGGCTTGTAGATTAACAATTAAAACAAAAGGTGGAAAAGAGAGTCAATTATTTAATAATTTAAATGATAGGTTTGGAGAGAATCAAGCAAAAGATTTATATTCTCTTTCTAATACAAATACTTTTAGAAGTTGGATTAATAAAAATTCTCATTATAACTTCGATAGGAACGGTGAAGTAGAATTTAAAGCTGTATTAGATTTTAATCAGAATTATTATATAGAACCTGTTAAAGAAATAAGAGAAATAAGTAAAACAACACAAACTAAAATAGATTTACTTAAAGAATCATTTAAAAATGTAGGTGTTAATGTAAATGTTGTTGAAGATTATGATTTAGTAGGTAGAGCTAAATTAGAAGCAGCTACTGAAAATACAATACCTACTATTGTATTTAATCCTGATAAAGTATTTTCTGATACAATTATACATGAATTTGGTCATATATATATAGATTTACTTGGGTATAACCATCCTTTAGTTCAGGCTGGTATAAAACAATTAAAAGATTCTCCTTTATGGATGGAAGTACAATCTAAATATCCTAATTTGTCTAATGAATCTTTAGGTAAAGAAGTTCTTGTTACAGCTATAGGTAATGAAGGATCTGTTTTATTCGAAAATCAAAATGCAGAAAATCTAAAAAAAGAAACTAGACTTAAAAGAATATTAAATGCTATATTTTCTTCTATAGCTAAATTATTAGGAATAAAAGTTTATGTAGCTAGACAATTAGCTGCTGAAATGCTTAATAAAAATATCCAAAATGAATTAACTGGAAAAATATCTAATTATGAACAATGGAGTAAAGATTTAGATGCTGCTGTTTTTAATGAAGAGGCTATTAAACAAACTGAATTAACTAAATATTTAAACGATAAGGTAACTAATTTATATAGACAAATACGTAAATATAAAAACGTAGCTCCTGAATATTCTGATGAGTTAAAAGATTTAGTTAAAGATATACAATTATCTGATACAGAAAATCAATTAGAAAAATTAAATGATCATATATCTAGATCTTTAGGAAAAGTTATAGAATTACCAGATGATCAAGGAAATATACAAAAAAGAGTAACAGGTATTGAAGGTCGGCTTATAAAAACGGAAGAGACGTTAAAAAAAGTTGTAAAGTTAAATAATGCAATTAAAAGTAAAATATTAAATAATACTAGATTATCAGATAAAGAAATACTTAATCTTAAAAATAGTAAAAAATCTTTGTTGATGTCATCTATACGTAATTTATATCATATGAATGTTGAATTAGATTCTTTTAGAGATTTAGCAGATTTAAACGACAATGCAGATTATCCGTCTGAGATAAAAGACGCTATAATTAAATTACAGGATAATATAGGAAAGATAGAAACTCTTTATAGAAGAACTATAAGATCATCTAAACAAGCATTTTTATTAGAGTTACAAGAATATAGTTCTAATCAAAAAGTTATAGATGATGCTATGAAAATATTTGAAGATAACTTTGATGAATCAGGAGCTCAACGTTGGATGGATGCTTTAGCTGATACTAATCATTCTTTTATAGCTTTAGTAAGAAAAAGAGTATCTGAAGAACAAGATAGAGGTAGAAGAGATTCTCTTAAATTAAAAGCTGAATGGAAAGATAGGATATCTGATCTTAAAAAAAATGGAATATCTATAGATGTATTTTTTGAAGAAGTTGATGGATATAAGACAGGTAAATTTATACAAGAATATGACTATAGTTCTTTTTATACTTTAAGATCCAAAGTTTTCGATGAAGCTAATAAATTAAAAATAAAAGCTGATTCTTTACCAAAAGGAGCTGCAAGATCTAAATTATTAAAAAAGGCTAAATCTATAATTAGAGATTTTTATGTTAATAATATGGAACCAGTTGAAAATTGGGAAAAAATTGTTAAACTTAGAAGAGATAAATTATCAGATGAAAAATTTGAATCATGGGTAGATAGTAATATATATAAAGATACGGCTGGTAATATATATCCTTCTGGAGAATTATTACAAATTAAAAAATCTAAATATAAAAATGCTAAATTTGATATTTTAATGGCAGATCCTAATAAAAAAGAATTTTACGATTATTATCAACGTCTTATAAATGATTTAACAGGTCATAGCAGAAATGAATTTCTAAAAAAAGGATTTATGCCTGCTGTTCCTATAGATCAAAGAACTTATTTTAAATCTCTTAAAGACTCTATAGGTTTTAAAACTAAACAAGAAGAGCAAGAAGAATTTGCTACTGATGAAGCTAAAGAAGTTTTAGTAGATGAAAAAGGTGATGTTATTAATTTTGTTCCTTTTTATTATATGTCTAAATTAAACCAAGTTAATAAAAAGAAGATAACAGATGATATGACAGAAGATGAGAAAAATGCTGTAATATCAGAAAATAGAAATATAGATGCTGAAAATAGAAAAGCTCATTTAGATGCATTAGATTTTAATTTAGAACGTACTATGATTACATTTATAGATACCGCTATAAATCATAGATCTAAATCTGCTATGGAAGAACAAGTATTGTTAGCTAGAGAAGTTTTAACTCATACTAGAATAAAAAAGAAATCTTTTAAAAATACTGTAGATAAAATAGCTAAACAAGATATGGGTGAAGATAAAGGTTTAGATTTTGACGCATCTCAATCTAATATACTTAAACATTTCGATGATTGGATTAAGATGGTATTTTATGAGGATTTTGCTGCTGATGAAGGCGCTTGGACGAAAGCTTCTAGAGTGTTACAAAACTGGGCATCTATAAGAGGTATTGGTTGGAATATATTTTCTGGTATAAATAATAAAGTATATGGTATGTATCAGATGAATGTAGAAGCTGCTGGAGCTCAATTTTTTAATTATAAACATTATAGAAAAGCTTCTGGCGAATATTATTCTCATTTTCATGAATATTTAATGCAAGGTATTAATGCTAGTGTTAGAGGTGAACAAGCTGGTCAATTTGCTACTAATAGTTTAACTGGTGGTTTAATGGTTCATTTTGATATACTACAATCACAAGATGAATTAGCTGATATGGCTGGTGGACCTGAAAGATCTAAATTACACAGATTAAAATTCTTTACAGATTCTGCTTATGCTATGCAGCATATTGGAGAACATACTATGCAAAATATAACTTTATTATCTATGCTTAAAAAATATAAAGTAGATAATACAGGTAAAATATATAGAAATCCTTCTGCTTATGCTAGAAAAAATGGATTATCTTATAAAACAGCTGATGAGAAATCTAATATAAATAAAAAGTTTGAAGAATTAGATGCTGTTCATGATGCGTATGAACAAATAGATGGATACGCACAACTTAAAGAAGGTTTTAAAATAACTGATAAAGAATGGTCTGAATTTAGACAAGAAGTTATAGGTGTTAATCAATATTTACATGGTATATATAATAAAGAAGATGCAGGAGCTATGCAAAAATATGGTTTAGCTAGATTAGCTATTCAATTTAGAAAATGGGCTAGACCAGGATGGAATAGAAGATTTGGTACTAAATTTGGGCAATCTTTTTGGAATGAAAGACGTAATATGCTTGATGAAGGTATGTATGTAACTACAGCTAAATTTATGGTTACTATGTTAAAAGATTATAAAAACTTCTTTAGTAACGCTAAATTAAATTGGGATACATTAGATGAAACCCAAAAAGCTAATGTTAAGAGGTCAGCTATGGAATTACTATTAACTACTGGTGTCTTCTTATTAGGTCAAGCTCTTAGAGGTATGGAAGATGATGATAAGGAATTGGAAGATTCAGCTTGGTTTAATATAATGATGTATCAAGTTGATAGGCTATGGACAGAACAAATGACTTATAGTCCTATGTATGGTTGGTTTAATGAAGGTAGTAAAATGATTCAATCTCCTACTGCTTCTTGGAATATGGTTGAAGATGTATTTAAATTGTCTTATAATTCATTTGCTTATCCTTTTAGATCTGAAGATGAAAGAACATTTAAATCAGGTGTTAATTATGGTGAAGGTAAAGTAAGTACTTATTTTAGAAAATCTATTCCTTTATACAATCAAATTGGTAGAATAGAAAGACTTAAAAAGAATAATAAATTTTACAAACTGTTCTAAAAAAAAGAAGATTAAAAGAAAAGGCGGGGATAAGTGTATCAAAACTTATCCCCTTTTTTTACGACTAAGTATTATGAAAGACATTAACCTTTTCTAAACAGGTATAATTGATGTATGAGAACTATCATCACTATAAGATATAGTCTCTAATTTAGATGTCATAAATTTATTATTACTCCAAAATAATATTTGTTTATTTTTTGAAAATTTCTCAAAACAATCTGGTAATGAGTTACAATCTAATACTACAAAATAAACTTTATCATAATAGCATTCTTCCATATTAAAATGGTCCCATCCATCGGTTACTATAATAGCTGGTCTATTAGTTTTCTTAGCATTTTCTATACATTGCTCTATATCTGTTCCTCCATCAATTATTTCAGTAAACAATTTTTCTTTAGTAATTTTTTCCATTGCATTAGTATGAGCAAATAAATATATATCTTTTACTAAATTTAATTTATCTAGTTTAAATGCAAACATTCTAGATAAAGCTCTTAATGTAACATTAGAATTTGTAAAATTTGTTTTAGATGTCATTGATCCAGAATCATCTATATATAGATCAAAATTTAAATAATATTTTTTATCTTCTACAACTAAATCATCAAATAAAGCTTCATGTAAGAAATTCTCTATATTCTTTATTTCATCTATGTCTTCAGCATCAAATATAGATTCATCTATAGTTTCACATTTACCTCCTACAGTTTGGGAAGCTTTGTTAACTATATGCTTAACAAAATTATTTATACTACTTTTATCTAATTTCATTTTACTAAGCATATTTGAATTTAACATAGAACTAATAGTGTCTATCTGAGAAGGATCTGTAGATTTACCTATACCCATAGACTCAGCATTATCCATATCTTTCTTTATTTTGTTTACGGATGCCCCAGCTATTTTAGATAAAGCTTTAGATGCGCCATTATTTGTGGTATCTTCTCCTTTGCAAATTTTATCATTTAAATCTTTTAACTCATCTTCATCATAATCATTACTATAAAAATATTTACCTAATTTATCTATTATTACAGAAGCTGCCAAAAAACTATAAGCAAATCTATCTTCAGTTATTGTTTTTAATAAATGATTATCTAGTTCAGTTAAAAAATTATGAAACCAATACATTTTTGGATTTATTTTGATAACTTTTTCTTTATTAAACCATAATTTAAAACAGTCTATAGCTGCACTTTGACCTTCTCTACCAACTGATGGACTGTCTTCTGTACTATAAATATTTTGAATTCCATATTTAAAGTTTTCATAATGTTTTATATGCCTAAAAGCATTATCTAGTACTCTAGCTAAGCTTTCATCTATATCTGGTTTTATGATACTAAATTCTTGAAGAGACCGACCCTTATCAGGATCGATCCAATCAAAAATATCTTCTTCTAGTGTTTCTAATTTACTATTCATAATTTTATTTTTTAAGTTAATTCTACATCTTGTTCTAATTCTAATAACCATCCATCTGGAACACTAATTAATAATTCTGAATTATGTTTACAATTATTAGCAAAATAGTTTTTTATTACATCTAAATCGTCACAGATAGCGTCGTCTAATTTATTAACTATGCTTGTTACTAAATTAGAAACTTGGTTAGAGTAAGTTTTAATTTTACATATTTCTTCTAAATCATCTACAACCTGCTTTAAATATACCTGGCTATAAGAAGAGTTATTACCTGCTAATACACCTTCTATACCATCTATTTTAGTTTTAATAGCATTTTCTCTCTTAGTTTCTAATTTTGAAGATAAGTTACTAAGTTTAGAAGGAGCTATTAGTTCACAACATTTCATTAAAGATCCAATATCATCTAAATCATATACTAATTTTACAGCTTTAGTAAGAGTTTTTAAATATGAAGCTGTTCTATCAGATACTACATCATATATTACTTTTATAAACTTATTTATACCTTTATCACTTACTTTAGTATTATCTATCTCTTCTTTTGTAGGTATAGGTATATCTAAAACTATAGTATTATTTTTCCATATCTGGGTAAAATTATCTGCGCCTACTCTATCTACTTTAGATGTTAATACAAATCTATCCCAGAAAGGATTTTCTAATTCATCAGTTGGGATAACATTACATGATCCTGCAAATACTTGCCATTGACATTTCTTTATCTCATTACCGTAAAATAATGCTTTTTCTCTCATTACAGATAATAAAGTATTTCTTACTCCAGATGTACCTTTATCTACTTCGTTTATTAATACAAACTCTGCATCAGCTATAGGAGCATCTAAAGTATATTCTTTATTCTCAAGTAAATTTTTCATATTTACTCTACCTTTAATCTCAGAAGTTTTAGTACCTTCATCCAATTCTATAATAAAAGTTTTTTCTTTAACGTCTGATTTGACATAATTATATTTAGCTGCTGCGAAATCTATAAGTGATTGGGTCTTTCCTACACCAGGATCTCCTAATAATAACACAGGTAATTTTGTAACTTCTCCTAATGCTAATACTTTAAATATTTCTTCTTTTCCTACTAATTTAGTTCTAATTTTTCTTGTTGTCATGTTTTAATTCATTTAATGTTATTATTCCGTTATTATCTACAACTTCTTTTTTAATTTCCCATTCACCAGTTTCTTGATGCCATTCTACTTCTTCTATTAATTCAGCAAATCCTTTCATCCTTTTACCACTAGATTTAGATATACCTCCGTTTAATCCTATTTCTAAATCTTCTTCACTTACTTCAAATACCAGTGGTTTATTATTACAAGCTGTCTCTGCTACTATAAACTTAAAAGGTAACACTTCGTATTCATCAGTATGTATTTGATCCATAAAATTATTTAAAATAAAATATTGGTAAATAGCTGCTTGTCTATAATAAGCATACTTTATGTAACTATTTGGAAAACTATATACTGGTTTACCAGTAGTCTTTATATCTATAGCTTGTACAGTTTTATCTTTATGGTTTACAATTACTTTATCTAACATACCCCTTATAGTATATTCTTTACCAGATTTAGTGACCCAAGGCATTTCAAACTTTAATTGATTTTTTGTCTCTCTGAGATCATGATCTGCTTTAAAGTACTCTTCTGTTACTGAACATTTTTGTAACATATTTACCATATTAATAGTTTGTGTCATCTCTTCTCTAGATAAAAGTGTTTTATCTTTATTTTCAAGAGTAAATTTAACATACTCTTGTGTCTCAGTAGTTTCAAACTTTTTAATTACAGATTCATATTTAATTTTAAATTCAGAAGCTTTATAAGCAGTTTTTCTAATATAATCTTCACTAATATCTTCTTTCTTTAATATAGATAAATTTATATAAACTTTAATAAACTCACCTAACATACCACCAGGAGGTTCAGTTGTACATAATACATATCTTTTGTCAAATTCTTCAGGCTCAGTTAATAAACAATCTACTGCAGATCCTTTTCTAAAATAACTTGTATCTTCATCTTTAGGATTTAATATATGTTCTCTATAAAATGAAGGACTGTAGTCTAATAAGTTTAAAGAGGAGTGACTTAATTTGTGATCCTCTAACGTTTTTTTATATTCTTCCATATTATATTATTTGTATATTAAACACTAATTTTCTTTCATCTACTGATTCCACATAACTTATTTGTCCACAACTTCGTACAAATTCTATACTATCATCAGGAACTTTTCCACATTCTACCAAAGTATCCATAAACCATTTAGTCCAAGGCCATAGATTATCACAGTCCCAGTTTTGGTTTTCTCCTGGTTTATACAGATCTATCCAAACTCTTAGATATTCACCTTCTTTTAATTTAAATGTAGGTAACTCTTCTATATAAGGTTTTAGATAAGCATGTACCCACCTAGCTACAAATGCTCTTACATGATAGTTTAAACTACCATCATATATTCTCTGACCATTTATAGTCCAAAATTTAGGTTTACCAGCAACTAAAGGATTAGCCAAAACTCTATTACCTTTGTCATCTACTAAATATCCTTTTTTATCCCAAGAATATTTACCTGTAGATATATATTTTTGATGTTTATTAGGTAAATCAGTAACTTTTACTTTTTTCTTATTAAAATATTTTGCTCTTCTTCTTTTCGAAACGGGGACCTTATTTTCAAAATTAGGTATAACTACCTTCCATACATTACCACTCATAATTATATTATTTTTATTAATAGTTCAATTGTTTTTTCCATACCATATTTACTAAAATACTCACTTATATCTTTACATTTTGAAGATATAGGTATGAAAGATATTTTAGCATTAGGTAATATTTTTTGTAACTCACTAGCTCCATTGATCCCAGCATCATCATTATCGTATAGTATAACTATTTTTTCGTATTTTTGTGTAACATTATTAGCTAGTTCTACGTTTAAATAATTAGTCTCAGCTTGAGGAGCTATAGCATCTATTCTAAACGATCTTAAACACATCACATCTTTCATAGATTTAGTTATAACTAGTGTATTACTGTCATATTCTAATTGATATAATCCTTGGATTTCATTATTTGTTGCATTACTCAACCATTTATACTTTCCTTTATCTGACATAGGTCTATATACTTTAACTTTGTTGTTTGGTAATGAATAACAATATACAGGATTATTTTTAGAATATGTAAATACTAATTTTTTATTTACAAATACATATTTAGAACTATATATATTATATCTCTTAAGTATATTATAATCTATATTAAATTGTTCCCAATATTTTATATCTTCATCTGTAAAATGTTGAGGTTTAAATTGTATTAAACACTCACTCTTCTCTTTTAGTATATTTTTTCTAAAATTTGTATATTTAACTCTTTTTACTTCTTCTGTATTATAAGAATTTTCTAAACCTAGATTCATATCAGAATTTATTATTTTGAGACAATCGTTAAATCCTGATCCACTAAGTATCATTACTAGATCAAAACATGTACCTTGCTCTCCATTAAAATCTTTAAATCTCATCTCACCATTAGGAGCGTAATATAAATTAAAAGAAGGATTATCATCTTCTCTTAGAGGACTATGATACATCTTTCCTAATTTAAAATCAAATTCTAAATAGTGTCTGAAGATTTCTTCTTCAGTGGTTACATTAAGTATTGCTTGTTTTGTGATGTTAGGTTTATAATCCTCGACATTGCTTAAATTATAAATCATATTTTATTTTTTTAATAAGAAACAGAAAAAGAGGAGTTGCATCCTTTAGGAATGAACTTAATCGTCCTCTAGGAATTTGTTATCTCCTCTTTTTCTGAATCAAGGTGGATCTTTAGAACGGTAAGTCTGCGTTATTTGTTGATGCTACTTCCGTTTGTGCTTCTGCACTATCTTTTTCCATTTTATCATATTTAGGATTAATCTTTAATCCAGTAGGATTAGTATCCATAGTTTCAATAAATGGACAGAAATTTGGTAAACTACAGTAGTCATTCCATGAATAAACTACTTTAAGTCTTACAGGAATACCTTGAAATTTTGTTCCCATAAAAGTAACTAAACTATCACATAGTTCGTCATAGTTATTACCTTGTATAGAGAAAGAATCTGGATCTACAAATTTAGTACATATATGTTTAATTCTAACTAACATATTGTTTACTCTTCTTTTTACTGCTTCATCATTAGACTCTCCTGGTTTAGGATTAACTCTCTCTGGATTTACATCAAATTCCATGTGTTTTAGTTCGTTACCATTTGCATCATTAAATAAGAAGCATAGATAAGGACTACCATCTTTAGTTATTTCTTTAGATATATTCATTAGAGAACATGATTCGTTTATACCTACAGGTATGGCTGAACTAGAGCCTCCTTCTTGCACTTTTGTGCTTTGATTGATTTTGTACATAATTATTTATTTAAATTTAAATTGGTTGCTAAAATACTAAATTAGATCGAAATCTTCGAACTTTTCGTCATTTTCTTTATCTTCTGTAACTACCTCATTATCAGTCTCTTCTACTTCCTGAGAATCGTCTGTATGATTTTCAATTGTATCTTCCTCTTGAATATCGTGTTCTACTACAGTTGAATCATCTACATCCCATCCTTCTTCCTCTTCTTCTAACGTTATCTTGTAAAATGTATATCCAGGGTGAGATGAACTATATATAGCTTCTTCAATTACATACATATCTTCTTCTCCATTACTTGGTAATCCCATATGTGATCTAAGATCTCTGTTGTGAGGTATATTTTTAATATATCCTTGTTTATTTACCGCTACACCATCTCCATTAGGTGCTGTATATATATGTAAATCTTTTTCTCCTTCATCAGGATAGGCTATACCTATTTTATTATTGTCTGCTGTAACTTTTAATCA
>Ga0098040_1000573_pt1 | contig 16909 bp, 15 predicted proteins | sample 7_EtaG_FD_75065 | JGI IMG/M metagenome (GOLD analysis project Ga0098040, IMG submission 75065) | Marine viral communities from the Subarctic Pacific Ocean - 7_ETSP_OMZ_AT15161 metaG | ecosystem: Environmental > Aquatic > Marine > Oceanic | place: Pacific Ocean | collected 2015-01-08
CGGCCTGTCGCCCTCGCGCTCCGGATGGATATGACAGGCGCGCAACGGCCGATCTATGAGCGGTCCTCGAAACCCGTCCTTGGCCCGGCATGGTGAGGCAGGCAAGCCATCTCCCGTTTGGCGGAGACATGTCTCCCTTGCTGGTGGCTCAAGACCTATGGGCGGGTCCGCGCTTCCGAAACCGTCGCCGCCAACTATTTTCCCCGCGCCCTGCGCGGCCCGACGGGCCTTGCGCAGGCGCTCCTCGCGCGGTCGCTTCGCTCAAAATAGTTGGCGGCTCCGGTCCTCCGCTGCGCTGCGGCCCAAGCGGGTTCGGACGCCCGTCCGCCGCCCATCACGGTCCGCCATCGCAAAGGAGAATGGTCTCCCGCGATGACAAAGGAGAATGCAAATGCCTGCCATCGGTCATGTTACCAAATCCAAGGACGGCACATCGTTCAAGGGCCAGCTCAAGACCCTTTCGGTCCGTGCGCCCATCGACATCCTGCCCAACAGCGCCAAGAACGGCGACACCCAGCCGGACTATCGCGTCTTCAGTCAGGCCGTCGAAATCGGCGCGGGCTGGATCAGAAAGGGCGAAAGCTCCGGCAAGGACTATGTGAGTCTGAGCCTGTCCGATCCCGCCTTCGGACCGAAGAAGCTCTATGCCAATCTCGGCCGCGCCGCCGGTCAGGACGATGAGGATGTCTACGCCGTCATCTGGAATCCCCTCGACTGATCGCGGATGAAAAGCCCTCGTGCTCGATCGGGCGCGGGGGCTTATCCCGTTTTGGCTCATGGCGAAACTGCATAGGCGCGGTTTTCGCCATATGTATTGCCGGTACACGGATGCTTCAATTGTGTGGGGGATAATGGTCTCCCCATTGTCCTTCATATTAAAACATGATGAGGCTGCTCAATGACGCAAGCTACAAATGGAAAGGATGGCAGTCCTTTTCTTAACACCGCAGAAGCGGCGCGATATCTCAAACTGGCCCAAAATACACTTGAAAAAATGCGCAGCGTTGGCGGCGGGCCACAATTTCGTAAACATGGCCGGTATGTGCGCTATACGATCCCGGAGCTGGATTTCTGGTCGGCCGCCCAGACAAAACGTTCCACGCATGACAGCCTTTCAGATGGCGAAGTTCCATGCCGCAAAGCGCCGTCTTCACACTAGGCGTCGCAGTGATGGGGGCTGCCGGTATGGGCTTTGGCGCGTTTATCCATATCCCGCATCTTGTCTGGAATGCAACGCAGAGTGCACCGCTTGGATTTTACCAGCTTGATTCAGCGGCATCTTTGCGGCGCGGTGATCTGGTATTGGCGGAGCCGCCTTCATGGGCGCGAAAGCTCGCTGCAGAACGCGGCTATTTGCCTGCCCATGTCCCGTTGATCAAGCGCATTGCTGGATATACGGGCGACAATGTTTGTAGCATCGGTATCCTCATCACGATCAATAAGCAGGCTGTCGCAAGGCGATTGTCGAAGGATTCGCAGGGCCGTCCATTACCGTATTGGACAGGCTGCCGGACGCTAGAAGAGGGCCAGACGTTTTTGCTGATGACCCATGTCCAGACCTCCTTTGATGGGCGGTATTTCGGTTCCGTTCCGCGTCATGCGATTATCGGAAAGCTCGATCCCTTATGGACGTGGTGACATTTGGAATACTTTGTGCTCTGCATGGAAGTGTGGTCTTGGCCCGCTGCCCGGACGCCGTTGTGCAACCTGTTGCAACCGAAACGCCCGCTCCTTTGACAACCATCGGACTGGCCCCGTGGCAGTCTCATATTGCTGCCGCCTCTCAGACATTCGGCATCCCGGAATCCTGGATTCGTGGCGTTATGAGAATGGAAAGCGGAGGCCGAACCATGCTCAATGGCCGTCCCATTACTTCACCGGCGGGTGCAATGGGTCTGATGCAATTGATGCCGGGCACCTATGACGACATGCGAGCGCAATTCGGTTTTGGCCCCGATCCATATGACCCGCATGACAATATCCTTGCCGGCGCAGCCTATCTGCGGACCATGTACCGCCGGTACGGCTATCCTCATCTGTTCGCGGCCTATCAGGCTGGCCCCAAACGTCTGGACGAGCATCTCTTCAGTGGAAAAGAACTTCCTCAAAGCACACGCGACTACGTAGGAAAGATCGTTCCCGGAGCGGAAATCGCCATATCGTCAGAAACTGCTCAGGGTAAAAAATCATTGCTAACTTTCGCGTCACGGTCCCAAGCCTCTGATGCAGATATGGCTCCAAACATGCTGTTTTTTGTTCGCAATGGAGAGGCGTACGCACCGAATCCCGTTGCAATAACCGTGACTCAAACTCCGGATTCTTTGGCTTCCTCAGAGACACTGATCTCGAAGACGGCGCGATCATTGTTCATTCCGGTGTCACGAGCCGTTCCATAAAAACTAGAAGACAAGCGACCATAGTGACGGCGTCGGATTTGTGGGTCTTTGCAAGATAAAAGCCCGCGCCCACAGAGGCGCTTAGTGCCTTGTCTGCACATCTTTATTCCGTGGGAGCAGCGGAGATCTGCATGGGTCTGTGCATTTTCCGATCACAAACTAATTTTCAGAAAATCATTGCAGCGACACCGTCACAAATGCGTTGATGGTGCGACGCCTCGTGATGGACGTGACCCTCATGACACGCGACGACAGTTTCGAACCCAGTCTTGGCCGGATCAGATCGGCGCCCCCGAAAGAACGGCGTGTTCTCGGTGAGGTGCTGAAAGAAACCGCACGCGCCGGCGGATTGACGCGGGGCCGGCGCACGAGCTTCACCGGCGCGCGGATCGGCCGCGGCTCCGGCGTCGGCCGCGTGCTGGCATCGCGGGACACATATGCCGCCTTCCGGACGCGGCGCGTCATCGTCAAAACACGTATCGTGAAACTGCAAAGCGGCCTCAATTCGGCCAAGGTCCATCTGCGCTATCTTCAGCGCGATGGCGTCACCCGTGAGGGTCTGCCTGGCGAACTCTATGATGCCGAACGGGATCGGGCCGACGGCAAGGCATTCCTGGAGCGGACCGATGGCGACCGGCATCAGTTCCGCTTCATCGTCTCGCCCGAGGACGGCGCGGAATATGACAACCTCAAGGGCTTCACGCGGCGGCTGATGCGGCAGATGGAATCCGATCTCGGCACGAAACTTGATTGGGTCGCCGTCGATCACCACAATACCGGCCATCCCCATAGCCACATCCTGCTGCGCGGCAAAGACGAGATGGGCAAGGATCTCGTCATCGCCCGCGACTATATCGCTCACGGCATGCGGGAACGGGCAGCGGACATCGTCATGCTCGATCTCGGGCCGCGTACCGACCTCGACATTGAAAACAGGCTGCGAGCCGAGATCGAACAGGAGCGCTTCACCAGTCTCGACCGGACGCTGCAACGTGAGGCTGGCACCGAAGGCATCGTGCGTTCGGGAATGGAGCGGGGCGATGTATTCCGCCAGAGCTTGCGGGCCGGGCGGTTGAAAAAGTTGCGGCGGCTGGGATTGGCCGAGGAGATCGCGCCGGGGCAATGGCGCCTTGCGGACGAGCTGGAGCCGACCTTGCGCCGCATGGGCGAGCGCGGCGATATCATCAAGGCGCTGCATGCGGAGATGCAGCGGCAAGGCGGGCCGCGCCATGTTTCGGATTACGTCATCTATGATCCGTCTGATCCCGATGAGGGGCGCGTCACCGGCCGTGTCGTTGCGCGGGGATTGTCGGACGAGATGAACGACCGCCATTACCTGATCATCGATAGCGTCGACGGCCGCAGTCACTATGCCGACATCGGCCGCGCCGACGCCATGGAACCGACTCCCGAAAGCAGCATCGTCGCCATTGCTCCGAAGCGGGCTGAGGCCAGGCCTGTGGACCACACGGTTGCGAAGATCGCAGCGGCGCATCGCGGGCGCTACAGTGTCGACATTCATCTCCGCCATGATCCGGCCTCGACCCAAGCCTTCGCCGAAACCCATATCCGCCGACTGGAAGCGATGCGACGTCAGGGACGTTTCGTCGAGCGAGAGCCGGATGGCGCCTGGATCATCGCCCCAGACCATTTGGAACGGGCCGCCTCCTTCGAGCGCAGGCAAGCGCGGACCCATCCCGTCAGCATCGAAACGCTGTCGACGCTGCCCTTGGAGCGCCAGATCGGAACGGATGGGGCAACCTGGCTCGACCGCGAACTCGTCGCCAAAGAGCCAACGACGCTGAGGGATGCAGGCTTCGGCAAGGAGGCGAAGGACGCGCTTATCCGCCGGCAGCGTTGGCTAGTCGAGCAGGAACTGGCGGAGCAGCGGCAGGGCCAGATTATCTACCGCGCCAGTCTTCTGACATTGCTGCGCCAGCGCGAATTGACCCGCGTAGCGGCGCAATTGTCGCGCGATATGGGTCTTGCCTATGCCGACAGTACATCGAGCGGCCGGATCGAGGGCATGTATCGCCGCCGACTCGATCTCGCCAGCGGCCGGTTCGCGATCATCGAAAAGAGCCGCGAGTTTACGCTGGTGCCCTGGCGGCCGGTGCTGGAGCGCAGACTCGGCAAACCCGTGATCGGCATCGTCCGCGGTGACACGATCTCCTGGAGCATTGGCCGGCAGCGCGGGCCGTCGGTGTCGTGAAGCGAGATGGAAAATAATTCTGCGCGATCTTAGGTGGTGGAACGTCAACATAGACTGTGCAATTAATTTGATCATGCGAGTTCAAGTGCATTTACCTATTCTGCCGGGGTAAATGCGCATTGGGGGGACAGCACCGTCAATGTCTGCGTTGCTCGAGTCAGTGCGACATACCAGTCGCGGGCGCTCATGTTGGGAGAAAAGACAACAACAGCATGTTCGAATTCCAGCCCCTTCACAAGAAGGGTGCTACCAACACTGCGGTGCGGGATGTATCGGCCCCCATGACGGCCACGATTCTGGACGTACCACAGGGCATCTGCCAGTGTCGTCGCCTCTCCTGCAATTCGTATCTTCAAAGCGGACCTCATCGCCGATAACATTTCACGGCGGAACACATATGTCCCATCGCGCGCACTGAAGGCTTCGATTAGCTCCAAGCAGGCTTGATCGGTCGCAGTTTTATCGAGGGCCACACCAAGCTCAATCAACCTGCCGTAACGTGCCGTCCCTAATTTGCCGCCAAGTTTGCGGGAGGCAACGGCCTTCAAAAACTCCTTAGCGCCCACATCGGAGATACAAGCGGCCAGAAACCCGGTCGCGGCAATCAGGCGCTGGGGTCCGTCGCTGACATCCAACTTTCTTGCGGCGCTGAATGCCGACTTACAATCGACCGGCTCGATGTTGGAAAAACCGCGCTTCGCCAACTTCTTTGCGATCAACGCCCGACCATTTAGGTTCACGGGATCATCGATGAGAACGAGCCTGCCGGGACGTGACATGACAGTCAGGCAGCTCGCGATAATCTTACCCTGACGCGGGCCCGAACTGGCGGGCAGAGGCATCCATTTTACGCATGCTGGGACCGCTGTGAAATCAAGCTTCCCTCCTGACTCCAGTGTTGTCCGAACCGCGGCGAGCCATGTGGCCATGTCGGGATTGTTCGACTTCGTCCAGCGCCACGGTTTAACCAGCGTGCCTGCCTTCGGAAATGCCGGAAAAACTTCTCCCGGCCAATCAACTGACTTCTGGCCATTGAAATCGAAGATCGCCTGTAGCGGATCGCCGAACACGCATGTGGGCAGCAAAGTTGAGATCGCCGTAATGACTTTGTGCTGCGGCCCACCGCAGTCCTGATATTCGTCTACGAGCAATCCAAAGTATGAAGCAGTGACGACCCGGTTAACGGCTTCGCTCTGAAGCAAGCGAGCGGCAGATGCATAGACGGCATCCCAATCCTTTCCTGACTTCGGTTCGGTGACCGTCAGTCCAGACCTCATAGGAAATGCCGCTGCATAGCGCAGGCACCAGCCTGCGATCGTGTCAACGTGAAAGCGGCTGCTTGGGACGCCATGCGCTTTAAGGCGTGCCCGAAGGGCATCCACTCCTGCATGAGTATGGGTCAAGATCAGTCTGCGTTCCGCGCCAAGTTGCGCGGCCTTCACAATCTGCTCAGTTTTGCCGCAACCAGCCGCAGCAACCACGCTTGCAAGCGGCAGGGTGACGACCAAATTGGCGATGTCCGCTTCGTTGTCAGACATCGATCCAATCTCGGATGGTAGCCAGATGAAGCGCAAAAGGCTTATCCGCGATGCTCCCCAGAGTCGGATAGATGATTTCTGCAACTCGCTCAGCGCGCTCGATATCCTTAAACCATTCTTTGGTCTTGGCCGTCTTACCAATGGCACCGCGCATAACCGCATTGTCAAGAGTGGGTGGCAAGGAAAGATCTAACAATTCAGGCAGACCGGCTTGTTTGCAAGTTGCGTTAAGCGTGGCAAGTACACTATCGGCCGATTTCACTTCAGTGGCATACATGACCAGCGCACGAACTGTATCCCACAAGACATCGTCGAAGATTTGTTCGTCCGTCGACTTGGTACCCGGCCATTGAATGACGGTACAACCTGCGGCCTTGAGACCCTCCAGAGATGCCGCCTCAATGACCTTGTCGGAATCGAGCAGTACCAATGTCTCATACTTCAATTCTGCCAAGTGACGTGCCGCGGTGACGGCGTAGGGGATGCCATTACCTGTTACGGCGATGGCTCCGCGTAGCGCGAAAGAGTCTTTGCCGTCCTTTGTCCAGCAGCCGTCCAGACCGCGTAGCAGTCCACACTCTGTCTTTCCTTCACCAACCAAGACGCGTCGAGCGAGAAAGCCATCTGGGAAAGATCTAAGGTGGCGTTGAGCAGCGTCAGGCGACTCTGCAGCGGCAGCCACAGACCGAACTTCCGTCACGCCGTAATCGGAGCGTACCGCATGGATGTCGCGCGCCTGTAGTTCGCGGATCACTACCATGGAATGGGTAGTTAAAAATATCTGCGGTGACACACCTGCTGCTTTCCCAGAGGGTGGCTTTCCCTCCGCATCGACGGGTGGAGTACAAAGGTACTTCAGTAACCTTGCAATACGGTGGGGCTCAAGACCATGTTCGATCTCATCAACCAAGGCTATGTGCGAACCGCTTGCGTTGTGTTGAAGCGCGGAGACGATCAGACGCGATGACCCCGTACCAAGGGTACGAAGTGGCAAATCACCATCGTGGAGGGTCACGCCGCCTGATGAAATGACGGCACCATGAATATCGAGTTCGGCCGTAAAGGCGGTGCGGACCCGAACGGAGAATTGTTTACTCAGTTCTTCAGCCCGCGCCGTCGGAAAGGCAAAAACGTCCTTATCGCTTTTGCTGAAGGCCGCTCGCGCCGCCCGACTGGCAGCAGCGAGTTGCTCTGTCATTTTCGCGCCTTCGCCAATTCGATTGAGGATAGACTGGCGGCCCCAGCCCAGGTGTCTTTCTGCGAAAGGCCCTAGCCGTGTGGTCGCAAGCTCACGAGCATCCTTGAATCGCAGAGATGGCGGATCGTCTTCATTGGTGAGGCGATCATTGTAGATGGCCCACCGGCACTCAAGCGACGCAGGGTCGATTTCCACCCGGATCGAAAGCGCATCACTGAGGCCTCCGCCGGGCTCGTCAACGATTTTCTTACCAGCCTCATCCCACCCCCGCAGATGAAGGCCATAGCGCGTGTCGGTACAGAACTCTGTTGGCATGCCGACCAGAGTGACCGTAATCGTTACAGACTTTGTAAGATCAATGTTGTGGAAGTCAGCGTCGCTACCGAGAAAATTCGCTCTCGGATTAAGTGCGAGTTCGATGGCATCCAAGATCGTCGTCTTTGTCGAATCACCGGGGCCTATCAGGCAGTTGATCCCCGGCGCCGGACACCAATCCAGCTTGACTATTCCCCGGAAGTTCCGAACGTCGACATGGACGATCCGCAAATTCTTTCTCCCCCAAGGCGAGCACCATACCTCATCCTGCAGGCACACGAAGTGAGCCTGGATCCGAACAAGCATTCCCTGGGACCGGGAGGAGATTGGGTCTTATTGAACTAAGCTAAGTAGTATCAACCTACAATCGCAGAGAAGTAATCGCAATGCTCAAGGAGAACAATTGAGCAATGGCTTCAACTTCCTCCAACCGAGGTATAGGTCCTTATCCTGAATACTTTAAATGAATGGGAAATCGGCTCTTACGAATGCGTGCTAATACCCGTTTCGGACAGAAGTGTCCGAAGACGGAAAATCTATCGGCGTGGCAAGGCGAAGAAACGCCGAATATCCAACCGCGATAGCGCTAATGACGGCATAGATATGCTGCCAGGTGCTTGACGAAATCGCGAACTCCGAGAGCTGAAGCCCCGCGCTATATCCTGCGATGATCGCCGGTACGACAAATGCGCTGACAATAAGATATCGGACGATATTCGATCGCGCGTGGCTGAAGGCAAACTGGAAGAGGCCGAAGCTGAACCCGCCGGCAAAGAGTCCAAAAATGATGGCGCCCAGATAGCCGCCGCCCAGATGCAGAATGCCGAAGAAGGTCCACATACCGATCGCGAACGGAACGGCATAGACGGCACAGTTGTACATCAGCACGCAGAGCGCACCGAGACCAAAGATCAATACGAACACCATCGCAAACCTCCCACGTCATAACGCGATATTGCACCGGCAGATGCAGCGATGACTCCCGTCGCGGCAGTACGAACGCCGACGTTTTGAGTTGAACGATTTTATAACCAACCTCGGCGCTGTTCCAGTGCAATGCGCAGATAACGGACATTCGCGAAGCATGAATCAAAAATGAGCAAAGATAAACATGCTTGAGCAAATTTAAGGGTGGTTTCCATTTCCGCATTTGCGTCGGATGCTGAGTCGAAACATTCAGCCCACGCACATGCGGAGAGTGAGAATGACTCCGACGAAGCTTCTAATCGGCCAGATCCTGATTGTGTTCTCGATCGTGATCCTCGGTGTGTGGTCGGCGACGCAGTGGACCGCCATGGAACTCGGCTATCAGTGGCGTCTCGGGGCACCGTGGTTTCTTCTGCTGCACTATCCGGTCTATTACCCCTGGCGCCTGTTTGAGTGGTGGTATGCGTATGACGCCTATGCGCCAGAGCTGTTCAATCGCGGCGGCATGATCGCGGCATCGAGCGGCTTTGCCGGCATTGCCGTTGCGGTTGCAGGGTCTCTTTGGCGTGCACGTCAGAACCAGCTTGTAACAACTTACGGCTCATCGCGCTGGGCAACGCTGCCGGAAATCGAGCGGGCAGAGCTGTTCCGCACTTCAGGCGTTTTCCTGGGACGGCTCGGCAATCGCTATCTGCGTCATGACGGCCCCGAACATGTGATGGCATTTGCACCGACGAGGTCGGGTAAAGGCGTTGGGCTTGTTATTCCCACACTGCTCTCCTGGACCGAAAGCGTGGTCGTGCATGACATCAAGGGTGAGAACTGGCAACTCACAGCTGGGTGGCGGGCCAAATTCTCGCACTGTCTGCTGTTCAATCCGACCGACGTCCGCTCGGCCCGCTACAATCCCTTACTGGAAGTCCGCAAAGGACCGGATGAAGTCCGCGATGTGCAGAATATCGCCGATATCCTGGTCGATCCGGAGGGCGCGTTGGAGCGCCGCTCGCATTGGGAAAAAACCAGTCATTCGCTATTGGTCGGCGTCATTCTCCATGTCCTTTATGCGGAGGAAGAGAAAACGCTGGCGCGTGTGGCAAGCTTCCTGTCCGATCCCCGCCGTTCCTTCGAACATACGCTGCGCGCCATGATGGCGACCAATCATCTCGGGACCACGCACAATCCTGTCGTGCATCCTGTGGTCGCCAGCGCGGCGCGGGAGGTCCTCAACAAATCGGAGAATGAACGCTCCGGTGTGCTTTCCACCGCCATGTCGTTTCTCGGTCTCTATCGCGATCCGACCGTGGCGGCGACCACTGCAGCCTGCGATTGGCGGATTGCCGATCTTGTCGATGCCAGACGGCCGGTATCACTCTATCTCGTCATTCCACCTTCCGATATTTCGCGGACAAAGCCGCTGGTAAGGCTGGTGCTGAACCAGATTGGCCGGCGTCTGACCGAGCGGTTGGAAGGCGATCCGAGGAAGAGCCGCAAGCATCAGCTGTTGATGATGCTGGACGAATTTCCGGCGCTGGGCCGGCTCGACTTCTTCGAGACCGCTTTGGCCTTCATGGCCGGCTACGGCATCCGCGCTTACCTCATCGCACAATCACTCAATCAGATTTCCAAGGCCTATGGTGAGAACAATGCCATTCTCGACAATTGCCATGTGCGCGTGGCCTTCAGCAGCAATGACGAGCGCACGGCCAAACGCATTTCGGACGCGCTTGGCACGGCGACCGAGTTGCGGGCACAGCGCAACTATGCCGGCCATCGTCTCTCACCCTGGCTTTCTCATGTCATGGTCTCGCGGCAGGAGACCGCGCGACCCTTGCTGACGCCGGGCGAAGTGATGCAATTGTCACCCAAAGATGAGCTGGTGCTTGTCTCTGGTCTCGCGCCGATTCGCGCCAGAAAACTCCGTTACTATGAAGACCGGAACTTCTCCTCTCGTATCACGGCTGCTCCACAGTTGATGGAAGGACGCTACCGCGATCGTCCGGTGGCACGGCCCGACGACTGGAGCGGACAGGTTCGAGGACTCGACATTCGGCTTCAGGAGAAAGTGGAAGATTCCGTTTCCGACATGATGGAAGACGAAGAGGGCGGTTTGCAGCAGCAACGCCATCCCGGCCTGCCGGAGGAGGGTATTGCGCGCCCGGACCGCGCGGCCGAGGAAGCACTCCCGCTCTTCGACGATGATGACACCGCTACCGATACTTCTTTGTCTTTGCAACGCGCGCGTCAGGGCGTGGTGCGTGCCCATGCGATGAATGAGGGCGATCATCATCGCGGTGAAGACGATCTGTTGCCGGCTTTCTGAGGTGAAGTGATGAAATCACGCCGCCATATGTATCTCGACAGTAAGCTGATGGACGAGCTAGATCGGCTCGCGGCCAAGCCCGGCACCTCGCAATCGGCGATCGTCGGTGATGCCTTGCGGGCCTATTTCGAAAGCCGCGGCGCGGATGCACTGGATGAGCGGCTGCGGGTGCGTCTCGACAGGTTTGGCGCACAACTTGGCCGGATCGAGCGTGACGTCAGCATCGTCATGGAGAGCCTGGCGCTTTTTGTCCATTACGAGTTGATGGTCACAGCGCCCTTGCCAAAAGCCGATCAAGCGGCGGCGCGCGCGCTCGCCCAAGACCGCTTTCAGGAATTTCTCGATACCGTCAGCCGCCGTCTCGCAAATGGCAAGAATTTCCGTGCCGAATTGCTGGCGCGAGGTTCTCAAGCGGAGACTGTCCATGAACACTGACTATGGCCATCCGGAAAGCCACGGCCGCCGCCGCGCCATGCTCAAGACCGCCATGGGACCGGACATAGCGGCCGCCCTCGGAGATACGGCCGTCATCGAGATCATGGTCAATCCGGACGGTGTGCTGCGTCTCGATCGTCTTGGTGAAGGCCGTATCGAGACAGGGACGCGCCTGGCTGCGCCTGAAGTCGAGCGCATCATCCGGCTGGTTGCCTCACATATTCGCCTGGAGGTTCATGCAGGCAACCCGATCGTCAGTGCCGAATTGCCGGAAAGCGGCGAGCGCTTCGAAGGCCTGCTGCCGCCGGTATCGATCGCGCCATGCTTCTCCATCCGCAAACCAGCCGCCAGGATCTATACGCTGGAAGATTATCTTGCCGATCGCATTCTGGTGCCTACACAAGCCGAGATGTTGAAACGGGCCGTCATCGAACGGCGCAACATCCTGATTGCCGGCGGCACCAGCTCCGGCAAGACCACGCTCGCCAATGCACTTCTGGCCGAAATGGCAACGCTGAACGAGCGGGTCATCATCCTCGAAGACACGCGTGAACTGCAATGTGCGGCGCTCGATTGCGTTGCCTTGCGTACTAAGCAAGGCGTTGTCGGATTGGCCGCATTGGTGCGCTCGACCCTTCGGCTACGGCCGGACCGGATTATCGTCGGCGAGGTGCGCGGGGCTGAGGCGCTTGACATGCTGAAAGCTTGGAACACCGGCCATCCGGGCGGTATCGCCACCGTTCATGCGAATTCGGCGCGGGCCGCGCTTTACCGGCTCGAACAGCTCATTCAGGAAGCGGTCGTCACGGTGCCGCGCCGTCTCATCGCCGAGGCGATCGATCTGGTGGTGTTCATCAATGGCCGCGGACTGTCACGCCGCATCGAGACCATCGCCGAAATGAAGGGTCTCGATTTGAGCGGCGACTATGCGCTCACCGAGATGCAATCCCCCAGGCTTCAGGCGCTTTGAGGAGAGGAACATGCGCTTTCATAGATACCGTGAATTAATCCGAACATGGACGACAGGAATTGCATTTGCTGCGGGGTCGGTCACTTCCGCCTATGCCGCCGGTACCAATATGCCGTGGGAACAACCGCTCCAGCAGGTTCTTGATTCCGTACAAGGTCCGGTCGCCAAAATCCTCGCGGTCATGATCATCATTGTCACCGGCCTCACGCTTGCCTTCGGTGAGACCGCAGGCGGATTCAGGCGGCTCATCCAGATCGTCTTCGGAATCTCGATCGCCTTCGCGGCATCAAGCTTTTTTCTTTCGTTCTTTTCGTTTGGCGGCGGAGCGCTGGTCTGATGAGTGATATCGAAGGATTCGAAATACCACTGCATCGCGCCTTGACCGAGCCGATCCTGCTGGCCGGTGCGCCGCGCAGCATTGCCATCGTCAACGGCACAGTGGCGGCGGCCCTGGGATTAGGTATGCGGATGTGGATCGTGGGCCTTCTCATCTGGATCGTCGGGCATTCCATCGCGGTCTTTGCCGCCAAACGCGATCCGGCCTTCGCGCAGGTGCTTGCCCGCCATCTTCGGCAGAAGGGATGGCTCTCATGCTGAATCTTACCGAATATCGCGCGCGCAGCGAGCGTCTAGCCGATCATCTGCCCTGGGCCGCCCTAGTCGCGCCGGGTGTCGTGCTCAACAAGGATGGCAGTTTTCAGCGCAGTGTCCGCTTCCGCGGCCCCGATCTCGAAAGCGCGACCCAAGCCGAACTAGTTGCGGCCTGCGCCCGTCTCAACAATCTGCTTCGCCGCTTTGGTTCCGGTTGGGCGCTTTTCTTCGAGGCAGAGCGCTTTCCGGCACCCGGATATGCGGAATCGGAATTTCCAGATGCGGCATCATGGCTGGTGGATTCAGAAAGAAGAGCCGCTTTTGAAGGCAATGATGATGTTGCCTCGAACCCGGAACAGGAGGCATTGAGGCGGGAGCATTTCGAGAATGCATATACGCTGACACTTCTTTATATGCCGGCCGCCGATCAGGTGGCACGAACCGAGAAGGCCTTCCTCGAGACGCCGGATGCTGACAATCAACGCGAATGGCGCCAGGAATTAGTTGGCTTCATGGCCGAGACCGAGCGCGTTCTTGACCTCCTCACCAGCATCATGCCCGAAGTGCGCGCTCTGGATGATGACGAGACGCTCACCTACCTGCATGGCACGGTATCAACCAGACGTCATCCTGTCGCTGTGCCCGAGACACCTCTTTATCTCGACGCCATTTTGACGGATGAGCCGCTGAATGGCGGCATTGGGCCGATGCTGGGCGAGGCTCACTTACGCACGCTCACGGTGCTGGGATTTCCAAACCTGACGCGGCCGGGCCTGCTCGACGCGCTCAATCATCTTGATTTTTCCTATCGCTGGGCGACACGGTTTATTGCTCTGGACAAGACGGAAGCAACCAGAATGCTGACCAGACTTCGCCGCCAATGGTTCAATAAAAGGAAGACGATCACGGCGCTTTTGCGCGAAGTTCTCTACAACGAGCCAGCGCAACTTCTGGATTCCGATGCCGACAACAAGGTCGTCGATGCCGATCTCGCCTTGCAGGCCCTGGGCGGCGATCATGTCTCCTTTGGCTATCTCACCACGACCGTTACGGTTCTTGACCGGAACCGGCTTGCCGCGGATGAGAAAGTTCGTGCTGTCGAACGCATCATTCATGGTGCGGGCTTCACCACCATCCGCGAAAGCATCAATGCGGTGGAAGCCTGGCTTGGAAGTCTGCCGGGGCACGTCTATGCCAATGTCCGCCAGCCGTTGGTGCATACGCTCAATCTTTCCCACCTGCTGCCCCTGTCGTCGGTTTGGGCCGGGCCTCTCCGCAACGATCATCTGGACGGTCCCCCGCTTTTCCATGCCGACACAGAAGGTTCGACACCCTTCCGATTTTCTACTCATGTCGGCGATGTTGGCCACCTCCTGATCGTTGGGCCGACCGGGGCGGGCAAATCGGTCCTTCTGGCCTTGATGGCGTTGCAATTCCGGCGCTATGCGAACGCGCAAATCTATATTTTCGACAAGGGCAATTCCGCCCGCGCCTCGGTACTCGCCATGGGCGGCGCGCATCACATCCTCGGTTCCGATGGGACGCTCGCCTTTCAGCCTTTGAGTGGAATTGACGATCCGGCGGAACAGAGCTGGGCGGCCGAGTGGATCGCCTCGCTGCTTGTCCATGAAAAAGTCAATGTCACGCCCGAACTGAAAGAGGTGCTCTGGTCGGCACTGAGCAATCTGGCCTCCGCGCCTGTGCCTCAGCGAACGATGACGGGATTGTCCGTTCTGCTGCAATCGAACGCGCTCAAATCGGCGCTCATGCCTTACACGCTGGAAGGACCGTTCGGCCGATTGCTCGATGCGGTGGACGACGATCTTGCGCTGACGGATATCCAGTGTTTCGAGACGGAAACCCTAATGCATGAGACGAGCGCAATCATGCCCGTGCTGACCTATCTGTTTCATCGGCTGGAAGAGCGGTTCGATGGGCGGCCGACCTTGCTCATTCTCGATGAAGCCTGGGTCTATCTCGACAATCCGCTCTTTGCCGCCCGCATCCGCGAATGGTTGAAAGTCCTACGCAAGAAAAATGTCGCTGTCGTCTTCGCGACACAATCGCTTGCGGATATCGCCAACAGTTCGATTGCGCCGGCCATTATTGAATCCTGTCCGCAGCGCATATTCCTTCCCAATGACCGCGCTATCGAGCCGCAGGGCAGGGAGGCCTATGAGCGGTTTGGTCTCAATGAGCGCCAGATCGAACTCATCGCCCGCGCCATTCCAAAGCGGCAATATTATCTGCAATCACGTCGCGGCAACCGGCTGTTCGAATTAGCGCTCGGTCAAATCGCGCTTGCCCTCTGCGGCACTTCGGATCCAGCCACCCAAACCATGATCGATCAAATCCTGGCCGAGCACGGAAGAGCGGATTTCGCGGGCCATTTTCTGAAAGCCCGCGGGCTGGATTGGGCCGCTGCGCTGCTGGATCAATTCGTCTCCGGCAAGATGGAGACGGCCGCATGAAACGCGCACTCGCAACGCTCTTGCTTGGCACAACGCTGGGGCTTTCCGCCGCCATCCTACCAGCAAAAGCGCAATGGGCTGTCTTCGATGCCGACAATCACGCACAGAATCTGCTCGAAGCCGCTCGCGCCTTGCAGCAGGTCAATAATCAGATTCAGCAGCTTCAGAATGAAGCCAGCATGCTTCAGAACATGGGACGCAATCTTGCATCCCTGAATGTCTCGCAACTTGACACAATGGTATCGGCGCTGACACAGATCAATACGCTGATGGATCAGGGGCAGGGCATTGCCTTCGACGTCAATGCGACCAATGCCGCCTTCGCGGACACCTATCCGCGAGACTATCCGGCCACGACGACCAGCGCCACGCTGGAAGCGGATGCCTTGAAGCGCTGGCAGGACACCATGGCGGCATTTCAACAGACGCTCCAGGTGCAGGCGGGCGTTGCACAAAATGTGCAGGCCGACACGGCGACACTCTCCACCTTGGTCGAGGCATCGCAAGGCGCGGCCGGTAATCTGCAAGTGAGCCAGGCGGGCAATCAGCTTCTCGCCCTGTCCACCAAACAACAGCTTCAGATCCAGAGCTTGATGGCAGCTCAGTATCGAGCCACGGCGCTGGAACAGGCGCGTAACGCGGAAGCGGAGGAGCAGGGGCATACCGCATTCCAAAGCTTCATCGGTACCGACAACGCCTATACGCCGCAATGAATGTGAGAACTGACGGCCATGAATGACCTCAACGTCATCGACCAGTTCATGCAGACCTTCATCCGCTACATCGATAGCGGTTTCGGCTTGCTGAATGGCGATGTGGTCGCTTTGACTTCGATTCTGGTCGCGCTCGACGTCACGATTGCCGGGCTTTTTTGGGCCATGGAAGGCGAAGCGAATGTGCTCGCCCGGCTGATCAAGAAGGTTCTTTATGTCGGGACATTTGCCTTCATCATCAACAATTTTTCATCGCTGGCGACGATCATCTATAATTCACTTGCTGGATTGGGCCTGCAGGCGACTGGCAGCGGTCTCACCCCACAGGATTTGTTGCGGCCGGGAAGACTGGCGGGAACCGGCTATCAGGCAGCTTGGCCGTTATTGCAACAGGCCGGAAACTATCTGGGCTTCACCACCTTCTTTTCTCACTTCATCACCATCATGGTCCTTCTGATCGCATGGGTGATCGTCGTCCTTTCCTTCTTCATCCTCGCAGTGCAGCTTTTCATCACCATTCTGGAATTCAAGCTGACGACTCTGGCCGGTTTCGTGTTGGTGCCGTTCGCGCTTTGGAACAAAACTTCATTCCTCGCCGAGCGCGTGCTTGGAAACGTCGTGGCGTCGGGAATCAAGGTGATGGTTCTGGCTGTCATCGTCGGCATCGGCATGACTTTCTTCGCCCAATTTGTCAGTGCGCTCCCCGGACAGGAGCCTAGTTTGAAACAGGCGATGACATTGGCCCTTGCATCGCTTTCTTTGTTTGGTCTCGGTATATTTTGTCCGGGGATCGCCACAGGATTGGTAGCGGGTGCACCACAAC
>Ga0098040_1000583_pt1 | contig 16757 bp, 30 predicted proteins | sample 7_EtaG_FD_75065 | JGI IMG/M metagenome (GOLD analysis project Ga0098040, IMG submission 75065) | Marine viral communities from the Subarctic Pacific Ocean - 7_ETSP_OMZ_AT15161 metaG | ecosystem: Environmental > Aquatic > Marine > Oceanic | place: Pacific Ocean | collected 2015-01-08
ATCATCTTGTGGTGAAATATAAGGAGCCTGCGTACGTTCTCCACCACCACCTCCTCCACCAGAAGATCCTGATCCACCTTTAGATGGAAGAACAGTAACACCACCACCTCCACTTGTAGGAGGATTGGGCGCTGAAGGGACCGAACCACCACCAGCAAACTTCATTATTTCAGGTTTATTAGTCCCACCACCTTCTTTATTCATAGACATTAAATTCTCAACACCAATATGATTTACTGCACCTTTACTCATTACAAACTCACCAGGAGTTAGCATTGCAGGAACAGTATCACCTTCACCTTTACCAGGAACTTGTCCGCCATTCTTAAAGTGTTGAACTAGACCACCTCCAGCCATTCGCTGAGATTTCTCCAGGTCTGTCATTCGCCTACTTTCTCCATCATCACCACTAAAGAAATCACCAAGAGCACTACCAAATGTTTTAACTTTTGCTTGTTCAGTCAGTGCATCAGTGCCACCACCACCACCTCCAAGACCAGGCATTGCTGGATTAAAATGAGAAAAACCAGATTCTCTTCCAGTATCCGCTCCTTCAAATACACTTCCATCACCTCCTTCAAGACCTTGTGCAATTAAAGCTAATGGATCTCCAGCACCTTGAGCTCCTTGATGTCCTTGAACACCTTGAGCACCTTGAGCACCTTGAGGTCCTGCATTAAGACTGACTAAATTTATTAAATCTGGATCTATTTGACCTTGCTGATCTCCTACCTTTCCACCTTCAGCATATGCTGGAACCAATCCGCCACCAGCCATAGCCACTGGAGGAGCCTGTCCTGGATCATCAGTTAATGGTATTTTAGGTATCTGAGGAGGTCCAGGTAACTCAGGCATCTTCAGTTCTGGTATCTGAAAATCAACCATTGGCAATGCTTCTAATGCCTTATTAATTCCTTTTATTAAAAGATTAGGTCCAAAAGTAAGTGCAGTAAATACTCCCTTAAGAATGGTAGTCCCCAAAAAATGGAAAGCTTCCATTACAGCATTTAAAGCCCAAGTTATCCCATTAATAGCCCTAAACAAAGGATCTAACAACCTCTTAGGTTTCTCAATTATCTTCACTATCCTCATTACAATACCACCAAGGAGAACATTCACAAAGAATTTTAAGATAGTCCCTAAGAAACTTTCTACAGGTTTAATAGCTTTATCTAAAGCACCCCCCATTAAACCCTTCTTCTTACCTTCTAACTTATCCTCCCTACTATCCATCTTTGCATCAGCAACATCCCCCTTCAAATCATCTGCTTTATCTTTATCAGCCTCTATCTCATCAGAAAGATTTCCTAAAATTCCATCAAGACTTTTCTCTATTCTAGTTAAACTAGGGTCTAAAAAATTTCGAATAAAATCTAATACTTCTCCTAATTTATCCTTATTCCCATCTTCCTCTAATTTATCCTTATCTCCATCTTTATCCCCATCTTTATCCATATCATCATCTTCAACTTTCTTACTTATATCCTCCGCAGTACCTGTAAGCAACTTCTGTCCTGGTACAGCTGCTGATGGTTTTTCCCCTTCGCTACCACCTCCTTTCTTAGCAAGAACTTTATTAACAAACTTCTCAAAATTTATCTTATCTCCTCTCTTTTTAAAACCTTCTTTTCTTTCTGCTCCAGTTACAACTGAACCCCCAATAGTACCTTCTTGTTGAAGTTCATCAACGTACTTTTCATAATCATCTGCCCCTAGAAGACTCTTACCATTAATTCCATTACCTATTTTTGATTCTTGCTCCTGCTCTGCAACTGAAGATCCTACGGCACTCTGAGTACTAGTATCCCCTGTTCCTCCTTGGTTTTCTAATGTAGCAACTTTCTTTTCAAGACCTAAAACCCGCGTTAAAGTTTTCCTCTGCATCGCAAAGGATTTACTTAATGTCTTATGCAACTTAGGCAAATCTTTCTCAATATCTCCAACTTTACCCGATAGTTGATAATGAGGATCATGCTTTGCCCTCAGAGCATCTACTATACTAGGTTTCTTACTAGGCATTCTGTCTTTGTTTTTGTTTGAGCTCTTCTTCCTCTAAATGTGCCTTTAGAAGAGAAACATAAACATCACGCTCCCAAGGTATTAGATTTTCGATCTCAGTTAATGAGTATTTATGGTACTGCATCAAAGCAAAATTTAACTTATAATAATTCTCCAGGTCCATATGGACCATCCCTACGCGAAAAAAGACGACAGTCCCTCCAATACTACAGTACTCTTCTCTTTAGTCTTAGGATTAGTCACTTTAATCTCATGTGACAACTTGGGCATAGTATCAAAAAACTTTTCAATCTCTTTAAATTGAGCTGAGTTCATTTGCTCTAGAAAATCCTTTATTTCTTTCTTTGTACAATCAGATGCGGACCATACTTCTTCTTCATTATAGATTTTATCTATACATCCAGCAATAAGATCAAACGATTGATCCATACTACTCTCATCATTAAAATCAAAATTACTTTTAATGAATTCATCCAAAGAAGGATACTTCATTTCCATCATTAAGTTATCATCTATTCTAATCTTTGTAGTGTGGTCCTCATTCTCTTTGATGTTAATCTCATCAATAGCGATAGTTACAGGAATAGGAGTAACTCCATCATCAGGAGCAATAACACTAAGTTCAACTTCTTCCCCAACAGACTTACCCCTGATGTTAAGGAACAAATATTCAATATCAAAAGTAGGAAGTTTCTCTACTTTAATTCCTTTAGTTAAAACACAATTCTTTATTACTGTCTTAATAGCAGTAGTAATTTGTTTGGTATCCTCACTCTCCAATGCAAGAACTAAAAGTTTTTCTTCTTTAACTAAAAATGGTCTATAACTAATCTTCTTTTTGGTAGAAGGTAACTCCAATTCATAAGCTGGAGTAGCAATGGTGGGTAAAGGCATAATATGCGGTTACAATTCAGTATATTATATATAGGGGACTTTTAAAAGAATCTAGTACCTCCCCTAACAGTATTTCTCTCCCTCACATAACGCATATAGGAGAAAGAAACAGTACATCTTAAAGCATCACTAGCACCATAAGATACTGGCATCGATGTTATACTCTCAGGAAAAGCTCCTACAAAAGTATAATCCAACTGAAGAGGTCTTGGATCTCTAAAACTTGTTTTATTATTTCCAACATCTTTTTCAAATTTAGTTAGAAAGATTTCTGTTCTATAATTTCTAGGATATTGCATCCTATAATTAGCACTTCTATACTTATACAAATCCCTACTAGCTGTTATACCAACGCCACTTATATAATCTACCCATCCCTCAAAAAATTCAATTACATTATAATCATGATCTACTAAAAAACTTAATTCTATATTCCCATCATACATTCTCCTATAAGCCATCTTCTCAGTGACACCAGCATAATCATTAGTTACGTCATGAGTTGCAAATGCAGAACCAGGAAGAACTGCTGACTCGCACAACAATTCAAAATTTTCTCCCTCTTGTTCATAGAAGAAACCTCTTGCCTTCAAAAAAGAATTTACATTAGAAGGTGGTTGAAGTTTAACCTGATAGACAGAACTCTGAGATAAATTTAATATTCTACTCTTTAAGTCTGAAGTTCTATACGGCCTGGGAACTATGTTCGCCATCTATAAATAATTTTAATTACCATTACTATGTATGTGAGAAATGGCTGATGGCTGGTACTTATAAAAGTATTTTTAAACCCAGAAACCCCAAAAAATATATTGGGGATGCCTCTAATATCATTTGTAGAAGTAATTGGGAAAGAGAGTTCTGTAACTACTGTGATTCTAATAAAAATATAATCACTTGGGCATCTGAAGAATTTTCTATTCCATACATCTCACCTATTGATAATAAAAAGCATAGGTATTATCCAGACTTCTTAATTCAAGTTAAGGAGGCAAATGGAAAACTTAAAAAATACGTAATTGAAATCAAACCTAAAAAACAAACTCTTGAGCCCAAGAAAAAATCTAGGGTAACTAAATCATATATCTATGAGATGAAATCCTATGCAATAAATCAAGCAAAATGGATGTATGCTCGTGAATTCTGCAAAGATAATAGTTTAGAATTTAAAATCATCACAGAAGAACAACTTTATGGAAGAGGAACTGGAAAGGTATCACGAAGATCAAACAAATAGACTAGAACATGTAGCGAGTAAAATTAATGAAATGTTAGAACCTGATGATATGATGCTGGCTATCACAGAAATTCTAGATGATATTGAATTGACACCAGATGTGGGGAAATATTATACCTTTATATACGCGCCTAAAACACCTCGTATTAGATATGATCAGTTCCCTTTGATAGCTTGTGTTGGTTTATTCAGATGGGGATTCAGAGGAATGAACTATCATTGGGGTGGAAAATTTAGAAATTACACTTGGGAAGAGGTGGTAGGACAGTTACATGTTGCTTATCCATTAGAGATGCCAGACCTACGTTCATTTCCATATCAAAATTTCAAGATAAATATATAAAAGTTATTGTGTAAATGGCTATTCCAGGCTGGAAAGAATTAACTGAGACAGAACAAGACTCACTAGGAGTACCTAAAACACCTGGCGAAATCCAAGCGAAAATGAGTCTTAATGCATTTAAGAGAGGAGTAAATGAGAAAGCAATAGTAAATGTCTTTGCTAATAAAATTACAGGTAAAATATCTACCTACCAAGCACCTACAGGAGCATTAACTGGAGCAGGTACAGAAATTTTTAGTCTTGATCCATCTACTAACCAAGAAAAAATTGCCCACACAGCAACATTCGATTCATTTTTCACTGGTCAAAACTCAAGACAACTTTCCAACACATTAAAAACCACAAAGCAAGCAGTATTATCTTTTGCTAAAGAAGATATAAATTTAAATATACCAGGTTCCAAAGAAGTTTATAATAAAATATCTCAATCAAAAGGGTATAAGTCTTTAGCGAACACTATGTTCCAATCAGACCCTGACGAAAATAATGAGGATTTACAATTTGATTTTAATCAAGGACTGAATATTGCACTTCCAAATAAACTAGCACAAAAAAAATCATTTACGACTGGGGGTAGTAAAAAAGTACTAAGATATCCTGCTCAAAGTTTAGAATCATTTGGATATGATTACATCCAGATTAAAGCATATGAATATGTACCATCTGGAAAAGAAACTGCAGGAGGTGTAGATTTTACCGCAAATCAAGGAGGTGGATTTGGTGCTGGAGGAAGGTTCAAAGATTCCTATGAGACTATTCAACTTCCTATGCAACCTTCTGTTGAAACCACTAGTACATCTTGGCAAGCTGATAGTCTAAATGCAGCAAAAGCAGCTATGGCAGGTGCAGCTATGGGTGCTATAGAAAGTATTGGTGATATGGATGTAGCAAAATTAGGTGCTACTGCAGGTCAGAGTATGGACAAAATGAAGGATATGGCCAAAGATCCTGCGATGGCTCCATTCATTAAAGCATATTTTGCTGGTCAAGCAGTTGGTGCTAACGTCTTAGGCAGAACTACAGGAACAGTAATAAATCCTAATATGGAATTACTTTTCAGTGGTCCTAATTTAAGAAATTTTAATTTTAATTTCAACCTTACTCCTAGGGATGAGGAAGAAGCAAATACTTGTCGTGGTATTATCACAGCAATGAAGAGGAACATGACTCCTCAAAGAGCTGGTACTGGAATGTTCTTAGAAACTCCAAGAATATTTGAAATCAAATACATATATGGTGGGGAAGGATCTTTATTCACCAATAAACAACATCCTTTTATGAATAAATTTAAACCATGTGCATGTGTAAACTTCTCAGTAAATTATGTTCCTGATGGTTCCTATATGACTTACAGTGGTGGTTCACTTACTTCATATCAAATTTCTATGTCATTTGGCGAAATTGAACCAATATATGCTGATGAATACAAAGACAACGAACAAAGCATGGGATTCTAAGACATGGCAAAAACTTATTTCAGACACCTTCCAAACTTTGACTATGTTAGTAGGCTTCCCAAAGCTCAAAGCATCTCTGATTACATCCAAGTAAAAAATCTTTTTAAAAGAACAAAGATTAATGAAAACATCTTCCAAGATCTTTCATACTTTACCAAGTATCAGATAGTGGGCGACGAAAGAGCAGATAATATAGCACATAGACTCTATGGAGATGCAAAATTAGATTGGATAGTACTGTTATGTAATAATATCATCAACTTAGAAAATGAATGGCCTTTAGAAGAAACTTCATTCCATAATTTTATCATAGCTAAATATGGATCCGAAGAAAAAATACATAATGTTCACCACTATGAAACTAGAGAAATTCAAACCACTACAGGGAAAACAATTATTCCAAAAGGATTAGAAGTTCCGTCAGAATTTTCAATAACCTTCTTCGATGCTGGTCTAGGGACAGAAAGAATTGCTACAGATATTACTGATGCTATTACTAATCAAGAATATGAAGAGAGAATACAAAATAAAAGAAGAAATATTTTTACAATTAAACCTAATTTTGTAGGATTAATTATAGAAGAGATGGAAGATATTATGCCTTATGAAAAAGGGAGCACTCAATATGTTTCTCCAAGTGTTGTTAAGGGAGAAAACATTAGGATATATCAATAAAAAAGTAATAGGCGTAAAAAAAATGGGGGATTTTTTCGCCCCCATTTTTGGAATTAAAAGTTGATTTTCCCTCAGCTCTCTGCAAGTTTTGCAAAGTAGCTCATTGGATCTTCTTCGTCCTCAGTTACAGGAGCAGAAACATTCTTGCTCTCTTGATAAGAAGTCTCTAACTTTTTAAGGACTTCTTCTTCAGTAACCTTCTTGGTTTCTTGAGCAGCGTACCCATCATACTCAGTTTCTTGAGCAGCCTGAGCCTTTGCTTTAGTACCAAGAACATAACCTAGTCTTCTCTTCAAGTCATCATAAGACTTGAATTGATCAGCAGCAATAAAGGCAGTCAATGAATGCTGCTTCTTCCACACTGCTTCTAGAGCATCATCATCAGTTAATAAAGGACTTGGTGAATCGAACTCTGACTTGTCATAGTTCCAGAAACCATCCTTCTTCTGTAACTTCAACTTGAAGTTAGCACCTTGCCAGAAATCAAAAGGATTGATTGGTGTCTCATCTTCAAATTCTGGTTGCATTACATCCATAACCTTGTCAAAGATCTTCTTACCGAACTTATAAAGGAAAACTCCACCCTCATTTTGAGGATTGGCGGGATCTTTTACAACATAGATGTTTGCATAAAAGGATAACTTACGCTTTTGCTTACGTACTACATCCTTATCTGATTCATTACCACTGTTCCACAGCTCCCTATTCAGGTCGCCTACAGGATCTTTTCCTCCCACAGTAGTCAAGGAGTTCTCAATATACCAGCCACCTGGACCTTGAAATGCATGAGAAAATAATTTAACCCAGGGTAGATCTTCTCCATCAGGAGCAGGAAGAAATCGGATAACTGCATAACCGTTACCACTCTTATCCATCTCTGGTTTCCAGAGACGATCATCGGTGTTACCACCGCCTGTATTATTCATCTTCTCGACTTCTTTTACTAATTTGTTAGTAAGAGAGCCCAAAGAGCTTTGTTTTTTTAGGTCTGAAAAACCCATTTCATATACCTCGTATTAAGTGTATTTGGCTTGTTAGTACTCTGTTATTCTACCAATATGATCAAGACTTGTCAAGAGCCTTTTTCATCTCAGCAATTGCTCTCTTCATTTGAGAGAACATAAGTCCTAAATCAACATCCTTAGTGAGACCAAACATAGATGCACTGTTCATGATATCATCCTTCATTGCTTTCGCTTGAGGATCATCAGACAAACTCAATCTAGCATACAGGATTTGTTGTTTATCCAACAATTCCTCCAGACTATCAATGTGATGAAGTTTATCCTGTCTATCCATCTTGGAGAAAGTAAAGACATGAGAATAAACTTTCTCTTGTAAAGCTTGGATCTCTTCCAATTCACTCTGTACAATTTCAGAATCAAAAAAACTCATCGGGATACTATTTCTTTTAGGATTTTTTTATAACGGAATACATCTATATTTATGAAAGGAGAATACTTTTTTATCTTCATACTAACCATTCTCCATACAGGATCTCCATCAGATATTAACTTATCAAAGTTACTTCTATACCCTAATATTTTATCATAAATCACCAGAGTTTCAAGTGAAACGTCATCACGCAAATAACTTTTCAAAATAATAGGATGACCTTTAGAACAATCAAATACATCATCTACTTTTTGATCGTCAAATAACTTATGAGATTCCTCCTTGAAAGTATATGCAAGTGATTGTATCCTTTTCTTCCAGGAATTATATGTTACCTCACCACTCTTGATAATATTAGCCATGTAAACATTCTGAGGATCTTCTCCAGTAGAAAAACTTGCAATAAAGAAATCCTCAATCTCTTTATTATTATATTGCCTCGACATTCTCTCAAAAAATTGTCTGTCCTTTCTTCTATAAAAAGTTTGAACTGTTAATCTATTAAGTTTATTACCAAATTTTATATAATCATACTTATCCTTCATGAAGTGAGACTTCATGCCTATAAAAGTTTTATAGGTTTCAAACGGGTTCACTTTCAACATCCTCTTCACAATCAAATGCTTTAATAGAATCAATAGGAACTTCTACATTCCCCAAACGATACCAGTGTTGGTTTACTCCTATACTATCAGGACGAATTCCCAAATATTCTAAGTCATCCCAATCCTCCTCTCTCAAGAATGCTTGGAGACGATAGTGCATTAATTCAGATTTAGTAGGCATTAGATAGGAAGTTTAGCGTGGGAGGTTCTCTTAAGTAAATTCAATTCCATTGCTTCACATTTAAGTTTCTCTTTCAATGGTTTAGTAATCAACTTAGGTACTGATTCCACATCTAAATTATTCTTTTCACAAAAATGTACAATAGCATCAACATAACTCATGCCATTATTCTCATGAGCAATACTTTCTATTGCTTCTGTAAATTTCCTAGCACAATAGAATTTATTTTCTATTAACTCATCTAACTTTTTTCCTTCAGGTTTTGCCATATTCTTGTAACTTGAAGTTAACAAACTCTCTAATATATTCGGAGAGTAGCTTAATGTACTTCCCTTTATCATACTCTTCATAAACTACAACCTCTCCATTTTCACAGGACATAATGATTACAAATTTTTTAACTGGTATCTCTTTCATCTCATACAACATACATGCATAAGCAGCACACTGTACAAAATAATGATCTATCCACTTACGTGGTTTAGGTTTCTTTGAAGACTTAAAATCAATAACAGCAAGTTCACCCTCATACTCAGCAATACAATCAACTGTTCCTGCCACTCCTAGTTTAAGACTATAAAGAGGTTTCTCAATTGCGTGTATGTTATCAATGAGATTTAACTGTGGTTTAGATTGTTTAAAAAGAAAATCTGAAAGGGGTTGAACTGGAGGAAGATCTTTATTTAAAAGATAATTCTCAGTCAGAGTATGCATATCAGTACCACGACTAGTAGCAGCCTTGGTAATCTTATCTGCTTCCTCATTACCTATCCTTGCTCTCCATGAACGAAAGATTTCACGATTAATCCAACTAGTAATAGAAGTAATGGATACTAATTTAGTAAACCCTTCAACATCAGGAACATCATAATATCTCACTCCATCAATAGTCTGCCTATCTAAAGGAGTTATTGATAGATCAACATGATTAAACATTACATCTCCATACCGAGTTCAAGTTTAGCAATGATATACTCCTTGACTAAACCACTTCTGCAAATATCATCTGCATTAAACTCTATTATATCAAAGGAAGACATATTACGCAAGATGCGAACAAAATCAACAATACCAGTCCTCTCATTCTGCTTTACCAAATCACTCTGAGTAGCATCCCCACAGAACATAATCTTAGAACTCTCTCCTATTCTTGTTATCATTGAATCAAGTTCATGGAAGTTTAAATTCTGAAACTCATCAACAATTAAAATGGCATTATCGAATGTAGTACCACGAATAAATGAGGTACTCCAAAAATCTATGGTGCCCTGTGCTTGAAGATTACTGTACAACATCTCAAATGCAGCATCATCAGCCATCTCAAACATATATTTCACCATATGTTTGTAAGGTATTTGATAAAGTGCGGACTTGTCTTCATGATCACCAGGAAGAAAACCAATTTCACGGGTAGCAACGAGAGACCTAACAATATAAATCTTTTCGTAGGGAGTGCTTTGATCCAGGACATCTAAAAGAGCTCTATAAAGAGTGATGAAAGTCTTACCAGTACCAGCACATCCATATGCTACTAGATTCTTATCTTCATCATACTTATCAAAAAAAGCCTCTTGATTGGGGGTAAGAGGTTTTATCTTCTTAATAAGGTCAAGATTAATTGGTTTCTTCTTTTTCATTTTTCTAGCGCTCATCCCCGAAGGATTAGTTCCTATACCAGAATTTGCTTTTTTCCTTGCCATATATTAGAAAGGTCTCACTACAGCGCCTGGTTGCTTGGAAGCAGCATGAAGAACATCATTAAATCCAGGATGTTTTTGCATTAATTTATCACTCCAATCTCCAACTTCTCCGACACCGGCTGCACCTTTGGACCAATCTTTGTCCCAATCAGGGTTCTCATCTCTCCATTTACTATAGCTGGACATAGACATGGTAAGTTCTTTCTCCTCACCACTCTCTTTATGTTTGACAGGATAGGTAGGCATACAATTCTTAATATGTAAGATTATTTATTCCCACTCCAACGCTTCTGCAATGGTTGGGAACTGTTCTGCAAAAATACTCTTGCAGTCATTAGCAATGTCCATATGTTCTTTCTGTGTTCCATAACCTGAACGCAAATTAATATAATGAATCCAAGAGCGAATAGAACCAGTCATATAGAGCTTAGTTGGAGTTGCTAAAGGAAGTACAAATCTTGCACACTCCTTTGCTACACCAATATCTATCATCTGATTATACAATGAAAAAGCTGAACTGAAAAGCGTTTCCATCTGCTTGTTCAAACTCTCTACCACTTCAGGATCAAGATTATCAATAGAATTCTGTCTGTTCTTTGTATCCTGTCTTCTAAGTTCAGGTAATTCAATATTTCCCAGCAGGTTACTATTAGCATACCTCTGACTAAATTCCTGATAAGTAAAGCTCCTATGCCTTAATATCTGTGCAGCCAGACCTCTAGTAGTTTGAATCTCAAGAGTCATGAAAGCTTGTTCAAAAACACTCCAATGACCATGTTCAATACAATACTTTAAAAGTCCTGCAATCTTTTCATTACCTTGATTGGCAGGATTAGATACTCTAGCAACATAAGCAATATGCTTTTCAGCATCAGGTGTTACTGATATTAGATCTACTTTCATTTTTCTTTTGCTTCTCCCTTTTCTTAATCATTTTAGCATACTTTATATCTTGTGCAGTGTACCATTCAGGATGCTCTTTTGCTCTCCTCAATAGCGTCTTTGCTGCTTTTTTGTCCTTCATTGTAATTGTAATAAGCGTTGAAGTAATCAACTATTCCGACAGAGATCTTATGCCCCTTACTGGTCCATTCTTCAACGCATTCGTAAATGTCCTTGAGCGAGTATTTAGTCTCAGGTTTAATGTCTCCAAATTTTTTCAAAAGAATACCCAAACATTCACCTCTAAATTTGAGGTGACTATCTGAATACTTATCCATCGTCATCTTCGAAGACTTCGTCATAGTTAGTGGGAGGTGAAGAAAATGCGTAGTCCTTTTTCTTATTAGTATAAGCGTCTACATCAGAATAAACTTCAGATTCTAGTTCAGTAACTATATTCTTCAGATCAAATAATAAAACTTTTAATTTTCCTTTATCCATGGCTTTATTTTTATTTAGAAATTATAGACGTAAAAAAAGGAGAGGTCAAGCCTCTCCTCCCAAAATCAAGTAAGGTTGATATAATCAAGCACAAAAAGTCTTAACTTCTTCATGCTTTATTCCCCTATAAGTCTCCCGAACTCTTGTCTTTTGGCAAGAACCAGTGGTGGGGTGAAGGTTAGAGTATGCATTCCCACGATATGTGAGAGTCTTAGCAATTACTGAACCATCTCTGTGGTCGGTGTTGTAATCAACACCACGATATGTCAATGACATGGGTTTACTCCTAAAGTAGTTGGATTTTAAGGTCCGTTCCTTTAGTCGGCTATTGCGTCAGGTTAAACCTGATGAACGAAATCCGTTCCTAAGTCGGCTTACTTGCGTCCCTTGCGGGATGAACGTATGTGTCAATAATAACACAGTTATACTATATAGTCAAATAAAAATGTATTATGTGATACATTTTTATATTATTTTAATGGTCTGCCATGTTTATCAACTAAACCAAGCTTTTTTATTTGGCCTAGGTTAGATCTCTTAAATTTTTTAATCTTTTTATATTCTTTTATAAGTTTATCTACTTCATCTGTAGGTATATTAACTTTCAATTCTTTATCTTCATCCTTTTTAACAATACCAAACCCGCTCTTCTCCCTATCCTCTTCAGAGTCGACATAATGGTTTATGACATCCTGGATCTCATCTTTTATGATCTCATTTATCTGGTCCCTCAACACATCACTCATGAACGACCACCCCAACTAATATCTGGATATGCTTTAGATACAATCTCTTTATTAATCTTAGGATATTGCAAATGAAGTAGGTGATCCTTGACCAAACATATAATATCTGCTTCCTTAGGATGAAGACCTTCTAACATTTGAATAAACATTGTCTCTCTTCTAATAGATGAAAGACTATCATTCCCACCTTTAATAAAATGATAGAGATTCCTATGCTCTCTACGCATAGAAGTGTGATCTGTTCCTACAGGAACTTCATTCTTTTCATAAGGAACTTGCCCTTCAGGTATTAAAGAGACTACAGTATCATCAAAGTTCCAAATTAAAACAGAAACCAAAGAGTCATCTCTATATTCCCTCAACACATCAACTCTACCTTGCACAGTCCTTTGCTTATTTGCTAATTCTAAAACTTCAAAAATGAAAGGGTTGGGTGGAAGTTTACTACTTGCTCTAGTTGCAGTCTTCTTCACTCTAACCTTCTTTGATTGACCGTGAGCATTAGCTGCGCCACTTCCCATATAATTAGCATCTGAATCTTCAGCAACACCTAATGCCCCTGTAGTAATAGTAGATTTAGCCATAGTAATAGTTATTTTAAAGTCAGTTTAGGATATTTAGAAAGAAAAGTCAAGGTATTATTCATCCTCTACATCTTCTGAAGGATGTTCAAACCTAAAAGCAATAGTTTCATCGGGTATAAGGTTCCCATTCTCATCAAACATTTCTGGATGAACATTTACATTACTGTAATAAGCTCTTTCAAGAGAATGTGTTCTTGCCATCCACCCAATCATTCCTCCTACCAAGAGGGCTAAAAATGACACCACTGTTGTGAGTGTCAAAGTTACTACTAAGGTTTCCATTAGGTTTCTCCTTTCTGAGGTATCTTTTTTTTGAGATCCAAATGGAATTCGAAGTAAAGATGTATTTCCCTATTAAAGAAACCAATCATATGGCCAAACTTCACCTGGAAGGTTCTGGTCAGTGGTAGTCTTCTCCTTTTATTTCTAAGTAATAATTCCACCCCCCTATTCATTTTAAGGGGTTCATCATTGTTATTTTTATTTAGAGGTCTTTTTTCGCCTTCCTGGTCTTTTGTCACGACTGTATCTCCATGCATCTTCAAGAATTTTATAAAGATAATTTCTTATCTTTCTTGCTTTAGGTTTGGGTATGTGCCCATAACCTTCACGTAACTGCTTGTGGTCACTATCACTCCCTCCTTTAATGTATTCATCCAAGTCTAACACAAGATTGTTTAATTCAGAAGCAGTTGAACTTCTAATAAACTCCTCCACTTCATTCTTAAGAACCTTTTTGACTTTCATATATTGATAAAAGTCAATTACAAACTTGCCTTGAAAAGCGAGATCTATGGCCTTCTCCACATCGTAATAAGTTGTATCATCCCTCATCTCTAAACTAGGTGATTTTCTTGGAGGTATTTAACAGTTTCAGTACATCCACCTAGTTTTTTTCCATTCATAACAACTTGAGGAAAGGTAGAACCACTCCCAAACTCGCCATGAAATGCCTTTTTATCAAACTGTTTATCTAGTTTGTAAACTACGTGATTAAGTTGCGCTAACTCTAACACCCTAATGACTTTAGTGCAGTAGGGACAGCCATCTTTAGAGAAGACTGTAAAGTTTTTAGTTTGGTTCATAAGTAAAAGTCTTCTTCTTAATTTGGGTATCAAACTCGCCAGTTCTACCTGGTCTCATCTTACCTGTTTTCACATTCTTACCTTGACCAGGCCAAGGTGCTTTGTTAGTTCCCTTAAGAGTAGCATCTCCCCCTTTTTTTCTTTGAATCAACACAGAATCTTGATTATATTTCTTACCAAGTCTCTCTATTGCTTTCTTAAACTTTCTCTTACTCTTCTTACCAGAACTGACAACATAAGACCTTTCCGACTTAGGTTCCTTACCATGTTCTGTATATCTTCCTTTAACTTTAGTAGGACCTGGCAATCCAGCACCCCTCACATCCTTCTCTAACTGCTTAGAACGTGCCTTATTCTCCTTCTTAGACTTACCACCTCTCTCTGCTGAAACTATTGCCACAGCACCCTTCTTAGCCTTACTGGCCAATCTGGTGAGACTACTCTCATCTAGAAACTCTTTGAATGTCTTCATCCCTTTAGTTCTATTTGAAATATTTATTTATTATCTTTGCTTCTATTGATTAATGTGATAAATTTATCCGCTACCCATGTTCCAGCAATACAAACATCAATATCATCACCATCTTCCCAGATAGGTTCACCATTCTTCTTACGCATATCTAGAGCTTTCTCTAAATCATCAATTATCTTTTGTGTTATTTTCATTTTGCTCTTTCCAATGTTTAATAAGTAACTGGAGTTCCTTTATCCTTTCCTCAGTAAATTTAATTTTTTCTTCAAGATGAGTCATCATCTAGTCCCTTAGAATCAATCCTATTATGTAGATTGGTAAAGCAGCTACCAAACCTCCAAGTAAAATGAATCCCACTTCAGTAATAATATTGTTAAGTATCATAACGATTATTTTCTCCTTGGCACTTGGATTGTCCATGCTGGTGACACTAAATCAACCATCTCAAACTCTGCAGCATTCTTTTTGTGCTGCTCAATATCTCTCCATGCAGGGATAACGCCAGTTTCTATCTGCCCATACTGTGGAAGCATATCTTGATTCTCTGCTATCTCCCATATCATTTGATCAACCTGCTCATACAGTGAATCATATGACATCCTAACACGCAATTCAGATGCCGCTTCATCTATTTCATCTAAAGATAATTCTTCTTCCAAAGCCACTGACCTGACATTAACCAAATCATTCAAATTTATTGTAATAATGTTGTCATTCTGTATGATGTCCATTTCAATCCTCTTTTAATTTTCTTTTAATAATAATACAATCATTCTTATAATCAGCAAAAAATTCTAATTCTTCACCCCATCCCCAACACATCTCCTCATACATTGCATTAAGTCTACGCATGTCTTCATAAACATCTGTTACTTGTTCGCCTTGAATAGGATCATCCATTAAAAATTCCCTGTAAATCTGAAAGTACGCTCTTATAAGCATTTATAAGATCACCACAGTCATTACGAAATAAATCCTTATCCATACTCTGAGTAGTTCCTAGTTTCCAAAGCCTACAACTATCAGGACTTATCTCATCAGCAAGAAGCAATTCTCCATCATCAGTCCATCCAAATTCTAACTTAAAATCAACTAGATCTAAATTAATTCTAGAAAATAATCTAAGAAGTACTTCGTTAACTCTAAGTGCTTGATAGACAAAAGGTTCTGGATCATATTCCATTATCTTCAATCTATCTGGAGTAAGGAGTGGGTCATTTTTCCTATCATCCTTCAAATAAAACTCAACTAAAGGTGGATGAAAAAATCTACCTTGTTTAATTGTAGTTTCTCTAACAATAGATCCTGTAGCTAGATTTCTAACTACAACTTCTAAAGGAACAATCTTTACCCTTTTACACTTCATTATATCAGCAAAAGGCGTCTCAATATAATGAGTTGCAATTCCAGCCTTCTCCAATTCTTTGAATATTATAGAAGATATCTGACAATTAATGGACCCTTTATCTTCTGGGTCATCTTCCTTAGCGCCATTACCTGCAGTAACCTTGTCTTCAAATCTAATCATGACCTCATCAGGGTCATCTCCAGCCAAGATAGTTTTTACTTTTCCTCTGTATAATTCTTTCATAAAAAAGGAGGATTTTACTCCTCCTTATTATATCACATTGTAATTATAGGTCAACCTACAGCAGGAGCGACCAAAGCAACCTCATACTCATTATAGGTATAATAATCCATCACTACAGAACCATTCCACAAAATAGCATCGATCTAAATGCTCTACAACATTATTCATAAAAAAAGGAGGATTTTACTCCTCCTTATTATATCACATTGTAATTATAGGTCAACCTACAGCAGGAGCAAGCAACGCAACCTCATACTCATTAGCAGATGCTAAATCCAGAGGAAAATTGTGAGCATTCCTCTCGTGCATCACTTCCATTCCGAGGTTAGCACGGTTCAAAACATCAGCCCAAGTAGGAACAACCTTACCATTAGCATCTAAGATACTCTG
>Ga0098040_1000585_pt1 | contig 16721 bp, 13 predicted proteins | sample 7_EtaG_FD_75065 | JGI IMG/M metagenome (GOLD analysis project Ga0098040, IMG submission 75065) | Marine viral communities from the Subarctic Pacific Ocean - 7_ETSP_OMZ_AT15161 metaG | ecosystem: Environmental > Aquatic > Marine > Oceanic | place: Pacific Ocean | collected 2015-01-08
ATAATAATCCAGCGGTCCTAGAGGAGTATAACAATCTCAACTTAAATCCTAATTCGCCAAATTATATTGCTAGACGAATTGGTGATTCGTATTCTAGTTGGGATTCTACTAACAAGAAGTTCCGATATTTTGGAGAATATCAAAACCAGTCTCGATTTATTCGCATGAATATGAACCAAGACGTTGCGCAAGGTCGCGCCGGGAAAGACTGGCTTCCCTTTGGATTCAAGGGGATTCCGAAATGGAAGGGTTTCAATGTAGTATCTGGATCTTATCGCTTCTTACGGCTAGCCGCCTCCGGCTCCCTGCTCGGCGACGGCGATACCGGGGTTCCGTTAGCATCCTCATCGGTGGCTTTCTGTGGACGTACGGGCACTCCGGGCACTCCCGCGCCAATTATGAGCGCTAGCTCGGGACAGTCCGGGTTCTACCGCCAAAATGTCGTCGACAGCGGGCTCACCGCCGCGGCCACTCCGACGACGGCCCAGAGGAATGATGCCATTACCGCTTCGATTAACTTCCCCATGCTTCCGTTACGAGTATCTTCCTCGGATGGTGGCCTTTCTCTCGGAACGGATGCCTATTTCGGATTCCACTCTACACTTTCTGCCACTTCGCTAGTGCCAGACCACACAATTAGAGATTTAGTCCGTGTACGCCCCGGTACTTTACAGCGCCTTAATCCGGCTAGTGCCGAGCCACAAGAACGTGGTCCGGGATTCTCTTTGGATAATTTGGTGTTGAACGGAAATCAAGATGCTGCTTATCATAGCGGCTCTGGTTTCGGTTATTCAGAGGCCTGGGCCGGCAGCCACCGCGGAGCCCGGAAGAAGGGCACCTCTATCACCGCCAAGAGCAGCTCTTATGAGGCTGTCTTGGATCTGGATTATAACCGATTTGTGGTCCCGTTATACGGCGGCTTTGATGGCTTTGATATTGGCGAAGCCGATCCTTTTAACAACACGCGCGCCCTAGGCGGCGAGGTACCGCAGACGGTTACTTCTGAAAATGATTTTGCCATGTTTGCGTCCGCAAGGAAGGGTATTGACGTAGTTTCAGACCCAGACCAGGTAGATGTCAATCTTATGACAATTCCTGGCATAACTGTACGAGGCGTTACCGACCATCTAATAAACGCATGCGAGAACAGAGCTGATACATTAGGGGTTATCGATCTAGAAGGCGGCTTTAAGTCGGCAGCAGAGAACAACAGCGCATTTTCTACCCGCGCGGGTTCAAATCCGGTCTCTGCTTCAGTCAATGCGATAAAGAGTCGTAGACTTAATAACAGCTACGGAGCTTGCTACTATCCTTGGGTTCAAATACTTGATACGCTAACCGGGAAGCGCCTTTGGGTGCCGCCCTCTGTAGCGGCCCTAGGCACCTACGCGAGTTCAGAAGCGGTTTCAGAACTATGGTTTGCGCCGGCAGGATTTAACAGAGGCGGCCTAAGTCAGGGCGCCGCAGGTGTACCGGTTACTAACGTCGTAGACAAGCTTACGAGCGCGCAGAGAGATAAACTTTATGAGGTTAACATTAACCCCATTGCTAGTTTCCCGGCAGAAGGAATTGTGGTCTTTGGACAAAAGACACTTCAAGCTACTCCTTCGGCCCTGGATCGAGTTAACGTTAGACGGTTGCTGATTTTCCTCAAGAAGCGAATTTCTAGAATTTCAACTGGAATTCTGTTTGATCCGAATATTCAAGTAACGTGGGATCGCTTCTTGGCTCAAGTTGAGCCGCTCCTGAGATCTGTTAAGAGTAGATATGGACTAGCAGAGTATCGAGTAATATTAGACGAGACCACTACGACGCCAGATTTGGTTGATAGAAATGTTATGTATGCCAAGGTGTTGCTCAAGCCCACTCGCGCGATTGAATTCATCGCTTTGGACTTTGTGGTAATGCGCTCCGGAGCATCATTCGATGACTAATAAAAAAGGGTGGATTTACAACACCTCACTAATTAAGATATACGGGAGACAATAGAAAATGGCTTTTTGGAGTGACGCTAATATAGAACCGAAACGCTCACATCGGTTTTTGTTTGAATTCGATCTAGGGGGCACATCTTCTCAGGTGTATGCACGCAACGTGAGCAAGCCATCTTTTGATATTGGCCAAAGCGAACATAAGTTTTTAGGACAGTCCTATTATTATCCATCGGCAATTTCGTGGAGCGATGTAAGCGCAACATTGGTTAACTCAATGACGCCGGATTTTGATGATCTTGTGCATTTGCTTCTAGCAACTGCTGGTTATGTTCAGCCGGATTTTGTTTCTACCGGAAATTCTGTAGTTGATGCCGGGACAATCAGCAAGGGAGCTGCCACCGAAGCGCTGGGATCGGTCTTGATTAAAGAGCTTGATGGCGAAGGCGCCACTATAGGCGAGTATAAGCTTAACAATGCTTGGATTAAGTCTGTTTCTTTTGGAGATCTAGACTACGGCTCTGAAGAACTTCAGACTCTTAACATCACTTTCCGCTACGATTGGGCTAGCTACAACAATCGCCCGGGCTCCGCCGCCGGATAAGAACTAAAAAATGTTTTGGAGTGATCCCAAAATAGAGCCAAAGCGCTCACATCGCTTTGTTGTGCCTTTGCCGATATATGTTCCTCCAAAGAAGCTTACCAAAGCCGGCTCGCCCGCTACTCAGGAAAAAAGTATTAAAGATCTCATTAAGAATTCGTCGGCCAATCTCCTCGCAGGAGAATATGGTAAAAATAATATTTTTGATTTTTTTGCTATATCGTGCACCAAACCAAACATCTCAACTGAGGTTAATAAGGTAACCCCCGGAGGCGCCACGTCTCATCCCATAGTTCGCGAAGATCAGGCGACCGTGTACGAGTTTTCTCCCGTTAAAATAGAGATTTTGGACACCTATAGTCATGATATAGCCTCTACCTTAACAGCTTATCTGTATGCATATGGAAATATTAACGCAGTTCAAGTGGATAAGAAGGCCGGGATTACGTATCCAGGTAAGTTAATTAAATTTTCTAATGGCACCCACGACGAATTTCATATCTATGAAGCGTTAGCCGGCATGCCGCCAAATCATGGCCCTCCTCCTAGGGACGGAAGTTTCCCAGCAGGCAACTTCGGCCGGAAGAGACTTAGGGGTAAGAGCGCGAAAGCCCGAAAATGGATTCTTTATAACCCACACATATCTAAGATAGATTTTGGAACCTACTCATATGGTGCCGACGATCTTTCAAAAGTAACAATTGAAATAGTATATGATAATTTTGATTATGAGTTTGCTCTCCACGATTTTTATCCCGGACCACCAGCGTCCCAGACACAACTAACAAACCGACAGATTCGTCAGCGCGAACGCGCCTCGCGCCGAGCCAGCCGCGGCCGTGAATTTAGGGGAGAAACCGGTCGCCTGCAAGAACAGGCCTTCCGCGAGCGATCGCGGACACGACAGCGCGAAGAAGCACCGTTCCCTCGACCTGCACCACCACCGAACCTCCGGAACATCTCGGACCCCGAGGTCCGTTAATTTAATTTAAAAAAAACTTAGTTGGTGAGATAATTATATTTGAAAGAGAGGTGACTTTTGTCAGTCCGTAATAATGAAGATCGATTTTCGGCCCAGCAGCCGGATCTAGATCCCCCCGCACAAGCACTACAAGAAAACGATCCACAAAGCGATCCTTTTTCGTTTGTAGTACCCACAGAGTTTGTAGAGCTTCCAAGTAGGGGAGAGCTTTACCCCCTCGACCACCCTTTGTGCGATCAGGAAACAATAGAGATTAAATATATGACCGCGAAAGAGGAAGATATACTTACTTCGCAAAGTTTATTAGAAAAAGGAATCGCCTTGGAGCGCCTCATGGCCAGTCTTATAGTAAATAAGCGCATCAAACCCGAAGCCTTGTTAAGTGGCGATAGAAACTCTATTCTAATCGCCGCCCGAAAATCAGGTTATGGTTCAGAATATAACACAAAAATAACGTGCCCCAACTGCAGCGAGGCCGATACATATAATTTTGATTTAGATGAGGCTACGACCAATTATTCCCTCGTAGATGAGGAATTAGAAAAATTGGGAGTGCGAATTAATGAAAGAAACAATTTTGAAGTCGCACTGCCAAAAAATCCGGTTACAGTAGAGTTCAGGTTGCTAACCGGCAAAGAAGAAAACTTTTTACTCAGAACATCTGAGAGGCGCAAGAAGAAAAAGCAGCCAGAACATTCTGTTACCGATCAATTGAAGTTGATGATAGTATCGGTTAATGATTATACAGAGCCAGAGTTGCTAGATAAGTTTGCTGAAACAATGACTTTAACTGATACAAAGTTTTTAAGAGAAACATATCAAAAAGTAATGCCCAACAAAGTACTGCGGAAGGAGTTCGTCTGTGACCAGTGTGGTCACGAGGACGAAATTAACTTTCCCTTTACAGCCGACTTTTTTTGGCCTCAATGATGAATACATAGAAAATGTCTATGAACAGTTCTTTTCGTTGAAATATTACGGAGGCTGGAGTTTTACAGAGGCATATAATTTGCCTATTAAATTACGAGAATGGTTTCTTGCGAGATTAATAAGGCAGAAAAAAGAAGAACAAGAAGCCGCGGAGGCGCCAAGTAGCTCTACAAGCGTTGGTAGAACCGAATTAGGTCCTGGTGTAAAAGTACCGAAGGTTTAATTGTTTTTGAGACTAATTATTTTGTACGTGTGAGGTTTTTACGTCGTGAACAATGAAGAATTAGTTCCCACTGTTGTTAATTTAAATGCTGTCAAGGAAGGAAAGCTAAATGAAAGCTTTCTTACGATGCTTGGTGGCGCAATAGAAACACTATTAACCCAAATGTTCGGACACACCGATGTAACTGCGCCGGTTAATGCAATTGTCCGTGGTACCCCTTCACAAATAGCGGCTTTTGGGGACACTCTATCACGAGAGAAAAACTATATGGAAACATTCCTTAAGCATGGCCTCAACGACCCTCGCAGCTTTAATAGCCGCCACGAACTTAACAGCGCCGTTGCCAACTTCGAAAGAGAAACTGGCATAAAGTGGCCCTTCAAGTAGGATAAGATAGTATGGGCGTAGGAGATAACCCAGAGGCTACTTTAGCCGCAAATCAAGCCCTTACCGAGGTTTTAGCAGAACATGTGAATCTCTACGCGCGTCGTAGAGCTGCTCTAGAACAAGAGGTTGCCATGTTGAGGAATGCCAAAGGCATTGCTGATTCGGCTAAGATTATAATTCAAAAGAATTTAGACCTGAAAAGAAATGCAATCGCCGCGGCACAACAGGAGCTTGAAAAACTTCAGGAGCAGCGCGCTGAGCATGAACGACTTGTATTAAGCGGCCGTAACGATGAGCAGACAAAACAGCGCATCCTTGAATTGCAAGGTAAAATTGGTAACCTTACACAGCAAGAGGTTCAAGCAAAGTTTGAAGCTCTAAGCGTTGCTAAGCAGCTGCTGTCAACTTCTGAGAATACAATTTCAGCAACACAAAGAGCCGTACGGACTACTCTTGGAGTTAGCGATGCATGGAAGAAGTCTCTAGTAGGCTCCATGGCCTTTGGGGGCAGCTTAGACGATATTACGGCCGGCCTTCAAAGCACGATTAATGCGTCTAATACAATCATGTCGACATGGATGAAGGTAGCCGAAGTATCAATGAAATCTGCCCTAGAATATGATAGAATGGCGGCCAGTATTCGTCAGATCAGCGGCGACACCGGCGCTAATGACTTGGCACAAAGAACATACCAGGCACACCGATCTATGCTCCAGTTTGGCGTAAGCGTGCAGGATGCCGGCGAAGCCACCCAATCGCTCTATTCAGGTATGGCCTCGTTTTCTCATCTTCTCCCTGCTCAACAAGATGCCTTGAGGCGCCAATCAGCACTTCTGAAAGAAGTTGGAGTTGATTCTCAAACGACCGCGCAGATGCTTAATTTTATGGATAAAGGTTTAAAGATGTCGACATCTGATACTGTTGCTCTGACGAATAAACTTTTTGGTTTAGCTAGCGCCTTAAAAGTACCTCCCGGTGCGATTTTCAGAGATTGGCAGGCCGCTTCGAGCGAGTTGGCCAAGTATGGTGGTAATATGAACGAGGTTTTCTCTGGCCTCGCTATGCAAGCAAAGAATACGGGCTTAAGTGTTAATCAGCTTATCGGTATAACAAAACAATTCGATCAGTTTGATCAGGCCGGCGCTGCCGTTGGACGTTTAAACGCCATATTGGGCGGCCCGTATCTTAACGCGATAGAAATGGTTTACATGAAAGAACACGAACGTGTTCAAGTAATGCGTGACTCTTTAGCCACATCAGGTATGGTGTGGAGTGAGCTTAGTCGCCATGAAAGGCTGCTGATTGCGAATGCTGCCGGAATCAGAGACATGGCGCAGGCCGCTCAATTTTTTGGTGGCTCACAACGCGTATTTAGGGAGGCTGTTGCCAATCAACAAGCTTTGGAAGACCGCGCAAAAATGTCTCAGGCGGCTATGGATAAGCTTAAGAATGCTGCGATGGGACTGGCTATAGCGCTGACGCCTTTGGTAGATGGCATTTCAAGACTAGCAGACGGTTTAGCATATCTAACATCGCACCCTATCGGAAAATGGGTTGGAAGTATTTTGTTTGTTTTGGCGCCCCTTACGGTGAAATTCATCGCCTGGCGGCGCGCCACAGCGATGTCAAATACTGTACTTCAGGCAGCCAATGTAATAATTAATCAGAATGCCGTCGCACTAGGTCGAGAATCGATTGCTACCGACCGCGCAACTGCTGCCCGGGCTCGTTATAATGCAGCACATCAACGCGGCAACTGGGTACTTCGGGATGGCGCGGGTCCCTTGCGCGCCGGCACAAGCAACCTTGCCGGCCTCAGTGCTGCTGCCGGGGGCGCTGTGCCCAAGGCGCGCACCCTAAGTCAGTCATTTGGTATGCTAGCCGGCCGCGTCGGCGCCTTCGCTGCCGGTGCTGCCCTGGCAAACATGGCCCTAGGCAAATCGGCAACCAAAATGAGGGCCGCTATTGGAGCCGCCTTGGGACTTAGCGTTGCTATCATGGCTTTAAGGAGCGCACAGGGTGGCATGAATCCTTATATAGCCGCGGCTGGTTTAGGAGTGTTTACTGTAAGCGCCATGCGTCTTGCTCAGCAAGCAAGACATGCTAAATTCGGAACGGATGAGGAAGGTCTATTTGTTGCCGGCGAAGAAGGTCGCGAGCTTGTTGATACTCGCGGCGGAGGGAATATTAAAACAAACAACGAAACAGAAACTTTGTTAGGCGGTGCAGAATGGTTAACCATGATGGGAGAGGTGAAAGAAGCGATCACAAACTTGTCTATGAGACTAGATAATGTAGGCCAAGGCAAAGGAGCTTCCCAACAGCCAATCACCATAGAGCTTAATGGAGATGTTGTTGGAGAATTTGCCGTTGGCAAAGTTAATGAAGCCTTGGGGCTTACTTAGGAATAATGGAATAGAAAAATGGCTGGAGTCGGCGAAACTGATAAATTTGATTTAAGCACCCTGTGGAAAGAACACTACGGAGATCCGGGCAACTTTAGTGTCCCGGGCCACTGGTCTGAGAACAAAAAATTTAGCTGGAAGGACCTAGAGGCCCTCAAGGGCAACAAGCTATCCGTCGTACGAGATGAGATAGAAAAGCTTCAGCAAATGATAGTACAAAAATTTCGGGATGCTCCGGACGCCAAGAAAACAGAACTCAAAACTTCTGTACTCAACCCGGATGTTTTAGCGATCGAATACGTGGCACTGAAGAAGAATCTGATACTACCCGGCGCCCTAGCTACTTTTTCAGATAATTTTGCCCCTAGGTTTAATAAAGAGAATGTTTACGGCCGGATGGATCCAATTGCTACTTATCAAGGCACCACCAGAACAATTGAATTTGCGTGGACTGTAAACATTGTAGGCGAGGGAAAGCAACTCGGGAAGCTCCAGGCAGCGATTGGTGATTTGGCTAAATTTATGTATCCGGTTTATCAGGATGCCAACTATAACAAGCTTGGTACCGGTACGATGGTAGCGCCTCCTCTTTTGCGATTTAAAGTTGGTAGCGCTCAAGGCGGTAACTTGAATCTTATGAAGAACACCCGCGCGCCAGCCCCGGAAAAAGGGGATGAAACCGCGGGGTTTTATTCGAAGCCGTTAACAGACGGGCTGCTGGGCATTGTTGATTCATTCCAATATCTTACTTTCGTTACAGGCATGCGAGGAGGAGAACTTAATGTTACGCGAATGCTTGATGCAGATGGAAACTTGGCGCTAGTCCCTACACATGTTGAAATAAAATTTGGCATAACAGTACTTCATCAAGATGGAAAAGTGGGCTGGACATGGGGAAAAAATGATGAGGGCGACGCTACTATATCTTTCGCACAAGGTACTGGTTACCCGTATGGCTACGGTACTACGCTGGCTGATATCAGTAGCCCGCTAGGGGTTGGCTGCGACCCGCTTACAATGTCCGAGGCCGAGCTGGATAAATGCAATGACGCCGCGGCAACGATCACCGGTGACGAGACATGCGAGTAGGAACATAAGACATGGCTTCAAGATATGAAAACAGGCGTCCTTTTAGAAACGGCAATGAAATATATTTTAATATACTAGAAGAGCGTGGAGTTTCGAGTGTAGTACAGTTTACTACTCCTGTCTTTAATAAGGTTACTCAGCAGAATCGCCGACGCATTTCACAAATACAAAAAATATGGACAGTAGGCGATCGCCTCTATAAGCTCGCAGCTGAACACTACGGAGATCCAAAGTTGTGGTGGGTTATCGCCAGGTTTAATTACAAGCCAACCGAAGCCCACTTTAAACAAGGAGATATAATATATATTCCAATGCCTATTGAAACTATGTTAGAATATTATAGGAATTAGAATAGTGACCAAGCACAAAGAAGACATTATAAAACAGCTGCGAAACAGCGGACAAACACTGACTGGTGATACGCTGGGTGGTGCCGCGACATTTAACGCACAATGCTTTTTAATTCAACACATGTTTGAGATTGCTCCGCTAGCCGAGACAAAGCGAAATATTAATGTAGAAAGAAGGAGGCGGCAAGGGCTCGACGCGATCGACATCACCCAGGTCGATCCCGTGATGGCAGCCCTCGCGGACGCAGCTGCCCACGACGCAAAAGCCAGAGATGACTTGAGGCGGGCACAGGCAGCGCGCACGCGCGCTGGCTACACATATATAGCCCCACTCCTCAGCGACAAATCATTGCCCCCTTCGGAAATGTATTCTAAACTAACGCAGATGAGAACAGAAAAAGGAGAAGGTCCTTTCTGGCCCGGAAAATGTTTATCTGCTGGCTTATTGGATCTTACAACAGATAAAATGGCTATGCTCGTGCCGCGGCTGCGTATATACAAAGTAGAATATGAATCTGAAGAGTTCGAGACCAAAGAGGGCGAATATGAGCGACGTCCCAAACTTGATGAGGCAAAAGATATAGAAGTAATTTTTGATGATTTTGTGAGGGGAGCCTCTTTGGAAAAAATGTTTACACAACGCCAAGGCCGACTGTCTGGCACTGGTATTAAAAGCTTCGAGTGGAGTCTTAAGGGAGTCAACCCGGCAGATGTAGATAAAAACATTGAAGCAAAACTAGTGGTTCATTTTAACGATGTATCGGACTTATTTACCGATCAATGTCGCGACCGCCAAACCGAAGCGGGCCGCAGCGGAGCTGCGAGTTTTTTAGATTTGATTATATATGCTCCGAGAAAATCCGCCGTAGGCGAAGGCGCCGTGTCGTCCGCGGGCAAAGATCCAGACACGCCAAGTTATTTACTTTATAATGGTAAATTTTTTGAAATTAAAATTGAGGTGGGGTGGCAAGTCCCGCCTAACATATCAGAATATTTAAGTTCAGAAGAAATAGAAGCCATTAGAAGATCGCAAATACCCCTTTATTTGCAATTAACCAAGCATCAGTTTAATTTTAAACAAGATGGATCGGCGGACCTGGTTATTAATTACAGAGCGCGTTATTCCAATCTGGACAGACGGTTTGATCTGTACGATATTACTGAAGATTCAAAAATTGCTAAAGCTTTAGCGGAGGCCCAAGAGACTATTGCTGAGGTGGGACCTCAGTCTGGCGTGGCGGCCGGCGCGGCTCTCATCGCCCACTCGTTGCCTGACGCCACGCCTGGCCGCGACGCGGCCATAGAACAAGCAAAAAAACTAGACCCCAATGCCGCGGCCCGCATCGCCGCCGAGAGAAAAGAAGAGACAGCTTTGCATGCATACCAGGGCCGCTATAATAAATTATTAAAAAGACTTGTTGGCGGTTTCGATGAAGCGCCATGTAAACTTTTAGATGTTTTTGCGAGGCCAATACAGCTGCGGATGTTCAACGCCAGCGGCGACAAATTTCAGAGAGGGTCTAACATGTCCGAGTATAGAAACGCGATGCAGGCCGCCCGCGAAAAATCCAAAATCGCCGGTCGGCATCGAAGTACCGCCATGGCCGCCGGAGCAGAGGGCGCGCGCGAGTTCGCTGAATTGTTAACACACGATAGGACCATGTTTGAGAAATTCGACACCGCGAGTTATTTTAAGGAGGTCGCCGAAGTCATATCTCATCGAGACATGGTTACTGATCCTAAGTACGACCTGCAAGTCATAGAAGGTAGAGTCAGAGAAAGTCTCGATGAGGATGATAAAGGCGATCTTGAAAAGAGTCTCGTTGCTGGCGCTCCAAGGCTGTCCGCCTCCCGCGCACCCGGCGGCAGAGATCGCCGATCGGCCGACGCGAAAACCCATACCGGAGTCCCTATAACTTTTTTTCTTTTGGGCGATCTTATAGATACTATCATAGATGTATGTGAAAACTTCTCAGATCCTAGTCAACCCACAGGCTTCAAAGAAGAAATAAAGAAAGGGCGCGCCGGATTTATCACTACTGACATAGAATTTATTGATGTGAAAAAGTTTTATGATACAGCGACTACGTGGGGCAGCGGCCGTTCCGATACATTTTATCGAAAGCTTAAGTTTAAAGAACTTTCATTTTCCAGAAAAGATAAAGATAAACTTTATAGAACGATTAATCTATCTTCCATTCCAATTTCATATGAATATTTTGTAGAGTGGTACATAAATAAGGTTGTGAAACCAAAGAGGGGAAAATATCTCTTTAATCATATGATCAATGATGTAATAACTGAGTTGGTTGCTCCGGCTTTATCGAGTGCGTGTTTTTATGGCGTCCCTCCTACAAACTATCACATATCTCAACTAGATTTTTTGGCTGATAAAGATAGTGAGTTTGCAAAAGTACTATATCCGCCGCCATCAAACACACCAACTCCTCAATGTCACTTTATTAGCGACCTTACAATACACCCTACTCCTACTCATCCAGCGCTGCCTCGCAAATTAACCGCTAATAAAAAGAGAGCCGGCGAAGACGACTATGGCAACTCGAAAGGTTTCGATGTGCACAGGGTTTTTAAAACCCTTGTTATGACAACTCCATCGATGCTCGCTTTTGAGCAGGGCAACCCGACAGAAGACCAGCAAAGGGGGGTGTACCATTTTATAGTAGGTGCGAGTACTGGCATTTTAAAGTCGGCGACCTTTACCCGTGTAGACGCTCCTTATATGCGTGAGGCTAGAGTCAGTCGCGATAGAGCCGCTGGAGCCGAACAACTCAGAGAGTTATATAATGTTAATCTTACATTATATGGAAATCCTCTTATAAAACCTGGCCAGTATATATATGTTATACCTTCGCCGCTCGGTTTTGGAAGTCCGAAAAGTGCAAAGTCATTTGCGCGCTTCTTGGGGATAGGCGGCTATCATTTAGTGACGTCGGTAACAAATACTATTTCTCAAAAAGGGTATGAAACAAAAGTTACGGCGTTACATCAAGCGCTGCCTTACACAGAGACCAAAGACGTTATTTCTGGCGAGACGGAAGGTTAGGAATAAATAAAAATGCCAGTAACAGAATCTACAGGAAGTATTCCATATCCGGAAGATGAACTTACGAAACTCCGTGGTAGTAATAAATTATCAGTAAAGGAGGCTTTTTATGAGCGCAAGAAATACAAGGACCTTCCGCTTTTTTTAGATTTGCCGCGGCCACTCCGTTCGTGGTATAAAGCGTATTATTTTGGTAGAGTAGATCCTATTCAAAATGGGATAGTTATTAAGGGTTCTGGTCCGGAGTCCTGGGGTGATGTTTTTTTGTCACAGGATCAAAAGTTGTTAGAAAACCTTAGTCCGGCCCGACTTGAGGCGCTGTGGGCTCTTAGAAGGGCAAGCGGAACTGTGCCCGGGCTACATCCCAATCTAACAAGTCTTTTAAAACAAGTGAGGAGCGATGCGGGAAATGTATTCGTTTTTAATTTTGTAGCGGACGCATTTGAAGATTTGAAAAAGCACCTCAAGCACTACTATCAAGCAGATCCGTATGCCGAACAGAGTATATATTATAATCTAGAAGCGAATGCGGGATTTGAAAATTATCAAACTTCTTTTCGAGAATTTAATAAACCATGGAGCTCAAGACTTATAGGATGGATAAATTCAGATAAGAAAACATCCATGGAGGTGTTGGATTTTAAATCTTATGTCAATGAACTATTGAACTATATGGGCACTAAAATTAATGACATGCCGCTTACTTTAACTGGCTATGTGGTTTCAAGCTATTCTTCTCCTATGATTTCAGCCCTTTCTATCGAATTGAAAAAAAGCCCGGACTACTCAGAGGACAACCCAAAACAAAAGAAATACTTTGAGGACCCCAGCTTTGAATATTTTGTGAAGGCGGCTAGAAAGTACGGATTTTATGTGGACAGAAATGGTCCTTGGAAATTAACAGCCGACCCACTTTCTCCCCCCATGCTAGCAAGAATGGAAAAAAGTTACGGGCCTGCGCCAGAGTGTGAAGTGATCGGCGGCTATCTCGATCCTCCCATTAACTTTTTTGATACGTACTATCAAAAAACATATAAACTCGATTTGAATGATCCTCGGCTCGGGCTAAAAGCAACACTAAGAAGAATGTATAATGAGTTTGCAGAAAAACACCCTGGAGAAATCATAACAACGGACAGTACAGTTGGGTGCCCCACCGGGACAGCAGACAAGAGAGTGATACGATCACCTATTTCGATCACGGGGATAAACGATCTTGGAGATCTGTTCTGGCTTCATACTTATTTTAAAATTCGAACTTTGGAAGCCAATGTAAACTGCACTAATTACGATCAAAAGATTAGGACGATCAATGAGATATACAAGAATTATAATATCGAAACAGCTATGCGTTATATCAATAATGCAATTAAACCTTATTTATACAATGTGCATTTAGGCGAAAAAGCCTTGACAGTAGCGCCGGGCCCTGTTACAATAGGAACAGTAAAAGATTACTAGGAGGCTTTTTGTATTTTCAAACTCTCGACAGCAAAGGTGAGTGCTTGGGTTACTATGCCGACAACGAACTTCACTATAAAGATATCCCATTAGACGCCGACAAGACATGGAGTTATTCTCAGGCACTCAATGGGCGCCAAGTAGAGTATGCTCGCATCTATAGCGGAGGCAAGTCGCTCGCCGAGGCGTGCCCTGAAGATCTCAAGCCGACGTGGGGCAAGATTACAAGACAACTTCATGCTTTTCTTAAATCTTTTAGAACAGCCAAGGTCAATACAGAAGAGACATGTATATACAATCTCATTCCAGAGTTTTTTCTTTATGAACTGTGTGGCGCCAAGAATGAGATCACCAAATATACTTTAGAGAACCACGGGCGCCCCCTCAACCATGATTTTATGGTCGATATAACTAGAATGGCCTCAGAAATCAAACAACAACGTCTGAATATTGATATCGATCCGATTAAAACCAAATTAATTTCGGTGAGAGGGAAGAACTTTCATAGAAAACTCCAGAGTGTCGATTGGGTGTGCGATTACAACCCATACGGTACCGTGACGGGGCGACTAACAACGATGCCCAAGACGTTTCCCATCCTTACGCTCCATAAAGACTTCCGAGGTTGTCTCCACCCGCAAAATGATTGGTTCCTAGAGCTGGACTACAATGCCGCTGAAGTAAGAACACTTTTGAGCCTTTCAGGAGCCGAGCAGCCCGAGGATGACATTCACGAATGGAACATTACAAATGTTTATGACGGAAAGATAACACGATCGGAAGCGAAGCAAAAGATTTTTGAATGGCTATATTCGCATCGCTCTAATAAGAAGGCCGAGGCCCACTACAATAAGAAGCTAGTCAAAGAAAAGTACTGGAATGGACACAGCGTGCACACAGAGTTTGGTAGAGAAATAAAAGAGGTTGACGATCATCACGCTTTGAATTATATTATACAGAGTACAACAAGTGATCTGGTTTTAACTAAAGCAATTGAGATCCATAATTATCTGAAAGAGAAGGAGAGCAGGATAGCTTTTATGTTACATGATTCTATTATCATCGATCTCAAACACGAGGAACGACAAGTGATACCAGAACTGATGAAAATTTTTAGTGCCACCATCCTTGGAAATTATAAAGCAAACGTTGCCCTGGGCAAAAACTTTGGAGACATGAAGGAGTTAAATCTTTAATGGCTAAGAAAAAATATAATAAACTTGTTAGAGATCTTATCCCTGAGATCATTGAACAGTCAGGCAAGAAGTGTAAATGGCACAAGGCGCAGGAGCGCAGCCTTCCAACATACTTGGCCAAGAAGCTTGTCGAAGAAGCAAAAGAATTTCAAGAAAATCCCTCTAACGATGAGCTGGCTGACGTGATGGAAGTCATTCGTGCAATTGAAAAAGTTATGGGACTGAATCGTTATGCTATGATGGGGCTTAAAGCTTACAGCCGCGGCTCTTTCGACAAGCACATCATACTTGATTGGGTGGAAGAGTGAACATAATAGGCCTCGGAAGAGCGGGATGTAGTATAGCTGGATGTTTTTCTAAGTTTCCTCAGTACGAAGTCTATAAATTTGATAACGGGCTCACAGGGGAAAATTGTTTTGATATTCCAAAGCAGAAATCTCACGAAGCTTATGAAAAAAACTGCCCAAATTTCAAAAAAGACTTGCAAAGTATCTCCGGAGATGTTATATTCATACTATGTGGGGCTGGCGGTATCAGCGGATGCTCTCTGGGGCTCCTGGAGCAACTTACAGACGTTTCTGTCACCGTACTATACGTGGAGCCGGATACTGCCATGCTAAGCGAAACTGAGGCATTACAAGAGCGAATTGTGAAGAATGTGTTTCAAGAGTATGCTAGATCTGGAAAGTTTGAGAGGATCTATCTGATTTCCAATTCGGAGGTGGAAAAATGCATAGGGGATGTGCCGATCATTAGCTACTATGATACTACCAATCAGGCAATTGTAAACACTCTTCACATGGTGAAGGTTTTTAAACATTCTGAGCCAATTCTTGGCACCTTTACGGAGCCTCATGAAATTGCTAGAGTTTCTACGCTTGGTATTTTGGACGTTGAGAAAAATGAAGAAAAATGGTTTTATGACTTGCAATTGCCACGTGATGTGGTATACTATTATGGTATCAATGAAGATGACCTAAAGACTGATGGAACGCTTTTCAAAAAGATTAGAGAATACATCAGAGGCAAGGTAGAGGAAAAAATTAACGTGTCCTACGGAGTATATCAAACGAGCTACAAACAGAAATATTGTTATTGCGTTAAGCATAGCTCTGTGGTACAATTATATATAAATGAACTAGACGATCAGGATATTGGCTGATCGTACTCTAACCCAACTATGAAAGGAAACAAAATGGGTATTAACTTGGATAAGATGAGAGAAAAGCTGGAGACTCTTAAGGGTCGCGGCGGAGACAGGGACAACTTTTGGCGTCCCGAAGATGGGAAGCAGGACATTCGTATTGTCCCAACTCCCGATGGAGACCCCTTCAAGGAGAAGTGGTTCCACTACAACCTAGGAAACACGCCGGGATTTTTATGCCCCAAGCGCAACTATAACGACGAGTGTCCGGTCTGTGAGTTCGCCTCGCAGTTGTGGCGCGATGGCGCAGATAACAACGATGACGAAAGCAAGAAGCTCGCTAAGAGCCTCTTTGTCCGTCCTCGCTTCTTCTCGCCTGTGCTTGTTCGTAGCGAAGAGGATAAGGGCGTACGCATCTGGGGGTATGGTAAGATGGCATACGAGAATCTTCTCAGCCTTGTACTTAACCCGGAGTACGGTGACATCACCGATCCAGAGACTGGTACCGATCTTACTATGACCTACGGAAAGCCCCCGGGAGCATCCTTCCCACAGACGAAGCTGGTGCCTCGTCGCCGTAGCACAGAACTGTGCGAGGATATGACGCCTGAGACCTGTACCGAACTATTGGAGAGTATCCCAGAGTTCGACACGCTCTTCGAGCGTAAGACGTCAGAAGACGTCGCAGCGTTGCTGGATACTTTTATGAATACCGGGGTTACTGACCCTGAAGCGGTGTCGTCGGAGACCGAGAAGTTCGGTGGTAATACCGCTACCACCGGAGATGAAGAAACAAATGCAGTTGATGCTGCGTTTGCTGAACTAGGTGCAATCTAGCAGCTAGCCCTCCACGCCCGCAGGGAGGCCCGGGGATACAGGGGTCTCACATAACACTCACTTGAAAGGAATAAAATGAGTCTAGCAGAAACTTTGAGAAACTTGAACTTGCCAACCGATG
>Ga0098040_1000587_pt1 | contig 16700 bp, 25 predicted proteins | sample 7_EtaG_FD_75065 | JGI IMG/M metagenome (GOLD analysis project Ga0098040, IMG submission 75065) | Marine viral communities from the Subarctic Pacific Ocean - 7_ETSP_OMZ_AT15161 metaG | ecosystem: Environmental > Aquatic > Marine > Oceanic | place: Pacific Ocean | collected 2015-01-08
AACTTTATTAAGAAAAGCATTTGCTGTATTCTCAGCAGTTGTCCTATCCATTCTATCGCCTTGATAGTGAGCATTACTTAGTATCCAGCTTTTTACAGCATTCTGTAGCTTATACCATTCTGACTCACTATTCGTCGTCGTTGCTTGATTCTCCATTCTCTTCCTCCTCTTCAGTTTCTTCTTCTAAACTTGTGAGAAAACTATCAACTGGGTTTGCAACCCAATTAGGAATATCGGAAATGTATTCCTCTGTACCGTCTTCCCACCCTATTTTAATTGTCCAATGTATTATTTTCATTTTATAGTCATCGGCTGGGGGATATAAATACCCCCCATAGACCGAATCTTTTCGTCTAGACTATACTAAGCCAGAAGTCACTTTATCAGTTACGAATGCGACAAAATCATCATCTCGTAAAGATGTAGTGGCTTCAGCCTTTTTAGAATTGACGTTAATTGTGGTATTATCCAACGATTGTCCCAAAGACTCTGCTATATCAGCAGGAGTGTTTGCTTCCATCGATTTAACAACACCACCAAAGGTTTGAACTAGTACTTTAGCCATATGGTCCCCTTTGATACGTCTGCGTGGTTCCTAGGTTTTCTTTCTGGGGCGTCCACGCTTCGGCTTAAGCTTTCCAATCTTTGCCGATAACGCCTCCAGTTCGAATGTTGAAAATTTATGACTACCATCAATTTTACTATTAAGTAGAGCCATACTCTTTTCAAGTTGACGGACTTTGTACCATAAGGTACGCTGTCCCTTCTTCCATGGTTTAAAGATGTTGGAAAACATCCTGTAGAGATATCTCATCTACGTCTCCTTTACGGGTTTACATCTATTACAAATAGTCCGCTCTAAGCCTATTGTTGGCATGTTTCTATATTTTATACAGTTCGTTTTATAACGGTTCTGACCATTAGTAATCCGTTGCCATACAAAATTGCACTTAGGACATACCATTAGTTTTTGAAATCTTACCCAGTTCCTGCGACCTTTAGTTTCCTGTATCGACCTATTTTTAGTCTGTTTCTGTGCATTAAAAGCATCTATAATCCAGGCCGTAGTCATATCATTCAAACTTTCAAGTCTTGGAGAAAGTTTTCTCCTCTTCTTCTTAATCAATGCCATTTTCGTCTCCATTTTCTAAAATATAACAAGGCTCGAAGCGATGACCTAACTCATCAGGTGTTACAGCGTGATTACAGTCTTGGCATAAAATACCTAAATCGGATTCATCAGGAGCGTACTCGCTGATGTATTCTTCGATTATCGTGTTATCTGAATCACATTCTGGACAGTCTATATGAGCTGGGTCACCGCCGATTGGAACCGAGCGTTTTGGGTGGAGCGTCAACGTCTTAGCACTTTCTTAGAAAAATTCATTCTATTGAGTGCCTCTTGTCTCCACCAATCCAAGTCGCTTTCTAGCTTGCTAATTTTCTGATTTAAAGCCTGTATTACCTTTATAAGCATTACCATAGTAGCTAAAAGGCTTACATAACCCACTACAAGGAGGACATCAAGAAACCAACCATCTATGATTGTTATCATAACTTCAACCCCCTTTTTGAGAATTCAAAATAAATACAATCTTGATACCATTCTTTCAAATGTAGCATCAAAGAATCTTCAGTTATTAATAATTCGTTTTCCCAGGATTTTAAAATGTTCTTCCAGGCTCTACAAATATCTTCATCAGATGTATCTTTTATGAAATCTTCAGCATTGCTGTAATCATAATTCATGCTCTTTCTCCTTCTGCATTTACAATAAATATATGACCATCTTCGTCTACATCGACGCCCCAGTCATATTCTTTTAACGCATCATCGATTTTCTCTTCGATACGTTCTTCTTCCTGCTGAATACGCTCTTCCATTCCTTTCAACATCTGTTCAAGGGTTGCTATTGAAAGTGTACATGCGTATTCCTGAGAGATGCCCAGGGTATTACATACGTAATCCAAATAGGCATCTTTCATTCTTCCCATCAGTCAACTACTACAATCTTCTGCATTGGGTTATTAACCCTTCCGCCACCATCATGCTCCAATAAACGTCTTACACGCCTACTTGCCTGCACTACGTTGCTTGCTCTAACAGTAAGTAGAGCACCATTGATGATAAAATGCCAATTAGACATAACATCCTCCGCTGTTAGTTAATAAAATATTGTTGCGGGACAAGGGATTCGAACCCAAGTGTCTCCAGGTTATGAGCCTGGTGTGTAATCCATTTCACTCTCCCGCAAATGTTTGTGGCTCTCCGGCAGTAGTGTTCTACCGGAGATTACAGGGTATGAACCTGCGTGATGCACTAGTTCGCCACAGTTATAAATCTTTAGGCAGGATTACTTTGAACCCTCAAAATGATACGGTAACGAATCGCACGTACTCACAGGTGTCATTTAGCCGTTCTACGTCTTTAGTTTGATACGTCAAGCGCACTTACATAGTATCGCCCAGTACGTCTCTAGGTCACCCTGCCTAAATAAAGGGGAATATTACTGGTTGCAAATATTCTCTCCAGCTTTTGAGTACTCGTCACTATTCCCCTTAAAATCTCTGGGGCTAGATACCTTGTAGCTTAACGCCCGGTAATTCCAGCCCCATTAAAGCCCTTAACCTCAGACAGCCGTTAGGAATTGCATAAAGGCTTAGAATACGCATCCTAACATGAAAAAATATGGCTGTCATCATTAATATCTAAATGAATTACCCGCATTAAAACAGCATTAAAGGGTCACGTTAACCCTACAGTGATGGCGATTCGCCTTTCGGTTACTCACACCACTTAATAATTCATTCAGATTTATAAAAAGGGTTGAGCCAGTGTTATACACAGTCCATTAAACTGCCACTGGCTCTTTGAGCAGTCACTCAATTTCTAACTGGGAGAGGGTTCGATACCCCATCTCCAGGTTTATACCTCGCAATCCAACGCTCATTGAACAAGTCTGAATCTTTGGATTAGGTGTCTAGAGTCGCCTTTTGCTCCACTAGCACTTCTTCAGACCTGCCCTTTTTAAGGTATATTGGGTACCACCCAACCTGGCGCATTCATTATGCTACCCCAGTATTAATAAACTTCTAGGCTGTGTATCATTCAACACTATTTAATTGACTATTGTGATTGTATCAGAGCACACTGTCATACCTATTGTACATTTAATTCTTTGACACTCCCATTAACCGATTCCTTTCACTTGTGTGATAAAATACATAAGTGTATACCTGTGTGTGGCTGGGCAGGAATGGCAAATACTATTGTATGCATTCAGTGCCCAACGCACAGGTTTGAGTGTTCCAGTAGTTCTACTTCGAGAAGTTGAACTTGCCAAGGGGGACTTGAACAGGCTTATAATACCAGATTATACAAGCTGGTTTGATAACGCCTTCAGTTCTCTCGGGATGCTCTGCTCTCCGTGAGAGTTCATAGTCCCCATCATCGGTATTCAGGGTAATGCCAGAACTCTTGGCGAATGCCACTAGTTCGGTTATCTGTCCTGCGGACAGCATTGCCGGGAATTCCGATGCAGTGTCAGTCTTAACCTTGAAACGGTTATTACTGTATACCGTGTCTCCACGGTACTCTTCGGCAGTAAACTCATTGAGTTTCTTGTCGAATTTGCCCTGCTTGGTGTTGGATATACTAAGTATGTTCATTGACATATTAATATCCTTTTCCTAAGGTTAGTGATGGGTTAATGATGGAAATACTTAGTATCTCCATACTTGTCAGAAACAAGCAGGGGCTCCGGGCACTAAGTACCTGTCCGAGTTTTCATGCATGGATGGTCCCAAGGGATATTAACACAGCGTGTTGATATCAACTGGGGCCAAGGCCCCATGCCGTGAAAAACGGACGGGTACGGTGCGATGTATATCCCGTACTCCCATTCTGCAGTAATTTTTGAAACTTTTTTTACCGTGAATCCTTGGATTACCCCCTTAATATTAATTATGAACTACAGCCGTAAAGCCCTAGTTTTTGTAACGCACTGATGTGGCGTCACTTAGAGCATCTATCTTAAAGTAAATAATAGGTATTGTGTTTTATAGTAAAAGGGTTTTACATTTTTTGTAATATTTTTTTCTTATTTGCACTTAGGTGTTCAAGATAAAATATAATAAGGGGAGGCTTCGCCGTGTACAACAAAGACAGTATTGATTACAGAACAGTGCAAGGCTATCTCAGGGACAATGGTGAGCTGAATTACCAGGTGCTTTGGGATGACTTGGCTGGAGTCTGTGGTTTAAACGCCCAAAAGAGGCGTGAAAAGAGATATAAGGAGGTAATCGATGCATATGAGAGATGGATTAGAGAGGATGGGGAGAATCTTACTAAGTTTACTAAGGATAGCTTTGATGTGGTTGGAACTGCTGATAATACGGGGTTTAGGGGAGATTTCCCTGCTATACAACCGAAAAGCCCCGTTGATTGGATTACCTACGTCAAGGGACATAAGGGGGATGATGATTGGATTATTGAGGCGTGGGGAAGACGCATTACATTCGAGGAGGTAGCCCAGCTTGTTATTGAGTTATATAAGAATGAGGACCGTATATACCCCCCTAGGAGATTAGGGGGCAGGTATGATGGTGGTGATAAGCTGGTGAAGTTTTTGCTTGAATGCATTATAAATGGGGCGGTAACTTGGAAGATACTAAGGAAACACAAGCTTGTCCCAGATTTTTAAACAAGGAAAGGAAAGAGTATGTTTGAATCAATAGAATGGTTTACTTGGGAGTTATTCACAAGTGCAGAGACAAATGCATGGTGGTTAATGATGTGTGTATTCACATTCACCTGTATAACCTTTATCTGCACTAATGTTGCTATAAGGACTTCCTTAGACAGGCTAGAGAGGCATTTAGGCACTTCAGAACCATCCCATTCTTTATTAAAGAGAATAAGGGTATGGTTTTATAAGGTGTTCTTTTTGCGTGTTTATAAGAAATAGCTAGGGAGCGAGATAGGAGCGCAGGATTGTACAATGTGACGATAAACCACAAAGACAGGGGTCCTACTCATTATAAGGTCTATAAGAAGAATGAGGCTATTGTTGATGGAATAGACTTTGTTCATTGGAAGGACGCTAATGAGGGAGATTGGGCTTTAACTGATGATGATTATGTAGCTATTATTATCAAAAAGAAGGAGTATTATACCAAGAAGGATAACCAGAAGTCCTGTTATTACAGAGCTCCCTTCGGTTACATAATGTATAACTCGAAGTACCCTAATACTAAGTTCTGTGCTGGTGGTAGAGTAACAAATACTACAATGTCGGGTAAAAGCTGGCTTGAAGTGCGCTGTGGTAGTGAGGATTACAAGGATTTAGCTCTATGGGCGGCTTTAACCGAAGACCGTGATATTGCTATAGATAAAGTTTATGGGAGCGTGAGTGCTTCAAAAAGACGTAAATTAAGGCGTCACATGAGAACGGAGGTTTTCAAGAGTATGAAAAGAGACGAAGCGCAGAAATTACTAGCAGATAACCTTATGGATGCTGATTATTTTGTAAATTTGATGAAGGATGGTATTGATATGGCGAAGGATAAGAAGGATGTTAATGCAATCAGGGGTTTTGTCAATGATGGTATGGAAATACATGGGATGAAGGACAAGGAGACTGTAACTACTACAGATAGGATAGAGGCTGTGCAGACTAAGACACTCATTGATAATATAAATGAGGAAGAAAATAAGTTAATAGCCACAAGGAAGATAGAAAAACCTGTATCGGATGAAGAAGAGTAAGAATTTCGAGAAACAATGGGAAGAGCAGAATGCTTTAAAGAAATTAAAGCGGAATATAGGTCTTTTTGGGAAAACTATGTTCCCATCGGCTTTAAATCGTTCTGTACCATCGTTCCATCATGAAATATATAAAGCCCTGTCTGATGAGACTTTAAGGCGTGTACTAATAGCGGCTCCGAGAGGGACGGCTAAGAGTACTGTGACCTCCTTAATCCTCCCCTTGCACAAAGTCGCCTTTAAGCCGTCAGACAGGGACCTATTTATAGTTATTATCTCGGAATCGCAGTCACAAAGCATTAATTTCCTCTCTAGAATCAAGTATCATCTGGAAAATTCAAAGAATTTTACTCAGATGTTTGGAGATTATGGACCTACAACAGCAAAGAGATGGACTAACAATGATATTGTTCTGGCTAATGGCTCACGTATTGTGGCTGTTGGTACGGGTCAGCGTGTTCGTGGTTTTATTGAGGGCGACACTCGACCTAATCTTATAGTCGTAGACGACTATGAGTCAGAATTAAATGCGGCTACCGCCGAGGGGCGAGCCAAGAACAGGAAGTGGATGACAGAAGCTGTTATCCCGTCTCTTTCTGATGACGGTAGAGTGGTTCTAATTGGTACGGTTATAAGCGAGGATTGTTTTTTATATTGGGCTAAGGAAAGTACTGCGTGGCATGTACTGTGGTTTTCTATTTGGGACGAACATGGCGATAGTATATGGAAGGAAAGGTTCCCAATAGACAGGATAAAGCAGATAAAAGAGGAATTTGAGAGTGTAGGGAATTTAAACGGATTTTATCAGGAGTATATGAATGAAGCACAATCACCAGACAATGCGCCATTTAAGCCGGAATATATCAAATTACACCACTATACTTACAAGAGGGAAGGAGGTCAGAATCTTATCACTCGTACAATCGATGGGGATACAGTTAGAAAGCCTGTTGATATCTATTGCGGCATTGACCCTGCTTCTTCTCTTGCCGCTAGGAGTGATTTCTTTGTCATTGCTACTATTGGCATTGACAATGATGGGAACAATTATATTATCGATATTTACCGTGATAAGCTGGACCCTGCGCTTCAGCCAGAGAAAATTATTGATATTTTTAAAAAGTTCAGCCCAAAGCGTATGAAAATTGAGACTGTGGGCTACCAAGAAGCATTGAGGGCTAATGTACGAAAAATGATGTTTGAGCAGTCTTTGTATATACCAGGACTCGAAAAAGGCATAAAACCAAGACAAAGAAAGTCTGAGAGATTGCTATCCTTGGTAGCCCCCTTGGCTAGGGGTGAGTTTTACTTTAGACCAGAGGATTTAGTTGCTCAGCAAGAGTTTCTTTCTTATCCCAGGGGGAAACATGATGATATACTCGATGCTATATATTACGCAATGGTAGGAATTAGACCATGTAGGCAAAAGGAATACATAAATTCTGATGAGAAAAAAACATCTAATAAATTCCTTGATTGGATGACAATGTAATTTATAACTTCGTACGATGGCGTACGTTGAAAAAGAACAGGAAGTTCCTGAAGACATAGCTGAACAGACCCGTACAATTTGGCGGGGGTATTCTCAGAAACGTGAAACTTGGGCACAACAAGCTCAGGAAGATGCAGAGTTCCGTTTAGGTCGGCAATGGACTGCTGAACAGCAAAGAATTTTACTTGAAAGGGGTCAAGCACCTCTCGTCGTTAACCGAATCCATCCTGCCGTCGAAGCCGCAAAGGCTTTACTTACCTCGGGCAAACCGCAATTTCGAGTCTCTCCTCGTGAAGATTCAGATAATAAAGTTGCACAGGTCTTTAATGGATTACTCGAATACATGTGGTACATATCAGATGGGACTCAGGCACTCCGCAACTGCATAGATGACTACTACACAATGGGTTTGGGTTGTATGATGGTTTATGTTGACCCCTTGAAAGATTATGGCAGGGGAGAAGTTTGTATTAAGGACGTAGACCCTCTTGATATTTATATAGACCCCAATGCCCGTGACAGACTTGGTGATGATGCGGAGAATATTGTTATTAGTAGGATGTTCACCAAGGAACAGGCTATGCAGATGTATCCTATGTATAAGGATGCTATAGAAAATTCTCAGAGTGACCTTCATACTGATAGACCGACTACTCAGAGAGTGGATGATAAAGGAATTGTTTTCCCAGAGGATACTCAAACTAAGACAGATATGAACTTTGGAGAGAACTCTGAGTATATAAGGGGTTTTGAGCGTTACTATAAGATTTGGGTAAAGCGGTTTCATGTAAAGAACAATATAGATAAGACTGAAGAGGTTTATCCTGAAGAGGATATGGAAGAGTATCTTTCTAGACCTGCTATAGCTGTAAATGGTCAAATTTTTACTGATGCTCAGAAAGCTAAGGGCATTATAGACCAGATGATGATGCAGTATGAAAAAGCTGTTGAACAGGCAAAGATGCAAGATGTTGACCCGCCTCCACTCCCCCAGATTGAAGAATTAACCTATGCTGACTTAGTAGAGCAGGGTATGATTGAGACCGTGTCTGTACCTGTCCAGAGGGTCAAAATGTGCGTCATCATGGGGGATAAATACTTATACTCCCGCATATTACCAATAGAGAACTATCCTATTGTGTTTTTTATGAACATTCACAACAGAACACCCTACCCGGTATCTGATGTCAGGATGGTTAAAGACCTTCAGGAATATATAAATAAGACACGGTCTCTAATTATTGCTCATGCTACTACCAGTACAAATACAAAGATTTTAATACCATCCGGTTCTGTAGATATGCAGGATTTTGAGACAAGATGGTCACAGCCTGGTGTAGCTATAGAAGTGGATATGGATAATGGTGCTCCACAGCCAATAGCTCCTACGCCATTACCTAATAATCTTTATCAGAATGAAACGCTTGCCAAGAGTGATATTGACCATGCACTTGGTCTTTATGAGTTAATGCAGGGTAATTCTGAAGCGGCACCTCATACATATAAGGCTACTGTGGCTCTTGATGAATTTGGACAGAGGAAGATAAAGTCTAAGTTACAGGATATAGAAACGGGACTTGTTCGTATTGGTAAAATAGCTATTCCTCTCATGCAACAGCTTTATCAAGCTGAGAAAATTATTAGATTAGTTCAGCCGAATAATTCCTTGTCTGAGATTGCTATTAATAAGAAATTATATGATGATAAAAGCGGTGAAGTTCAAGTAATGAATGACATATCCCGTGGAAGTTACGATGTTATTGTAGTTACGGGTTCGACATTGCCTACAAATAGGTATGCACAGCTTGAACTTTATATGGATGCTTATGAAAAGGGAGTTATAGATAAGCAGGAAGTTTTAAAGAAGACAGAGGTCTTCGACATGGAAGGAGTAATGGAAAGGACTGATATGGTAGGGAAACTACAATCTCAGCTTAACGAAGCTCAAGAACAAATTAAAAAGCTCAAGGGTGATATGCAGACTCGTGAGAGAGAAGTATATCATGCTAAACAGAGAGCTGAACTAGAAAAATTTAAGGCAGACCTCGATAAGGTTTCAACCCAGGGCAAAGCGTCCGGCAAACTATTCGAGAAACGCCTTGATGATGCTCTTGGACAGGTGAAGAGTGAGGTGCGTGAAGCAGTTCGTTCTTCAAAACAACAATCGTCACCCTCTAAGTCCAAGTAGAGGCACGAAAACACAAGGAATGGAATACTAATGGAACAACAGATTACCCCGGATTCTCCGGGCATCGAACAAGAACCCATAGTTTCACAGCCAGAAATGACCCCCGAGTCTGCTTTTGAGCAAACTATTGATGCTCAGAATAACCAGCAGGAGAACACTGGCTTGATAGATGACTTTTTCCGTGCAAATAAGGAGGCTCAGGAAGAGCCTTTGAATCCTGAAGAACCTTCTCCAGTTAATCCTCAATTAGAGGAAAGAACGTTGATGGAAGGACCTCAACAGGAAGCGGCAGAACCTATCGACGTTGATAATGATGTCAAGCGTTATCAATATTGGCAATCTGAAGCTGATAAAGCCCGAAATGAGAACAAGGAACTCGTTGGTCGACTAGAGAAACTTGAATCTCAGGCTCCGGCTGAACAGCCTCAGAAAGAAGAGGAACCAAAAATGGAGTTCCCGCCGCCTCCCGAAAAGCCTCAGAAACCTCCTAGTTATAGTAGGTCTGATGCTTATGAAGACCCAAGCTCTGATTCAGCTCAGTATCTTGATGCTATGGATGGCTGGAGAGATAATATGGACGAGTACAATCGTCTTTATAATCAATACACTCAAGCCGTTGTAGAAGAAGAGAGACAAAAGATGAACCAGGAGCGTGAGGATATTCAAAGGAAACAGGCGGATAGGGAAGCTTATGATAGTAATATGAGGAAGATTTCACAACATCTAGCTGAATCTTATCAGGCATCGCCCGATGAGATTAATAAGTTTATAGAGGTTATGGATGACCCCAATAATATTACTGTTGATAATCTTTTCCAATTATATAGATTACAGAATGGTGGAAATCTTACTCCGGTAAATCCTCCTTTGACAGAAACTCCCCAATCGGATAGTTTCGAACAGAGGAAGAGAGCGCAAAGTGTGCCTAGCCCTATGGGGGTAGTTCCGGCTCAGACGAAATCACCTGATTCTAATAGTGAAAACTCCATTGTTGATTCTATGATTAGTGACTACAACAAACGAAATCCTTGGAATACTTAATCCAGGGAAAGGAGTAACTAACTATGGCTACGGCATATAGTAATAGTACTGGTAATGCACCGCAAGGTGTAAGTATCAATGACTCCCGCCGAATTTTCAATTTCGGTCAGAGAGTCTCCGAGCTTGCTCCTCAGCAGTCTCCGTTTTTTGTCTATCTATCTAAAGTTGCAAAGTCAGCTACTGACGACCCCGTATTCAAGTTCCTTGAACAGCGTCATCAATGGCAACGTCGTAACTTTATTTCTAAGACTGACAATGATGGAACCGCTAAGGATGCGGCTGACACTTTGAAAGTTGTATGTACTTACGATAAGTACGGGAATGACCTAACCTTAGGTGGTGGAACTAACACAGCCGCTCCTCAATTTCTCCTAGTAGGACAAGTTGTGCGGATTGGTGGCAAAGCTATGAAAATCACTGCTGTTACAGCAGGTGATGGAGTAAGTGCCGCTTATAATGGAAGTACTGCCGCTACCTATACATCGATTACAGCCACAGCTCTGGAAACAGTTGCTGAGACTGATATTGAAGTAGGTACAGAAGGTCAGGTTATCGGTAGCGCATGGGGTGAGGGAACAACTGACCCCGAGGGCTGGAAAGACGAACTGTATGATAGAGAAGGATACTGTCAGATTTTTAAGACAGCTATTCAGTTATTCTCTGGTACTTCTCTTGCCACCCGCTATCGTGGACGTCCTGATGAATATCGTCGGGTATGGGCTGATAAACTCATGGAGCACAAAATGGACATTGAGCATGCTATGCTTTTTGGCATTGGTGCCGCTAATGAGGGTGGCTCAGGACCTCTTAGGTATTCGCATGGTATAGTCCCTTATACAGAAGCTAATGGTAAAGTTTTTAACTTTACTTATGCAGGTTCTGTGTATGGTGACTTTATTGATGCAATGAAGGACTTCTTTGCTCCTGAATCTGGAAATAGTGGTGACAAGCTTGTTCTTTGCTCTCGCAAGATTATAGCTTGGTTAAACAAGTTGGATGCTGATTCCTTCTTGGGCAACACTCTTACTACTGCTTCTTACAGATTAGATGCTCAGAATATTAAAGGTGCTTTTGGTCACGAAGTGACTAAGATTAATACCATTTTTGGTAATTTGCACTTTGTAGCTGAGCCTCTGTTCAGGGGTCAAGACGAGAACTTAGCAGTTGCTGTTGATATGGCTAATGTTAAGTATCGCCCGTTATCTGGTAATGGCGTATCCCGTGATACGCATATCGTAACTAACGTACAGAATAACAACGTAGATGGACGGAAAGATATGGTCTTGACCGAAGCAGGTCTTGAGATTAGTCTTCCTGAAACCCACGCTGTTATGAAGTGGACTTAGGGTACTAACCAATAACAATCGGGGGGATTTTTTCCCCCCGATTAGGTGGGCATATGGCTTTCACTTCTAAAATGCAACAATATTGTGGTTCAATAAGTGGGCTCAATACGACTGATGCTATAAAGCAAGCAGTTGACCATACTCTTGGTGTTATTAAGGTAAATAATGCGCCACTACTATCTAGTTTTGCAAGGAAACAACCAGTTGATACATCAATGGGTGCGGGATATAATTTGGCAATTAAAAATGTTTTTGATGTTGTCAAGATAGTTAGGGGGAGTTATGTATGTCTCCCTGTTTCCGCTGAACAGATTTATGATATAACAAATGCTAAGAGTATATATTTTGCTCAACCATATTCCCCAGCATACTTAATAGATTTTGAATCTAATTTAAGAATATTTCCAGATACAGCAACCACGGATGCATCTACCAAGGGGTTTATGTACTTAGTATACAATAGCGATGCTAAAACAATACATGATTCTAATGAAACTATAAAAGATAATACTGAGACTGCTTTTGGTACTGAATATACAACCTCTGAACTATTCCCTGACCTTTGGAAACAATATATTGTACTTCATGCATCTGATATAATTTTAGTAGAAAAGATTAATCAACTTCAAGATGCTATAGACAAGGCTCAGAATATGATTGATACTGCTGATAGCATTGGCGGTGATTCAGAATCTACTTTTACCAGTGTACAGGAATGGTTGGTTGATGAGGATGAGGACATGGTAGGGGTAACTCTTCAGACAGTGGGTCAGGAGCTTAATAGAGCTACTGCAATAATGAATAAACTCAATGCTCAGATGCAGGTCTTGAAAAATGTCAAGACTGAGTTTTTACGAAACCAGGGGATGGGTGGAGTTAGTGATAGTAAGGTGGAGGGACAGATTTAATGAAACTCAAAGAAATGATAGAAAGAGTACAGCAACATCACCCAGATATGGGGATAACTGAGATTGTTCGTTCTTTGAATGATGCTATGAATGACTTTTGTTTTAGAACCGAAATGATTGAGTCTATTGATGAATTTGAGTCTGTTAAAGACCAGCGAGTTTATAAATTGAAAAAGCATATAATTAAAATAAAAGCAGTAGATTACGATGGTAAAACAATCAAGAAATTGGTAGGTAGACCAGTAACCAGAGACTTGACTTAATGGAAAGACAAAATTTAAATATTAGCCAGTGGCTTTGGTGGGCAGAAAGAGATAGTGTCCTATTGGCATATTATAATGCTGATACAGATAAATTTACATCTCCGACTACAGATGGTACATTGGTTCATCTTCTTTATATTCAGCGTCCTGATAAATTCTTACTTTCAGGTGAGGTTCCTGAGCGTGATGGTTGGGTAGAAAATGATTTATATTTAGGGGTTTCACTAGAATCTAATCTTCAAATTCTTGATGCTGGTGTGATGACACAAGAATGTGAGATTCCAGAGCAATTTCATGAGGCTCTTATTAATCGTGTAATAGCAAATGGATATGAAAGACAGGCTGAAACTATTCCACTTGCTAAGCACTTCCTTGATAAATATGAGTTTGGCTTAAAACAGGGCAGGGCTTATTCTTATAAAGGTCGGGATGGAACTTCTGTGATTATCCAGGGGACTGATTTCTAATGGCTTATGTACGGCAAGATACTAATGAGTATACTTTTAAGAGAGTAGGCAGGACTGGAGGGAGTGCTTTTTCAGGCATAGGTAAAAAGTCTTTTGACACTTTAACCTATAGCTTTGATAATGTTTCGGTCTCTTTTGAGGATATAGAGGGCACTCTTCTTTATACCAGGCTAACTGGTCCAACAGCCCCTAGTACTGTGAGAATTGCTACTGCTTTATCTCCTTCTTTTTCTAGGGTTTCTTCAGCAACCACAACTTATACGAGGGCATAATATGGCGGGTTCACTCTCTAGTCCCAATCTAATTAAAGATGTTTACAAAAAACTTGTTTTTTATGATACTGCTACGGGTTATTTAAAACATGATAATGGTAGTACAGATGTTGATTTACTCCATCTTGCTAGTGTAGGTGATGCAGATAATGATGGCAGGTTCGAATGGAACTCATCTGATGCGCCAAGTGTTGGGGAATTAACTAGTGGAATACTGGCTTCATTTTCTAATAATAGTGTGGAAAAATTTTCCATTGATTACAATGGAGTCTTAAATCTTGCTACTCAGAGTAGTACACCAACAGCGGTTGCTGGAAGTTTATACTTTGATGGTACAAACTTGTTCTACGGAACATCAGAATAAAGGAAAATAATAATGGGAACAACATGGAAACAGTTAGCGGATGTTAGTACATCCCAGACGCTAACAAATAAAACATTAACATCTCCTGTATTAACAACTCCACAGATTAATGATACAAGTAAAGACCATCAGTATGTATTTGCCGCTAGTGAATTAGTTGCTGATAGGACAGTTACATTACCATTACTTACTGGGGCTGATGAATTTGTCTTTAAAGACCATACACAGACTTTAACAAGCAAAACATTGACCAGCCCTACTATGACCGCCCCAGTATTGGGTACGCCAACAAGTGGTGATTTAGCAAATTGTACTTTCCCTACGGCTAATGTCAATACTGATGTGGATGTTAGTAAAGACAACCTAGAGGCGGCATTAGTATTAATTGACACGGCAACTACCATAGGTAACGGCGTAACAATGACTGCTGGCGGGGACTTTACTGTTACTGGAGACTTGAGAGTAAATGGTAATGATATTACTTATGATGCGACGGCATCAACTATAGGTCCAATCGGTCAAACGGGTGGTGGTATAACTAATAATTTAGCTGGTGCCAATTTTACTATTAATTCGGGTAATTCTACTGGCAATGTAGGTTCAAGTATAATTTTTAAAGTTCCCCAAACTGGAGATTCTGGGAATGGTACAAATAGTTTAGTAACCGCTTTAACTATAACTGGGGATTCTAATGCTAATGGTACAGTTACAGTAGCTGGCAATTTAGTGGCATCGGGCAATTTAACTGTTAGCGGTACTACTACAACTGTCAATACTGAAACTATCAACCTTGCGGATAATGCTATTAACCTTAATTCTAATTGGCCAGCCGCTACAGCCCCTGACCAGGATTGTGGTATTATAGCCTATAGAGGTACAGGAAGTGGTTCAGGTGTAGCCCAGGCGTTTTATTGGGATGAAGATTTAAAGTCTTGGAATGTTGGCAATACTGAATCAAGTGAAGAATTTACCCAGACAGCGGCTGTAGTATGTGCCAAAGTAATGACGGTTAGTACTTCTTTAACTCAGGATACTACTGATGATGCATTTGGTGCTGTTGGGCATATACAAATTTCTAGTGGTGCAGTCTACATAAGGACAGAGTAGTGAGTAAACTGGTTCCTCAAGCAGTGAGGGAATCGGTGGTAAAGAAAGCCTCACTCAGTATTAAAGACACCGACTTCCTTTTAAAACTAATTTTGAAGTCAACCTTTGAAGGCTCTGAACTTGAAGTTGCCTTTAGGGTGATGGAGAAACTTGCAACTATGCATAAGGGGTATCTTGATGAGACTGACAGCGGATGAATTAATGTTTATTATAAAAGCAATTCAAGCAACCACTATCCAGGGGAAGGATGCGCATATAGTGGCTAAGATACTTGATAAGATTGGCAAGGGGTTTGAACGTCAGGCGGCGAAGGAGAATACTGAGTAATGGCTACAACCTGGAAACAAGTCTCTTTTAGCGACCACACCCACTCATATGCGCCTTTATCTGGTGCCACATTTACTGGGGCTATAACTGGCACAACTGCCACATTCTCTAATTCAGCAAATGATATTGCTGGGGCAAAATTAACATTAAACAATCCCCATACTGGCGATGCGGATTATGGGTCATCTATAGACTTTAATGCTGGTACTGGTGGAAGTGGCGCAACCGATACTGTAATAGGGAGAATCACATCATATAAGGCAAGCAACACTACTGGTTCTCTCTTTAGAATACAGACTCAACCGTCAGGGTTTGGAGGACTACAAACGGTTCTTTCTTTTGCCGCTAATAAGAATGCCACATTTGGTGGGGATGTAACTACTGGGGGAAATTTATATTTAGCACCAGCCTCAAATACTCCATATATAATGGGTGGTACTGTAAGTACAATATTTAGAAATAACGCTAATAATGCTAGTTTAATTACAATTTTAAATAATGGTGACACCACATTTACTGGGAAAGTTGGTGTGTTAGGTTCACATGATTTAGGTACTGGAATTCATATTCATGCTTCAGATGTGGCTACTGGTGCGGCTGAAACGGATGCCGATGACTTGGTTATAGAAGGAAGTGGAAATAGAGGAATATCAATAATATCTGAATCTTATGGATGTATTGAATTTGGTGATGCTTCAGATGTAGATATGGGTAGGTTCAAATACAATCATTCTAGCAATGCTATGGAATGGTTTGTTAATAATAGTGCTGATGCTAACATGGTGTTGAATTCTTCAGGCAATGTCGGCATCGGGATTACTGACCCAGGAGACTATAGATTAAATGTTGTTTCTACTGATTCAGTTGCTGGGGCAAGATTTTATACAAGTGCCAATGGCGCACTTTCAGATGGATTAGTGTATATTCATTCTGACCAGGCTTTAGCACCATTCACAGCATTGAAAGTAAGGCAGGATGGTACTGGAGATATTCTCAATCTTTTTGATGATACAACCGAAGTTTTTACTGTTTTAAATGGAGGCAACGTCGGCATCGGGGTTACTGACCCTGATATGGATGTAGAAATAAAAAAGTCATCTGCTAATGTGACTCTTAAAATTAATGCCGCTACTGCGGCAAATGATTCACAGTTACAATTTTG
>Ga0098040_1000588_pt1 | contig 16665 bp, 18 predicted proteins | sample 7_EtaG_FD_75065 | JGI IMG/M metagenome (GOLD analysis project Ga0098040, IMG submission 75065) | Marine viral communities from the Subarctic Pacific Ocean - 7_ETSP_OMZ_AT15161 metaG | ecosystem: Environmental > Aquatic > Marine > Oceanic | place: Pacific Ocean | collected 2015-01-08
CCTGAGAAACGCGCTGAACGAGTTTCAGATCGACGGGACCGAACGAACCGGCGACGAGGACACCATCCTCGTCATGCGAGTCATCGACGCCCATCGCACGGTCGATCCGCGCAACGGTAAGACCCGCTGCACGCGCAGCCGCAACTTCGGCAGGCATGTCGGTGAGGAACAGAATATCGGCAGGCGCAACGCCGATCTCTTTTGCAATCGTCGCATAGGACGAAGCCTCGACCTTGGCGCCGATGGCCGTGTCGAAATAACCGCTGAAGAGCGGCGTGAGATCACCCTTATCGGAATAGCCGAAGATCAATTTCTGCGCCGCGACCGAACCTGAGGAATAGACGTAAAGCTTGAGGCCCTGCGTCTGCCAGCAGATGAGAAGGGCGGCGGCATCCTCATAGACCTGACCTTTGAGCACGCCTTCCTCGTAGCCCGCCTGCCAGATCAAGCCTTGCAGAGTTTTAAGCGGTCCGGCCTTGCGGTCCTCATCCATCCATTGGGTGAGAAGCGTGATCGTTCCGTCGAGATGAAGTTCGGGCTCTCCCGCCAGCTCGCGCGCGGCGGCGAGCGCCGCAGCGACTTCAGGCTCCTCGCCATGCGTCGCGCAGAATTCGGCAAGACGCGCGCGGGCATAAGGAAAGAGCACCTCATGCACGAAAGCGATGGGCGTGGTCGTGCCTTCGATGTCGGTGACGATAGCGCGAATGCCCATCGATCAATCGCCGAACTTCGGGAAACGCATGGCGATGTCATCGCCCGTGAAATGCCCGACCCAGCCATCGGGCGAGGTGAAGATGCGGATGGCGCAGAACTCAGGGTTCGGGCCTGTGTCGAACCAATGCGTGATATTGGCCGGCACGCTCAACAGATCGTTACGCTCGCAGACGACGCGATAGACCTTGCCGCCTTCACGCAGATAGAAAGCGCCTGCGCCTTCGACGAAGAAACGCACTTCATCTTCATCATGCGTATGCTCGGCGAGAAATTTCTGACGCATGGCGACACGGTCGGGATTATCGGGTTTCACGCGCACGACATCGACGGTCTGATAGCCGCCCTCGGCCATCAGCCTTTTGACCTCAGCATCATAGGCGGCAAGCACGGCGTCCTGATCGGCATCGTCTTCAAGCGGCACCGAGGCTTCCCAGCGTTCGAAGGTGACGCCGATATCGGAAAGCGCATTGGCGATCTCCAGCGCCTCACTCGTATCGACCAGCGTTACCGTCGGGTCGGTATCGGGATAAATAGTCAGTTGCGTCATCGCGCGTCCTCCTCATGAAGTGCGGCGGTCAAAAGAAAATCAAAGGCTTCCATATGGCGGATGGCGTCCCTGGCCGTCGCGCCCCAGACATAGAGCCCATGACCGGCGATCAGATAACCCGGCGCGTGAGGCCCGCCTGCCGCCATACGCTCTTCGACGAGGGCGGCGAGCCGGTCGGTATCCTGATCGTTCGGCACGATGGGCACTTCCAGCATGGTCTCATGCGTGGTGACGCCGGAAAAGGCCTTGAGCAGCTCCCAGCCTTCGAGCCGAAAGACGCCCGCCTTTTCGTGACGGCGCGAAAGCAGCGTCGCGGGCATGGAATGGATATGGGCAATGGCGCCGATGGCGGGCGTACTCGCATAGCGTGCAAGATGGAGCGGCGCCTCGGCGGAAGCGCGGGGATGCTTCGGCCCCCTGATGTCGGCGGCGATGACCTCGCCCTCGGTGAGACGCGCCTTGTCGGCGCCGGTCGCCGTAAGGGCGGCCAGATTGTCATCCATCCGGACCGAAAAATTACCGCTGGTTGCAGGCACCCAATGGCGCGCGCCCGCAAAATGCGCCATGGCCATGACGCCCTGAGCAGCCTCAGGCAACGAAACGCCAGATGAATTTTTCATGTCCGCCATATCGGTCCAAATCCTGCGCCGCGCCCGAAAGGCCGAGGCAAATAAGGGTGGGCCCTATTTAAGCCCTTCACCGCAAACATCAATTCATCCTTTGAAGACAATCAGGACGCGAGCCGAGAGCACAACCACAGGGTGCGATAATTTTGCACGCATGACGAGAATTTCGATCTTTAAATATCCCGTTATAGTTGCATTAAGAGTTTTACGTGTAACTATGGTTGCATGACACAGCGATTCGAAATGCTCACAAGAGCCGCCTCCGCCGCCGCGACGCCCGCAAGAGCCGAACGGCTTGACCCACCTATGAGCGAGCTGCCGCCGGACAATCGTCCGACCTGGGGCGCGAGACAGGGAGGCCCGAGACCGGCAATCCCCATCGCCTCCATCCCGGCGCCTCAGGCGACGCCGCCCGAAATCGATCACGAGGATCACCTCATGGAAATGCGCCGCTGGGCCAAGCTGCTGCTTTCCAGCCACTCCATCCGCAACCAGTTTTTCCCCAAGCATCTCTTCTCCGACCCCGCCTGGGACATGCTGCTCGACCTGACGCATGCCCACCTCCACGGCAAGCAAATCTCTGTCTCAAGCCTTTGCATTGCGAGCCGCGTGCCCGCGACGACCGCGCTCAGGCGCATCGGCGATCTGGTGAATACCGGCCTCGTGACAAGGATGAAAGACCCGAGAGACGGACGGCGCGTCTTCGTCGAGCTGACGGCGGAGGGCTATGAGGCGATGGTGACCTATCTGGCGCATATGCGCGACGCCGTCTGTCTGATGGCGGAGGAATGTACGCGTCAGAACATGACCCGACAGGCGAGCGCTAATATTTGAAGTTCGCTGAAACGAGATCCTGATATTCGGGATGCTTGCGGATATAGGCGGCGAAGAAAGGACACTCGGGCCTGACCTTCAGCCCTGCGGCGCGCGACGCATCGAGTGCCGCAACGACAAGCTTCGAGCCTATACCGCGCCCGCCAAGCGCATCCGGCACGACGGTGTGATAAAAAGTAATGACGCCCGGCTCGAGACGATACATGGCATAGGCCGTGACGCCATCGATCGTGATTTCATAGCGATGGCGCGCTTCATTGTTGACGACCACAATATTGTCACTCATATGCGTCCTCCGGACATCTATTGCATTCTCTGCAAATAAACTGCTTCTTTACAAGACAATTTGGTTAGACATCTCCACCCAAAAAAGCCACGCTTACAAGAGGGGATGGCGATTGGCATCGTATCGATCACCAAATGGGGAGCTAATCAATGAAATTCAAAGTCCTGCTCGCGCTCGGCGCACTTATCATGGTGACGGGCTGCGCAACGTCGCGAAGCGTCGTCAGCCTGGGAACGCAACCTGCCTACAACAATGCAAATCCCGTCGAAGGAACAGCCGTAAAAATCACCGCCGTCGATGCGCGTGTATTTGAACTCAAACCTTCAACGCCCGACATTCCGTCCCTCAAGGACGGCGCCATCGACAACAAGGACACGACCTCCCGCGCCATCGGGCGCAAGCGCAATGGCTACGGCAAGGCGCTGGGAGACATCTTGCTGCCGGAAGGCCAGACGGTCTCAAACGTTGTCGGCGGCGCCGTCACCAACGCATTTCGTCAGGCCGGATACCGCGTCCTGAGCCCGGGCGACGCAGGATATGATCAGGCGGTGCCGGTCGACGCGCAGATCAAGCAATATTGGTCATGGGTCAACATGGGGTTCTGGACGATAAAGTTGAGCTGCCGCTCGGAAGTATTGGTCACCGCCCCGCTACCCGGCCTGAAAGCCGGGCTCAACGTCCAGTCCCTGGCCGAAAAATCCACAGCCGCCGCCTTCGAAAGCGACTGGCAGGACATTGCCACCGAGGGTCTGGCCAAACTGACGACAGACCTCGCAAGCAAATTGCCGAGACAAACCGCGGCGCAATAGATCAGAGGTCACGCACCAGCATATGCTCGCCGGCTTGCCGCACATCCGTGCAGCCGGTGAGCATCATCGCCACCTGCAATTCGCCGCGCAGCGTCTTCAACATATCGCTGACGCCCGCCTCGCCGCCACCCGCCAGCGCAAAGGCCCAGGCGCGACCGACAAGCACGGCTTTCGCACCCATGGCCATGGCCTTCAAAACATCGAGGCCGGAGCGCACGCCGCCATCCATCAAAACGGTCAGGCGATCGCCCACCGCCTCGACAATGGGCGGCAGAGCGGCGACGCCCGAGAGCACGCCATCGAGCTGACGACCGCCGTGATTGGAAACAACAATGCCGTCGGCGCCCACGTCAGCCGCGCGACGCGCGTCTTCGGCGTCCAATATGCCCTTGATGACGATGGGCCCGTCCCAATGCTCGCGTATCCAGGCGAAGTCGTCCCAATCGACAGAGGGGTCGAAGTTCTTGCCTATCCACATGGCGAAATCATTCGTACCCCTGGCATTGGGCATGGCATCGACGATATTGCCGAAGGTCTGCGGCCCACCATTGAGCATGACATCCCAGACCCAACCGGGATGGCACGCAGCATTGAAAGCACGACGGGCCTGGTCGACGAGACTGAGTTCGCCGGAAAGTCCCGACCGCACGTCGCGATAGCGCGCGCCGGGCGTCGGCAGATCGACTGTGAAGACAAGAACCCGCGCGCCCGAAGCCTTGGCGCGCGCCAGGAGCTTCTCCATATAATCGCGGTTCTTGATCATATAGAGCTGGAACCAGAAGGGCTTCTCGCGCGTCGCACGCACCTCCTCAATGGAACAGATGCTGACGGTGGAGAGCGTGAAAGGCACATCCATCTTTTCAGCTGCCCGTGCCGCCTGCACCTCGCCCCGCCGGGCATAGAGCCCGGCCATGCCGACCGGCGCGAGGATGACGGGCATGGACATGGCCTCGCCCAGCACCTCGGTCGAAAGCGAAAGCTTCGACACATCGGTCAATATCCGCTGGCGCAGGGCGATGCGCTCGAAGTCCTCGACATTGCGCCTGAGCGTCGATTCCGCATAGGAGCCGCCATCGATATAATCGAACATCATGCGCGGCAGGCGGCTCTGCGCCCTCAAACGCCAATCGGATATGGAAGCTGGCCTGGTCACGTCTCAATCCCCGTCTTCTGGTTGTTAACCTCAATATAGAGCAGATGGCGGAGCGGCACGAGCCGCAAGCAAGACGCCCAAAACAACAAAAAGAACCTGTATTTCCGCCCGAGCGGCTTCTTTCCTTTTCCAAATTGACCTATGAACGTCTAAAACCAGACAAGACCTCGCGCTCCAGGGAGATAGAATTAAGTGCGGAAGCTTCTCGATCATATTGCCCGCGTTGTGCCCGCCGATTGGGCCGGACGGCTGGACCACCGATCCCACCACTGGAAATATTTCTACCCCTATGGCGGCCCGATGAACGGCCAGACGGCCCGCGCCGAGATCGTACGCGAGATCATCGAATATTGCGGCGTCCAGAAAATCATCGAGACAGGCACCTTTCGCGGCACCACGACCGAATGGTTCGCGAGCTTCGACATTCCGGTTCTCTCCTATGAGGTCGTGCCGCGCTTCGCCGAATTTTCGCGTCACCGCCTGCGCAAGAAGCCGCAAGTCGAAATCGAAATCACCAATTCGGTCGATGGGCTGAAAAAACTCGCGGGCTCGGACGAGATCACGCTCTTCTATCTCGACGCACATTGGTACGACTACCTGCCGCTTCGCGATGAATATGCGCTGATCCAGGAAAAATTTCCGCATGCGATCATCGTCATTGACGATTTCAAGGTGCCGTCGGACCCCGAATATACCTATGACGACTATGGCCCCGACATGCAGCTGACGCTGGAATATATGTCGCCCGCCTTCACCAAGCCGCCCGCTGTCTTCTTCCCCTCTGTAAAAGCGAAGTGGGAAACCGGCCAGCGACGCGGCAGCGTGACGATGACGACCGACGACGCGCTCGCCGGGATCATCGAAGGCAAGATCAACCTTCTCGCCAGATGGTCGCTGTGAGCTGAAACTCTGCCGCCGGTCTCCGCGTAAAAAAGTCCGAACCCATGAACAATTTCCTCGCCCTCGCCAAGTCTGCGCTCGCACCACTGATGCAGCTCTGGCGATGGTTGGGAAAGTTCTTCGGCATTCGCCTCAGCATGGGGCTTTTCGTAGCTGGACTTCTGGCGACCTTCATCTACGGAATGGGAACCGCCGACTTCAAGGCCTTCCCCTATTACCAGATGCGCCCCGCCTTCACCTTCGTGAAGAACATTACCGGCGCGCAGCCGAAAGCCGTCAAGGTTGCGACGGGTCAGGTCTATCATTCGAGCAAGGCGCTCGCGACCGCGCTGCTGCCGCTCACCATCGACACCTATAACCTGAAACAGAAAGTGTCGATGACGGACGACGCAGGCGGCATCTGCCAGGTCGGCAAAGACATTCTCGTCGTCGACCGCATGGGACTGCCGTTCCGTTTTACGCTCGACAACCACGACATCGAAAAACTCGACTGGCCGGCACTGCCGAACAACTACGACGCCTTTCTCGACAGTCCCAAGGCAATCGCGAAGATCAATTTCCGCGTGCACGACGTGAATTGCTCGAAGACGGCGACGGGCTACCACATTCTTTTTTCGCACGAGTTCTTCAACCCCGCGACGGGCCAGACGAACCTCGTCGTATCGAGCCTCGAGATCGGGAGCGATCTCGCGCCGCTGCATGGCGCGACGTGGCAACGTGTCTTCACCTCGACACCGCTGCCCGGCGACAGTTTCGCCGCCAATGGTGCGGGCGGTCGCATGGCGCTCGACGGTAAGGGGCATCTCTATCTGACTGTCGGCGACTACAATCTCGACGGCGTTCTCTACCCGGGTAAGGTGGCGCAAGATCCATCGACCGATCAGGGGTCAGTGTTGCGGATCGACCTCAAGACCGGCAAGAAGCATACGGTCTCGATCGGTCACCACAATCCGCAGGGATTGGTGATCCTCAAGGATGGGGAAATACTGATTTCCGAACAGGGCCCCAAGGGTGGTGACGAGCTGAACCGCATCGAAGACGGCAAAAACTACGGCTGGCCGGAAGTCACCTACGGCACGGACTACGATCTCTATTCATGGCCGAACTCGAAAACACAAGGCCGTCATCCTGGCTATCAGAAACCGATCTTCGCCTGGGTGCCTTCTGTCGCGACGAACCAGCTCATTCAGGTCCGGAATTTCAACGAGCGCTGGAATGGCGACCTGCTGATGGGTTCGCTGAAGGCGGGTACACTTTTCCGCATCCGCTACGAAGACGGCGTGGTGCGCTATGTCGAACCGATCTGGTTTGGCCCGCGCATCCGTGACGTGATCGAACTCGACAACCACCAGATCGCGCTCTGGACCGACCAGCGCCAGATCATCCTGATCTCGGTGGACGAGAAGACGCTGGAGACGAACAGGCGCGTCGCCTCCGCCGTCGTTCCGCCGGGATCGGTGAATTGCATGGCCTGCCACCATGTCGGACCGACAAACGAAAACGATCCGGCACCATCGCTCTCGGGCATCGTCGGGCGCAAGGTCGCTTCGGATAATTTCGCCTATTATTCAGATGCCATGAAAAATCTTGGCGGCACGTGGACCGAAGAGCGCCTGCGCGCCTTCCTGCGTAACCCGAGTGAATATGTGCCGGGCACCAACATGGTCATCAGTGAACAGTCGGACAGACAGATCGACAAGACGATCGACTATCTGAAACATCTCGACTAGCGAGAAGCGCCACCCTCTCACTGAAAATTGAACGTGATTTCGAAGATGAAGTCCTCGGGCCCGAGGTCTGCGGGCGGTGGCGGAAAAGGCGCGGCGCGGGCGAGCGTTTCGCGGGCAAGCGCCTCGAGTTTGGCGTTGCCGGTGGAATTGAGAACCTCGACGGAGCGAAGCGCGCCTTGCGCGGTCACCACGAAGCGGACATCGACGCTGCCCTTCTGGTGGAGCCCGGGGGGTTTTGCCTCGGCGATCTTTTTCCAGACGAGACGGCCATAGGCGGTGCGCCCTTGTGCGCGGGTCTGGAGAGCCACCGTAGATATGGCGGCATGGCCATCGGCCGATACTGCAGCGGGCGGCGGCGGCGTGGCTTCCACCACAGGCTCAACGGGCGCGCGCTTGACGACGGCGACCTCAGACTTCTTCTTTTTTTCCGGCAGCGGCGGCGGCGCCTTCCGCTTGACGACCGGCTTTTTCACAATCGGCTTTTCCACCTTGGGCGGGACGGGTTGCGGTGGCGTCGGCTCGACCTCCGCCTTCGGGGGCGAAGGCGCGGCGACAAGCGCGATGGAAATCACATGGCTGGCTTCATCCGTACCGGCACGCTCATGCGAAGGCACAGCCAGAACGGCAGCGGCAAGACCCGCATGGACCGCGAAACTCAAAAGCAGCATCAGCCACAGAAGACGACGCGAGGACGCGAGTGGCAGAGGCGGCGAAAACACCGCCTCAGCTTCACCTGCGAACGCACTCTCTGTGGGATGCGCATTCATCATCAAAGGCTCAACGTCAGCCCCAGATTGATGGAACGGCCAAGACCCGGCACCGGACGCAAAACACCCGTCGCCTTCAGATCGCCGAGCGACTGACCGGCAAGCGGATCGTCGTAGGCCTTGTCGAAAAGATTATCGACGCCGAAATCGATCCGCACATGATTCCATGTGTAGGACGATCCCAGATTGACCAGAAGGTAGGACGGCGTCTGCGGCTCGCTGCGGAGCGTATCGACCGCATGCTTGCGCGCGGCACCCTGCAGCTCGATGTGACCTGCCCAGGCGTCATAGGTCTCTTCGAGCGTGACGGAGGCGTTGAGCGGCATGATGTGATAGAGGTCGCCGCCCGTAGTGAGGTCGCGGCCATGCACATAGCCGAGCTTCGCCTTGAGCGTGCCTTCGCCCAAGCTGTCGCTCTGCCAGAGCTGCGTCTTGCCCGAGACATTAAGCCCGTAGAGTTCGGCATTGTGATTGACGAACTGCAACAGGGCGAAGGAGCCGAGCGTGCCGACCTTCTGGACGCCGATATAGTCGGAGACATAGGTGTAGTAAGGCGTGACCTTGAATTCCCATGAACGCTCAGGCGCATGGAAATCCGCCGTGGCGCTCACCGTATGCGCGATTTCGGAATCGAGATCGAGATTGCCGACATAGCCATTGCCGTCGCCGAACCAGCCGATCATGCGACTCGCCATGGAACCACGGCCCCAGGCATAAAGCGCATAGAGATTGGGCGCGCGCGACTTGCGGGCATAGCCGAATTCAAACGCCGTCCTGGGATCGGCTTCATATTTCGCAATCGCCGTCATGTCAAAATTGACGAAGCTGCGCTTGTGATCCGCCGCATTGAAGGCCACCGCTGCTGCATTGTCGGCGGCGCACATCATGCCGCAGCCATAGGATTGCACATCGCCCGTGTCCATCCAGACGGTGTCGTTGCGCAGGCCAAGCTCTGTCGACCAGCTTTCAGACCAATGCGCATCCCACTCGGCGAAAGTACCGAGACGGTCACGCTTGCCGCCGTTGAGGTTCACGAATGTATTGGGGCTCATCATCATGCTGCCCGCAACCGGTGGCCACCAGTCATCTAGACGCAGGAGATTGAGCTCATTGCCCACGCGGAGCACATCGCCATCACCGAGCGCGATGGAGGCCTTGACCGAATAACCGCCGGAATCGGACTTCGTGTTCATGGGCATGCCGCCGGTAGCGACGCCGCCCTTGTCGTCGAGGAAGTTCATGGCGTGATTGACGTTCTGCCAATAGGCAGTGCCCTCAAGCTTGCCCCAGCCATAATCGCCTTCATAACGACCATTGACGAAGGTCGAACGGTTGTCGGTGAGGTCCATATACTGGTTCGGATAGCCCTCATAAGGCGTGAACTGCTGGCCGACCTTGAGGACAACGAGATGCTGTCCTTCGCGCGCCGCCAGCGTTACCGACTGATTGAGCGACTTGTATTCGGTGGAGCGCACGACGCCATCGTCACCGCCACCGCGATAGTTGCTGGATTGGGCGGCAGAGCCCGCATAGGAAAGGCTCACCTTGTCGTTGGCGACGGTGGCCGAGACGGAATTGGAAAGCCCGTCGCCATTGCTGCGATAGAAGGACGAAATCTTCGCCGCCTGCAGGGTGACAGCACCGCTCTGGCCGAAGATCGGCGCGGGCGCATTGACGCTGATCGTGCCGGCGATGCTGTCGCCGCCCATGCTGACGGGCGTGAGACCCGCCATGACCGAGGCCGAGCCGACATTGGTGGCATCGATATAGGAGAGCGGCGAATTCATGTGATTGGGACAGGTCGAGGTGATCGCCATGCCGTCGATGACGACGCGGACGCGATCGTCATTGAGACCATTGATGACAGGCAGATTGGAAACGCCACCGGCCTTGAAGAGCGTCACCGAAGGATCATCGCCGAAGAGCGAGGCGGTGTCATTGGTACGCGCCAGCGACTTCAGGCGATCAGCGCTGGAGAGGTTCGACTGCGTGAGCGGCTGAAAGCCGAGATCATCGAGCGTGACGACGGCAGGCGAGTCAATATCGACAGGCGGCAACGGCGTCGCTTCGGCGGCATGGGCCTGGGCGCTGAAAAACAGGATGGGTGTAGCAAGCACGGCGGCCACACGCACATGAGCAACGCTCGCCAAGAGGCGGCGTCTTGAATGGATAAAAGACACGGGAATGTCCCCCTTCTGAGTAACTGACATGAATTTGCGCTCGCGCGCACCACAGGGTGCGACGCAAGAGAGCTTTGTGGATCGGGTCAGGCTGTCAGAAGAGGAGGCGCGCGGGACCGCTGGCGCTGGAAGATGTCGCGAACGACGGGCGTATCTGCGTCGCGCTCGACGAGAAAGGCGACAAAGGCCGCCTCATAAAGCGCGACCGCACCGCCATTGGCGGGCGTCGAAAGATGCGCGGCCGCCGCATAGGGGCATGGCGCAACGTGATGGGTCTTTTCGTCGTCGCTGTGATCAGTGCCGGGAGCATGATTGAGCCGAACAAGCCCGTTGCCGGTACAGATGACAAAGGGAACCCAGTTGGCATCAGCCGCATGGGACGGCGGCGCAGGCATCCAGCCCGCTGGCATGAGGGCGCGCAAAAGCATCGCCACAAGGGCGACATGCAGGCCTGCCAGACGAATGTGTTTCCCAGCGCTCTTTATCGTCATATCGACAATGACGGGTAAAGGAGGACGCGGGGAAGATCAAGATGCAGACGACGGACGAAAGGCCGCATGGGCCGAAAAACGGCTGGAACAAAGCCGATTTTCGGCCCCGCGGGGGCGGGGGGCGCTCGCCCTAGTCGTCGAACATTTCAGGGATCGAGGTCGTCGATCCGGTGGAGGTATAGACGAAGGGCTGAGCCTTCTTCAGGACCGCCATCTTCAGATTGAGCGGGATGGCGGGTTGCGCCGTCAGGCTGCCGAGGGTCGAATATTCGACCACTGTCCGTTTGGCCCCGAACCCGTCGATGCCGCCATATTCGACGGCGGCATACTGGCTGCTGCCATCGGGATCGATGATAATGTCGGTGAGCTTCACCGCCTGTCCGCCTGCATCCTGCGGCGCGAGCTTCGCCCTCAACAGATGGGTCGCGAGAATTTCACCTGCGGGAAGCTTGGCCGGATCGAACGTGGGCAGCTTCTTCATATCCGCGAAAGTCGCATCGGTTCGCGCCGTCGGTTGCTTGTGACTCTCGCCGCTGATCGACAGGGATCTGAACGGCACGGAAACCTTGCGCGCGTCGAATCCCATGAAACCGCCGACCGAAAGGATGGCTTGTTTCACCTGGCCATCCTTGGTGAAGACAAGATTATCGATGGTGCCGACCGGTCCGCCCTTTTCATCCGTCACTTTCACGCCGAGGAGGAAATGCGTGCTGAGGCCACCGCTGGACAGAACAATCGCGTGATCGGGCGCCTCATAAACCAGCGGATGCGGCGCGGTCGATTCCGGCGACATCTGGATGCGCGCAGGATCGATGCCCGTGGGCATGCCCGGCACGAAGGCAGCGGTCGATTCAGCGTAATTTTCCGGCGCGGAAGCAAAGGCCGGTGTGGCAAGACCAAGCAGAACGGCTCCGAGAATAAGATGTTTCATCGCCTATCTCCTTTTGTTTTGCGAAGTCAGACTTCGCATATTCTTATGGAGAAAGCCTACGCCCGGTCGGCCAGCAGCACTGTGTCTGGAGAATGAATTCTTCTTAAGATTGGCTCAGTCGCGCAGCGCGAGATAAGCGTCGGCAAGCTCGACAAGACGCTCGCGTCCAAAGCTTGGATCGTGGCCTGCGTGAACGACGCGGACGGGCAATTCACGCAGCCTTTTCATCGTACGGACATAAACGTCAATATCCGCACCCTCGATCTCGTCGAGCAGGGGCCCATCGTAAATGGCGTCGCCTGAAAACAGCGTACCCGACGCCGCTTCCCATAAGCCAATGCTGCCCGGCGAATGTCCGGGCAGATGCAGCACCTCGAAATGGCGGTCGCCGAGATCGACGATATCGCCTTCGGTGACGACCTCGACGATGACGGAGTCCTTCACGCCATATGAATCGATGTCATAGCCCGCATAAGGCAGGGCCGTGATGAGATCGCCGTCGAGTTCGTAGCCGGCTCTCGTGAGGCTCGCAACATAGTCGGCGGGAATTTCGGCAAAGCGAAGGGTGCCGCGATCATGCGGATGACGAAGGTTCTCCACCTCAAGCTCATGCACCAGCGTATGGTCGAACTCGTGATGCCCGCCGACGTGATCGATATGCGTATGCGTGGCGACCGCCGTGACCTTCTTGCCGAGAAGATTTTTCGCGGCCTCGCGCAGACTGCCGACCCCCATGCCCGTGTCGATCATGAGATCGCGGTCGCGGCCCCTGACGTGCCAGATATTACAGCGCATGAGCGGCACGACATGCGGCTCCCAGAGAAGCGTGATGTCGCCGGTAATATGTTTCGTCTCGAACCAGCGATCGGCAATGGGGAGGGTCATCGGTCAGCCTCGTGAAAAAAGGATCGGGCCATGGTTGCCCCTCTGCAAGCCAACCGCAACAGCTCTTTCAGGCCACGAGCTTGTGCACCTGTTCCACACTAGGCAGGTGAAGCGTGCGGTTCTCCACCCAGAGCACCTTTCGGCTGCGCAACGAAGACATGATCCTGTTGACGTGAACGTCGGTAAGGCCGACGGCTTCCGCAATGGTCTTCTGTCGAAGCGGAAACTCGCAAACGCCTCCAGCGCCAATGCCGAGCTGATCAAGGCGACGATAAAGATCAAAAATAAATTTCAATATCCTGCCTTCCGCATCCCGCGAGGCCATGTCGTACATACGCTCCTGTACGGACATCAACATCCGATAGATCGCATCGACCACATATTGCCGAATATCTTCGCGCTGGCTTATCAGATATTTGATGAAGTGAATATCGAAGGCGCAATATTCGACATCCGTAATCGCCTGAACCGTGCGACTGACAGCCCTGCCCGAAAGCAGAGCACCACCGACGAGGTCGCCCGGCAGCAAAATTTCAAATATCTGCCGCTTGCCATCGGACGGATGTGTAACGGAAGCCGCCCAGCCTTCTCGAATGATCATCACGGTCGACGACGGATTGTCGGACTTCTGTAAGTAGCGGTTCCTTGAAATCTTTTCGGAACTTCTCTGTGAGGCAGCGAACCGGTCGACCGGATCGCCAACAAGCCTAGCGCAGGCTCCAAAACGCCGGAGCGCGCATGTATCACACGGCGATGTCATACTTACCCAACTCTACCTTGAATATCGCCCGCGGAACGACCGCGGGTTGCCCACCTAATTCGTCAAAACTTGACCGGAAAAGAAATCATCTGCAACCCAATAATAATTCCTGCATTTAATTCAATTTCGCATTTTCGGCATATGGCTGGAGATAATCGAGCAACTGATCGCGCAGATCGCGGATATTTTGCTCGAAGGCAAAATCATTGCGCGAGGGGCCTGCGTAAAAAATTCCATCGAGCGCGATGCTCGCAAGACGCGCCGTACGCGTCGTATCGACCTTGCGGAAGCGGCCCTCATTAATGCCTGCAATTATAGCAGTCTCCAGCACGGCGCGTTCGCGCTTATAAAAGTCGTCAACCATCTTCTGCCCCTCGACGTCGCGGTTTCCCGCAACCAGAAGGTCAGAAATCAGTTTAGTCATGCGCCGTACGCATGGCGCACTCGAAATGGTTGCCGTAATCCAGGCGTCGGCCGCCCCGAGTGGCGCGTCTGGCGCTGCCGGATGGGCCGCAAACTCCTCCAGAAAGCCGTCAATCGCATAGCGCAGCGTTTCGCGCACAAGATCTTCCTTGTTCGCGAAGTAGTGATAGAGCAGCGCCATATTGACGCCGCAGGCCGACGCAATCTGGCGCATGCTGATGGCCGAAAACGGGTTCTCCTCAAAGAGCTTCAAGGCCTCTTCGAGGATCAATTCGCGCCGCTCCACCGGGTCAAGCCGCTGGCGTGCCTGTTTTTTGGTCATCGCTCCCTCCGCATCTCGCCTTGCACATTATTCGCATCCAAGCCTCTTGACCAGAACTATTAATCAAGTGATTAATAGTGGCTTGTTAATCGACCGATTAATAGCTGTGCAAGCCATTTATCCAAGGAACTCCCCAAATGACCGACAAACGCTTCCATCTGGCCTGGTTCATGAACTTCACCCCGGATGAATGGCGCGAACCCTTCGCGCAGGGCGGCGGCGCCCCCTGGGACGGACAGTTCTATATGGAAATGGCCCAGACGCTGGAGCGCGCCTGCTTCGACTACATCATGATCGAGGACAAGCTGATGGTGCCCGAAACCTTCGGCGGCAATCGCGACTATTGCCTTTCGGCGGGTCTCATTGCGCCGAAGCACGACCCTGCCCCGCTGGCCGTCGCGATGGGACTGGTGACGAAACACCTCGGCGTCATCGCCACCATGTCGACAATGGCCTATCCGCCCTTCCTGCTCGCGCGACTCTGCTCGACCATCGACAGCCTGACGCGCGGCCGCTTCGGCTGGAACGTGGTGACGAGTGCGGAAGACCTGGCGGCGCAGAACTTCGGCATGGACGTGCTGCCACCCCGCGAAGATCGCTACGCCATGGCGGATGAATATATGGATGTCGTGCGCGCTCTCTTCGACAGCTGGGAGCCGGACGCCGTGGTGCTCGACCGCGAGAAAGGCGTCTATGCCGATCCTTCCAAGGTCCATACCATCGATTTCAAGGGCAAATATTTCAAGGTGCGCGGCCCCCTCAATACCGTACCCTCGCCGCAAGGCCGCCCGGTCTTCGTGCAGGCAGGCGCCTCGCCGCGCGGACGCGACTTCGCCGCAAAGAATGCCGACAGCATCATCTCGGTCGCCAATGGCGTCGAAGGCATGAAGGCCTTTCGCGATGACATCCGCGCGCGGGCCGAAAAATTCGGCCGCAATCCCAATGACATCAAGGTGCTCTTCTGCATCACGCCGACGCTTGGCGAAACGGAAGAAGACGCCATCGCCAAATACAAGCGCACCATCAGCACCGACCAGTTCGTCAACGACACGCTGGCCTCGATCTCGGCCATCACCGAAGTCGACTTTGCAAAATATCCGCTCGACGAACCGCTGCCCAAGAAGCTGACGACCAATGGTGAAAGCGGCACGCTCGACAAATTCCAGCAATGGGGAAGCGGCAAGACCTTGCGCGAACTCGCTTCCGATTCCGGCGGCGGCCTCGTCTCGTCGCTGGAACTCATCGGCACGCCGGATCAGGTCGCAGACAAGATGGGAGCCGCCATGGCCGAAGTTGGCGGCGACGGCTTCCTCATCACCACGCCTGTGATGCGCGTCAGCCGCCGCTATCTCATCGAAATCACGGACGGCCTCGTGCCCGCCCTGCAAAGACGCGGCCTCGTGCGCAGCGAATACAAGCACCAACTGCTACGCGACAATCTGCGGGAGTTCTGAACGCCTCCACATCCGACAAACCAAAAAGACAAAAGCCCACCTCCATGGAGGTGGGTTTTTCGCACGTAAAACTGACAGAAAGACGAAATCGCTGTCCGTTCTTCAGAGGCGTCCCGTCAGAACCAGGACAACAAGAATGATAATCAGTAGGCCAATGACACCAACGCCACCATGACCGTAACCATAGCCATAGCCGCCAAACCGACCGCTAAAGCCACCGAGCAGGAAAACAACAAGAACGATGAGAAGAATCGTACCTATCGACATTAAATTCACTCCTCGATTCGGATTATGTCGCCTCGTGGGCAGACATAACCGGTTAGGCCTTCCCGAATGGGAAGTGCCGTAGACAGATCGACTAGTTTCCGTCGATCTTTATGCCATGATCGCCAACCTGGATGCTGACGCCGCTCTGGCTCTTCTGATAGTAGAGATAACCAACCACAATGACCGCAGCGGCCAGAAACCCGATCACCAGATAAAGTGTATTGCGATTCATAACGTCCGACCTTTCGCGCGCTCCAATATGGGAGGCTGATTTCGATTGTTGGCACAGTTTCAGGACAAGACCGCAAGCACCGGACACCCTCACATCGAGGCCACCACAAAGCCTGCTCGCTCCCAAGTCTATCTCTTCGCAAAGATCAGGGATAGGAACTTCTAAGACCCCCCTCCGAGGATCGCCCCAAACGCCTACTTCAAACAAAAAGCCCGCCTCAAATGAGGCGGGCTCAGACTGCTGACAAACCCCTGGCATTTGCCGGGGGTTTTTGATTCACTGTTTTGATGTTGAAGAAGCCCTGCCCGGATCAGACAGTGCTCGAGATTGTGACGCTCGACCAGCTTGTCCCCA
>Ga0098040_1000590_pt1 | contig 16648 bp, 25 predicted proteins | sample 7_EtaG_FD_75065 | JGI IMG/M metagenome (GOLD analysis project Ga0098040, IMG submission 75065) | Marine viral communities from the Subarctic Pacific Ocean - 7_ETSP_OMZ_AT15161 metaG | ecosystem: Environmental > Aquatic > Marine > Oceanic | place: Pacific Ocean | collected 2015-01-08
AAAGAATCTATTTAAAAGGAGAATAAAATGGAGAGTATAGAAGCGTATACAGATGAATTTTCAGAGATAGAACTTAAAAGACACAAAGACTGCGATATTTGTAATGAACCTGCGGACAGGGCTATTAAAATCTATTCTGCTGTTAATAATTCGGACTTAATGATGTGTGATAGTTGCTATCGCATAGGACTAACTGTTTTAAAAGAGAGGGGGGAGTAATGGATAAAGAAGAAAGAGAGAAGCGAGAAGAACAGTATCAAGAAACCAAAGCAAAACTGGAGAGAGAGGCAGTCTCTGACTTTCTTTTCAAAGAGGTTAATAAAATAAATGATAGATATAGAAAAACTTTAGAGAGGGGGGAGAATGCCTAACCCTAATAAGTATGTAAAGATTGATGTAACAGACTACTATGCTCTCTGTGATGCCATTAGGATAGCCCCTGATGCTCATTTTAAACAGGTAATAGATAAAGCCAGGCGGAATAATATCTTGCTTGATAAGCATAATAATAAAGGAAAGAAGCCTCTCTGGGATTTCACTATAAGGAGGGAGTAATGAATAAAGAGAAAGAAGAACTATTAAGAGAGAAGAGAGAAGAACAATACAATGAAACTAAAGCAGAAATGGATAGAAAGGAAAGACAGGAGTTTCTGGACTATATTTTTGAAGAACTAAATAAAGCAAGAAAGACCGTTGGATTAGATAAACTCAAAATCACAACCACATACAGAAGAAAGAGAAAGTTTTAGAGAGGAGAAAATAAAATGGCAATATACGGACAACAGATTAGAAGAAACGTAAGGAGCATTAACAAAGCAAGGAAGACCGTTGGATTAGATAAACTCAAAATGAAAGAGAGAGAGTGTTTAAAATGCGGTAAGAAGTTTAAGTCGATAGGCATAAATAACAGATTGTGCGGTAATCCTACTTGCCGGCAAGAACTATTTAATAGTGGCAACGATACAGATGATGAACAGAAAATATCATGTTTTTAATTGACAAAGGGGATAATTTATGTTACCTATTAAAGAGAGAGAGGAGGTGAAACTATATTCTTTGTTGAATGAGGTATAATTTATATTAACTTTTAAATAGAGAGAGAGGATAAAATGAGAGAGAGAAGCGGAGAGTTTGACAGAGAACCTATGTGTGGCAAAAGAATAAAACCATGTGGAAGTTTAGAAGAGCAAGAAATGAAGTCTTATAATTGGTTTGGAGAGATACAGTATTCAAGTGTAAGACATGATAGGAATTTATTTTTAGACACTAATTTATTTAGAAGGGATAATGATTTTAGTTACGAGGAGGGGGGTGAATAAATGTTTTTCTTTGATTTAGAAACTGTACCAGATTTTACAGTACCGGAGGATATACGACCACGACCAAAATTGGGAGTCTTAAAAGACCCTGAAAAGATTAAGAAGAGAGAAGCGGAGTATGTTAATAAAGGGTTAATCAAAGATATGTCCGTTGACCCTACTTTTAATAAGATAGTGTGTGCTTCTTTCCTGCTACATGATGGCACTATGGACACCATTGTAGATGATGAGGTTGCTATTTTGAAGAGATTTTGGGAGTTGGCTGACCACTATCCTTCCGTCGTGGGGTTCAATATTTTCCATTTTGATTTGAGAACCATCAGATTTCGTAGTTTAGTTAATTCGGTAAAACCTACCTGCCATATCAGCACAAGGAAGTACCAGAACGACCCTGTTTGTGATTTAGCCATGATACTTTGTGCATGGGATATGCGGAACTTAAAGAAGTTAGATTTTTATTTGAGAAGGTTAGGGATACCTGCTAAAATAGCTGATGGTTCAATGGTTTACGAGTGGTATAACGAAAAGAAAGGGGGGGGATTAGACAAGATTGCAGAGTATAACAGAGAGGAAGTGAAGTCAATTAAACTGCTTCACGAAAGATTAACTAATTATTATTAAAGGAGATTTATGAGCCATACGTTAGACGGAGATGTAATAGCAGGACTAGAAGGAAAGACACAAGCATTAGTACCTAAAAATGGGGGAAACGAATTACAGGTGGTATCACGACCACCGGAAGCAGTCTTGAAAGAGGCTCAAGGAGCCGCACAAACCCTACAGACTGTTATTGAGAGCAAAGAGAGTCCGATAACAGTATCTGGAAAACAGTATCTATGTTATGAGGACTGGTTACTATTAGGACAGTTCTATGGTAGCTACTGCCGGACACAGGATGCTCAACCTGTGACCGTTGATGGTGTTAAAGGGTTTAAAGCAAGAGCAGAGGTGCTTGACCGGAATGGTGTTGTTATAGGTGGAGCAGAAGCGTTTTGTCTAAGTAATGAACCAAACTGGAGAAACAAACCTGCTTTCCAGTTAGCATCTATGGCACAGACAAGAGCCGGAAGTAAGGCTATGGCTAACAGGTTGAGATGGGTAGCTGTCCTTGCAAAGTACAAAGGAGAGAGCATAGAAGGTACTCCTTATGAGGAGATGACCGATACACATACACAACCTGCTCAACGGAGTCAACAAATGCTAACAGAAGAACCACGACCACAACCTGTTAAACCGCAGGGGGATTTTCACGACTACAACCAACAAAAGAATGATGATTATAGGGGAGGAACAAAGATAACAGACAAGCAAGCAAAGAGGTTGTTTGCTATTTCAAAGTCTGTTGATATGCCAACAGAATCTTTAAGAGAATTAGTTAAAGGTTTTGGTTATACGGCAAGTAAGGACATACTAAAAAAAGATTACGAAGAAATAGTGGATAAGGTTCAGAAATTCAAACAAGACTTAGCTCCTGAACAAGATGAAGATATCCTGATATGACAGGTTCAGAAATACAAAAAGATGTGATTGACTATATGCGTAAGAATGGATATTTAGTGTGGAAGAATCACAACATAGGTGTGCATGGCAGAACTATTGGGTATCTAAAAGGATTGCCTGATATTTTTGCCATAAAGCACGGAAGGTTCTTTGCTATTGAAATTAAAGGGGAAAGTGATACAATTAAACCTGAACAAAAAAAATGGCTAAAAAAAATGACACAATATGGAGCTGTCGCTTTTGCGGCAAATTCCAAACAAGAAGTCATTATGGAGCTGTCGCTTTGGCGGCAAATTCCAAACAAGAAGTCATTGACAAAGGACTATGACAACAAGGAGGACAATATGGCTAATGACAAGAGCAGGTTTAATATTGTATCACTTACTGATATGCACATACCATTCCATGACTCACGAGCTATTGATGTGGCATTTAAGTTTTGTAAGCACTTACAACCGGACATCATTATCTGCCACGAATGGCTCGACTTCTACGCACTATCACGGTTTAATCAAGACCCACTACGGATTAACGGACTACAAGAAGAAATAGATTTAGCAGTTGACTATTGGGGTGTTTTGAGAAAGAATTGCCCTGCTTCGGAAATAATAAATTTAGATTCCAACCACCAAGACAGACTTCAAAGATTTTTATGGTCAGATGCCAGGGCGTTATCAACTCTAAGGAATTTAAAGTTAGACGAACTACTGCAAATCAAAAAACACAATATTAAAATGAGAGAATCCTACACATACAAAAAGTTTCTGTTCAAACATGGCAGTCTGGTCAGGAAGTTTAGTAGTTATACTGCAAAGGGAGAGTATGAGAAGGAAGGGATGAGTGGTTGCTCCGGTCATACTCATAGGTTAGGGCAGTATTTTGAAACTAAGAGAGGTGGCTCTTACACATGGGTTGAATCCGGATGCTTATGCAAGACTGATAATGTGGAGTACATCAACGGCACTGCTAATTGGCAACAAGGTATCAGCCTGGTATCATTTGAGAAGGGCGGAACTCGCTTCTTCGCAGCACCGATACCTATTATTAAACATGAAATCCATTTTGGGGATATAATACTAAAATAATGGATTGGTTAAATGATATTCACAATCAAAGATGAAAGAACAGGAAGCTATATTAGGTTTTTTTTAGGAGAACCTATAGCTAAAGCTAATAAGTTTGCTAAAGATACACTACATATAACAGATTACTATGTTTTTCCAGATGAAATGGATGGAGCTTCCTATATGTTTAGAGGAAGAGGTGTTGTCTGGTTACATAAGACTACCTGTGAAGGTATAGTTAAACTCTACAAAGTATTACTCCATGAGATACTTCATTGTTGTTATCATTTTGATAGATATTGGGAAGATGATGACGCTCCAGAGAAGTATGATATATGCGTAAAAAGTGAGGCAAATATCATAGGTTTTGCTGAGTATTTCTTTGGGAAAGCAATGGAGAAGATAATAAAGAGGGTTAAGAAGCGTGGCAAGTAGATTAAAGGAAGGAGTCAAATTTGATGATGGGAAATTAAGGTATGATTTGCTTCCTATTTGTGGCATCAGAGAGATTATACGAGTTTTAATGCACGGAGCTAAAAAGTATGATGACGATAATTGGCATAAAGTCGCATCCCAACCAGAAGGTAAAGCTCGTTACTATAATGCGTGTAAACGCCATATAGACGATTGGTGGGAAGGTGAAGAAAATGACAAAGAAAGCGGTCTCCACCATTTAGCCCATGCTTCTTGCTGTTTATTATTTTTATTGTGGCTTTATTTTAAAGGAGAAAAAGATGGATGAAGATGAAAGAGAGAATCTAAATGCAGTATTTTTGGAAGATATGGTAGAATGTGCTGCCTGTAGTAACGAGCTACCTGCCAATTTTAAGGGTATTTGTCCAAGATGCATGGTATGCGTTACCTGTGATTAGTTCGTTGAAATTTGACCCCATAGCTAAAGGATTTGGGGTCTTTGAGGAGAGGTGAGAGGATGGCAGGTAAGAATGGTTCAAAAAAAGTATGAAAGAAACGTCAAAAAACCAAGTTACCACAGATATACTCTGGAAAGAAGGTGGTGAAAAAGAAATGATACAATGTCATAGGTGTGGATTTGAGTTTGTAGATGATGGCAGGAGATGTCCTAAATGCGGTGATTGTCACAGGTGTGGGTAACACAACGCTACAAATGTCTGGGCAATGCGGTTTCTGTACCGGTTGTTAAAGCGGTTGCTGAAAGGATTATGAGATGAAGATTATAACTATAATTTGCTGGAAATGTGGTGAGCAATACCCAGAGGACAAGGGTGCTTGCCCCATTTGTTGTGACCCAAAACAGGGAACAGAGAATCTTGGAAAGACAAATTTTAAACAAAACAAGTGACAATGCTGTTTCCATACGGAACTCAAGGGGTGCAAAATTAAATTAAGGGGGAGTGATGGTCAAATCAATTAAGGAGTATGCCCTTGCTTATAAGAAAAAGTTTGGGTGGAATGTATTTCCGGTAGGGAAAGATAAGAAACCTCTGTTTAGCTGGAAGCACCTTCAAAAAGAGAAGGTTACAGAGGATATGATAAAAGAGTGGTGGACTAAGTATCCGGATGCAAATATAGGGTGTGTGACCGGAACAGTAAGCAACCTTGCCGTAATAGACATAGATACTGAGGAAGGAAAGAACGAAATCCAGCAGTATCTACCAGCAGAAGCGTATTTCCCTATATCTCAGACACCTAAAGGCGGTAATCACCTGTTCTTTTCATGCAAAGACACAAAGCTAACGAACAACGCAGGGGTTGTTAAAGGGTGTGACTTCCGTGCTAATGGTGGATATGTTTTACTTCCTCCATCAACCAATGGTAACGGCAAACCTTATAAATGGCAGATACGACCCTCTGAACTTAAAGAAGGTTTAGAAGCACTACCAATACCATATATTAAATATATATATAATATATATAAGGAAGAAGGTGTAACACAGCGTAACAAGGCGTTACGAGACGTAACAGAGATGTTTAAGGATGGTGGTAGGGATGAGGATATGTTTCATGTTGCTAACTGCCTTGTTAGGGGTGGAATGGAGAAGGAGAGGGTAGGTAAAGTCCTTTATAATCTTGCACTTACCTGCAAACCTGCTTTTCCTGAAAAAGAAGTTATGGTAAAAATTAACAGCGCTATTGAGAGAACTGAGAAACGAGAGCATCAATGGAAGTTTGAAGTAGAAGAATGGATTGCGTTACAAAGAGGTTACTGGAAAGTAGCAGAATGTAACATGGCGTTACAAGCCGTAACAAGGGAGGAAAAGTCAGCGGTTAGGGTTACAATCCAACGGTTTGTGAAAGATGGACTCATACAACACCACTCATCACAGGCTGGAACGTACAGGTTGGTTGACAAGGAGTGTGAAGAACTGGATTACATAAATGCAACAGATGAAGTGGTGGATATTAAGTATCCGTTTGAGATAGAAAGGTACTCAATAACGTACCCCAAAAGTATTATCCTGGTAGCAGGAGAACCAAATGCAGGGAAGTCTGCTTTTATGCTCAATATGGTAGAAATGAATATGTTTAAGCACAAAGTCAACTACCTATCATCAGAAATGGGAGCGCAGATGCTCCGGTCACGGCTCAAGAAGTTTGATAGACCGTTAGACTCATGGAAGTTTGCACCTAAACTCCGTGCTGAGAACTTTGCAGATGTAATAGAACCGGAAGGATTAAATATCATAGACTACATGGAAATCCATGAGAATCATTATCTTATAGGCAAATGGTTAAAGGAAGTCTTTGATAAACTAACCACAGGTATAGCAGTTATTGCAATCCAGAGGGAAGGTGGAAAAACACACGGCAGGGGTGGTATGACGACCTTAGAAAAACCACAGCTTGTAGTCAATATTGGTGGTGGTGAGGCTGAGATAATTAAGTGTAAATCTCACGCTATGGAAGGGGTCAACCCTAATGGCATGAAGTTAGATTTTAGCCTGATTCAAGGTTGTAAGTTTGAAACTAAAATTAGTTGGAGGAAGGAATGACATCTGACCTTATTAAATTAAATATGATAAAATTATATTTAATGAAATTTTATCTGACCTGTTCTCATTCTATCCGATATAATTGGTTCTGACCAGATGGCATTGTATATAATTTTAGTCCTAAAGGGGGTGATTAATTGATTGCATCTAATAATATCGTATTTAACATCATGGTATCAAATTGAATCAAATGTCGTCTTATTTAATTCTATGCTATGCAACAAAATTATACTGTATCTGAATTGATAGAACCATATCGTATGGCATTGGATTCAATTGAATCTGACCAGATTTTATTTTAATTTATTTACTAAACTTTAATCAAAGGAGAATTATATGATTTATAAAATAAAAGGTAAATTCTTCACAGATTTTTATGGTTCAGCACCAGCAGTAGGAGCAGAAGGAATCTTAAAGAAATGGTGTGAAGATAAAACTAACGCATGGTTACTTTCATGGGCTGACCAGATTAAGAAAAAAGGTCAGAACGCTATGGAAGCTCTTGAACAAATCCTCTCAGTATTTCATAGAGACGAAAACAATAACCCAATATTAGGTGCTTGGATGTTAAGAAAGTGCCTGATAGTTACAGGTCAGACAATGTTCAACGCACAGAAAGACAAATCCCACCCAAAGAAAAACAGCATACCTATGGGCATTAATTTAATAGACCCTATCCATATTAATGTGTTTAATGGAAAGAAGATTTCTGCACCTGATAACGTCAAAACCTATACAGTTTCATTGGTCAATAGGTCTTTCTTTAAAGCATACGAAGTCATTAAATCAGGAACAACCTTTGAAGCTCAAATTCATTCAGATGAAGAAATATTATCTAAAGAACACATGGATATGATTATCAATAAGTGCGGACTTATAGGAGTGGGTGCTTTTAGGGAGCGCTTCGGTAAGTTTACAATAGAAAAAAAAGAGGTTCTTCAATAGTTTATTATTGAATAGTACCTTATCTAACATTATCGGATTTAACCGCATTTTATGATATGTAATTGAATGGTATCAAACAGACAGGATTCAATAATATGTTATGACATAATATGAGATAGAATAGTATCATATTATAATTTATTTTTGTGTTGTGGTATGTCCTTTACGAAAGGAACACTCCACTAAAATCATATTTATTAATTGAAAGGAGATTTATGGATTTTTCAGCAGAAAAGATTATTGACAGACAGAAGGTAGCTTCAACTATCCACCAGATTTTAGATTCAGGAATAGAAATGCTACAAAAGGATACATTAACAAAAGATGATTTCTCTAAGATTAAACTTATTAGAGTTATTTCCAGCCCTTTAAATGCCGGTGTTGGAATGGTTCAACAAGAAACAGCACAGCAAAGGAATGTGCTTATATCTGAAAGAATGAAACAGATAGGTTACTCTAAACCTAAAGAGATAGCAGCAGGTTAAATATTATCCTACGCTATTGTACTGGATGTTATTTCACGACATAATATCGTATTGTATCTGATGGAATTGAATTTTATATCATCCTACTTATTAATGAAAGGAGGTTTATGTTCTACGGTATGCAGTTTAATAAAGATTTAAACTTTTCTGAACATAAAGACATTCTACTTAGTGATTATTGGAAAGAACGAAGTTTTGAGGGAAGATATTTGATTGTAAAGTCGTACTTCCTACAAAAGAATTGCGGTATTGATGTAATACTTCAAGGAAGAGACAATAAATCTGAACATAAAATTGACACAAAACATGACAGGGTTGTAAGCAATAATTTCTTCTTGGAAGAATATAGTGATAGAGATAACAAAGTAGATGGTTGGATAACTAAAGAAACTTGTTATGCGGATTACATCTACTATGTTTTCTGGACAGGTTGTGACAAATGTAGTGAATATGGTAATTGCATGAAATGTAAAAAGGAATTAACAGCAACCGCCTACGCTATTAACTATTCCAAATTAAGGGATTGGTTTCTAAAATACAAAGATAAGTATTTTCTTATTGATGTGATGGTTTCAAAAGCAAACGGTAGGCTTGTTCCTAAAGAAGAACTAATAAAGATATTTGAGTTAAAAAAAAAGGTTTTCCATTTTAATCAAGAAGAACCAATAGTACAAAAGGCATTAGATTTATTCGGTGGAGAAATTGTTTCAGTTTAAGAGTTTTGTTGGGGGTACATTTTTAGCGTTTGTGCCGATGCGTTCCTATAGAGGAGTCCCCCTTCAATTTAAAGCTCCTTTATAGACTCCATAGCTGTCTAATACGAGAGGGCGCAGCTTAATTGGCATAGCCCTCTCACTTTTAATTTCCTACGTTCTTTTTAGCTGTGGCGTGAGCATCATCAGCAGAGTTGCCTTTAATCATTTCTCTACGCATTACTCTGTTGTGTTTAGAACTATGTTTCTTGAAGTGGTCTGTTAAATTGTACTGTAACTTCTTGCTCTTACTTTTATGAGCCATATCCTTTACCTTTCTTTTTTTTGTTGAATAACATATTAACCTTTCAAAAGGAGACTTATGATTAGTTTTTTAGTTTCGCTTCTTATCATCCTTCCCATCTACAGCTTCGAGTAGATTACTTACTTGGAAAGTAGGTTGGATAGCTCTCTCTGATTTCTCTAAGAGTTCTACTTTTCTACGAGCTTTTCTTAATGCTTTAGCAAAAGCTAACTGGACAGCAGGACTTGTGACGACCTTCTCAGCAGATACGGCAGCGGCAGCAAATGCCAATGCACCTCCTACTGTAACTTGACCAAGTATAATTCCACCACCAACACCAGCCAGCAAACCTTTTGTTCCTATGAAGTCTCTCTTCTGGTGTTTTCTCATAGCTTCTTTTATTGCTCTTTTTAGCTCTATTAAAACTCCGTCAGTAGCATTTAAAGCTCCAAGTTTTTCGTTACCTTTTATCTTTTCAAGAGCTTTTTTAACCTGAACCCTTAGAACATCAGTAGCTTGTTTACTTGCTGACTGTACTGCACCAGCAGCCTCTTCACTAAGTTGTTTATATCTTTTATTTAAACCTACTTTAATTCTTTGGGCTTGTTTAGGTGTTACCACCATACCATTTCTACTAATAAACTCATCTCTTATTACCTTTATAGCTTTTATACCGGCATCAGTTATAGCATTGTTATCAGCGTTTTTAATTAAACGATTCATGGCTCTCACCATAGGAGCTGTATTTAATTTAACACCTTCTCTGGTTCTGTCTGATATTAGCTTCCTTATTTGCTTTCTTATTCCTCTACTATCATTTGCTAACTGAGTAAAACCTTTAACAGAGAACTTAGCACCCTTTTTAACAAACTCTTTAGCAAGAAAATCTTGACCTTCAAAACCCTTCTTCTTCGGAGTATCAAGCAAGGATTTTATTATTAAGTTTTTAGGCACTCTCTTCTTAACTGCCTCACCAACTTTCTTTAGCGGTAAAGAGATTACATCCAGTTTTCTTCCTACAGCAGTTGCAGCATCACCTGTAGCTTGTAAAGCAGCTCCGGTTTTAGTTAGGTTTGCTGTCTTAGCAACCTTGCCTACTGTCCTTATAAGACCACCCCCACCGGTAAATAAAGTAGATATATCTAAAGCAAGACCTACTGGGTCTTTCCTAAAGGCTTCTTCAAACCCTTCCTTAGTTCCGAACCTCTTTTTATAAAATTCAACAACCTGTTCAAAGGACTCTTCATCTTCTTTAGAAATGTTGTCGTTATCGAAAAACTTTGCTGCTCCACCTTTAGCAACACTCGTTAATGCTTCAAGTGTCTGTTGTGGGTGTCTGAACACATTATATAGAGCTTTTACGGCATTTAATCCGCTTTCAGGTATATTCTTTATAGCTTCCAGCACGGCTGGTTCTAATGTATCCTCTGAGGGTCTTTCCTTTTGGAATGTCTGGAAGATAGGAGTCTCATCCGTAGGAGGTGTTACAGAGATAAACCCAAACGGTTTTGTCTCTGGCTGTTCAAACGGAGCTATGCCTTTCTCTTTAACCGGAGCAGGTTCATCATCTGCAAAGAGTTTATCTACTAAGGTACTAACCTCTGGAGATATTTCAGTAGGTTTTTTCTCTCCTGTCTCTACCCCTAAACCTTCCTCTGCTACTGCTGTTGGTGCTTCCGGTGACTCTTCTTCTTCATCTGCGAACAAAGCATCTATTTGAGAACTTAATGCACTATTTCCCATAATTATATTCCTAAAAGATTTTTAATGTCTTCTCTTTTAAAGCCTTGAGATTTTAAAAACTTAGCTTTTTCTATAGGTTCTTTTATTGCGTCAACCTTCGATTGCTGTTCATCTGAGAGGGTAACTGTTATTTCTGGATGAAGGTCGGGGTCTCTTAATTCAATAATAACCGTATCAGGTTTAACACCGAACTTATTAGCAAGTCTTATGAACTCTGATTTTCTAACACCTTGTTGTTTCTTCTGACCTTCCATTAATTTCTTAGCTCTGCCAACAAAATCTTTTCTCTGGTCAGCAGACAATCTACCCTTACCAACAATTTTATTATATAACCCTCTGGTTTTATCATCTACACCACCAGCATTTTCTGCGGTAGCAAACTCACTCTCTCTTACAACTGAAGCAGGGTCGAGCATCTTCATGTAATTAAATATAAGAGATAAATCACCAGCAGGGGATGGCTCGTCTGATATAGAAGCTCTTATCCTTGCAAAAGAATCTCTTATTTTTATAAACTGACCAGACATCTTAACAAACCTCTTACTTAAATCAGTTGAGATGTCAAATGGAGATTTACCTTGCTGTGCTTTTATAATATCAGCTTGAGTTTGGCTGGTTAGTTTACCTGATGCAGTACCTTTAGCTTTAGCATAAGCCTCTTCTTCAACTTCCTTCTTCTTAATCTTCTCAAAGTCAATAAAATCACCAGCAGTTTGTTTGAATAAATCCATAACAGCTTCTCTTTTATCTTTATCTTTTATTGTAGCAAGAAAACTGCGAGCATGAGACTCAACTGACCCGGTAAAAGCATCAGCAGCTTCTTGTCCTGACGGAGTTAGATTTTTAAGGTCTTTACCTTTCATAAAGTCAGCAAAACTTGCGATTTCTGACTGTATCCGGTTCACATTTGTTTCAAATACTTCACGGGCGGCTTTTTCTCCTGCCACTTTAAGCCTGTCAACATTCTTCGCATTTAATACATGGTCAGTTAAACCAAAATACCTATCCCAAAAAGTATACTCAGCAGGGGGTTCTATCTTGTTAGCTCTAAAGAGAGCCTTCCTACCCATTTGAGCTTGAGCGCCTTCGGCAAATGAATTTTTACCATTACCTTTACTTGCATTTTTTATAATATCATTATACTCATCAAATTTTTTCAACTGATGGGAGTTAAATGTCATAATCCCTTTAGTCATCTCCTCTTCTCTTTGACTTAACTCTTGGTCTCTCCATTGGTCTATAAGATTATTTGTAGTATTAGGGTCGTTTTCTTTTGCTAATGCTTTAATGAAGATATTAACCTTATCATCCTCTAACTTCATCTGAAATATCTTTTCATCTCTAGCATCCTCTTTCCTTTTTCGTGCGTTTTCGATGCCTTGTACCCCTAATTGCACTCCTTGAGGTAGTGCTTTCGTTGCTGCTCCGAAAAAATCTCTCCCGAATCCCATAGTTATGCTCCTTGTAAAATACTATTAGCTCCGTTATAAACTGCTCTATCGAACAACGGTTTTAATATAGCTTTAAGCAGTTTATTGGTTTTAACTATTTCAGCCACTCTCTCACCGTACTTACTATAAAGACTTCTAACAATATTAGCAATAGCTCCTTGCCATTTGTTAAATATGTAATGTCTTGCAAGTACCCACTCAGTAGAGGTGTCTCCGTATATAGCTCTTGCTATCCAACATCCTTTTTTACTACCAAGACCAAAACCAAGACCACCAGTATAAGCACCTAAAGCTGTACCAGCTATACCACCTAATAAACTGCCAATTCCACCACCTGATTGGTCAGCTTGGAACTGTAAATCTCTCTGAAACTGGTACGGTTGTAATGCAGCAGAAGTAGCGTTAGATAAACTACCAAACCCCTGAAATGAAGAACCAAACCCTAATTGAGATGCAGCACCTATCTGCCCCAACCTATTAGCAGTAGGGTCAAACAAACCAAACTGCTGTTGCTGTGGTAACAATGCTCCAGTATTACCAAACGCAGTTCCTAATCTCCTCTGCTCTATATCAGCTATAGCACCAGCGCCTTGTAATAATAAACTCTGTCCTTGAGTAATAGCACCTTGCTGTTCTGCAAACTTAATAGCGTCAAATCTCTGTTTTAAACTTTGAAGTGCCTGGATACCAGCAGTAGAGCCGGATGTAGCTTCCTGTAAAGTATCCCCCTCTACAATAATACCACCCCTTGCTAACTGTTCCTTTAACTTCTTAAACTCATCTTTCTCAGCAGCTAAAGTTTGAGGGCTAATAGGTAATTCACCCTTCAGAGCCTTCTCTACATTCTCTGCTTGCAGTAAAGCAATATCTTCTTGTTTCTGTTCTAATTCAGTTGGTTCTCTGTCAATAGCTTGCTGTAATAAGTCAAACTGTGACTGAGCAATCTGTGTCTGTTGTTCTAATAAAGCAAACTGAGCAGGTTCTAATAGCTCTGCCCTCTCTATCTGACTACGCTGCAAGGCAAGGCTCTCTTGAGCAAGCGAGATTTGAGACTGTTGTAACTCTTTTATCTGAGCCTTCTCAGCATCAGTCGTTGCAACAATACTCTGTAGCTGCGCCCTTGCCTGTTTAGATGCTTCTAACTGCTCCATCAGCAAGGCGTTCTGCGTAGTTATTGCTTCCGTTTGTGCTGCCTGTAAATCTTTTTCCTCTTGCGTTGGTGCTGGTACTGAAGGTGAGCCACCCATATTAAACCTCCACTAATGTAAATTCATGGTTGCTTTTATTCCCGTAAGGTTTTGTCTTAAAATAATACCTAATAACTCGTTTCAGATAGTTCTTTTCTAACGGACAATTAATAATAAACTTCTTAGCTCCTAAAGCCTTAACAGCCTCTACCAATGCAGAGGTTAAAGTCCGTGCTAACTTAGGAGTTCTATGTTTCTTCTTCGTACAAAAGTGCATCAAGTACGGATAACCAGATTGTACCTTACCGCTTATAGTAAAGAACCCTTTAATTACATCATCCTCTACTAATACATGGGTTAAACCTTTACTAAAATTATGTTCCAACGGTGGTATCTCCTCTTCCATTAGCATATTTGCTAACTCATGTCTGTCACTAAAATTATATCTTCTCATTTAATTATGACAAATATAAACATCCCTGCTCTTACACATAGGACATTCTTTTGTTTCGTTAGATATAGTTGTTTGAGTTCCGCATTTCCTACAAGTTACTGTCATTTGCAACTCATTTACCCTTTAACCATTGTTCTTGTTTTGCTGCCCATAAAATATGCTCATTAAGTTTTTCCGCAATTAATTTTATGTCAACCTCATTAGCTGCAACTCTCTTTGTAAGCTCCGAACCCTGTATGCTTGTAAACCTGTCTGCAAATATACTCTGTAGATTCTCAATCTCTACTTCTATCTTCGCAAGTTTTATATTGGTTTCATATACACCAAAGATACCAGCGACAAATAGAGTGGTAAAAACACCAACAACCCATTTATAAAAAAGCGGAGTGCCATTGTAACATCCGTTTTCATTATCCATTTATTATCAACCCTTTCCAATTGCATTTCTTAAACCTGTGATACCAAGTGCTGCTCCTAATGTTAGCAGGATTTCGTTATACTGTGGATACCCAATGTAAGTTAAAACTGCGGTTGATGCCATGATTGCTGCTCCTACATAAGTCTTATATCCTTTTAATAGTTTCATCTACTCCTCCTTGTATAAATTACGGTGTTAAAACATCAATTTCTTTATCACCAGTAAGCTGCAAATCCATTCTGCCAGAATCTCCAAGAGTGTACACTCCTTCAACCTTTGGTGTGATTTCTTTGCTTGCTACCCCATCTACAAAAGTAAACTTGTGTCGCAACTCAGTTCCCTGCCCATTGATAGCAGAAATATTTACAGATTCATCAAAGTCCTCTCGTACTGTTCCGCTTGGATATTTATTTGTCTTTGCGGTAATAGTAATTGTTGAAGTTTCTCCCAGTTCAATTTCTTTAGGGTCAAAACTTACCACTCCAACTTTAGGTGGAGCTTGCTTTGTAAAAGAACTGCCATCATACAGATAGCCTCTGCGAACTTCTGGGTGAGCATCTACATCAACCCAACCATCAGGCACTTCTTCTCTGGGCATTTCAAATGCCCTTACCAACCCTACTTTTCCATCTATGATTTCAGCGAACATCTTTAACATATAATCCTCCTATCATTCTGACCAATAAACCTCGCAATATCCTGTTCCACCTGCAGCAGCAGTACCATTTGCACTTCCACCGCCACCACCTGAATTAGCGGCAGGCGGACTTGTAGTTGCATCCGTATTATGACCATCACCAGCATCACCCAATGAACCGCCACCGCCTCCAGAGAGGGGGGATGAAGCACGACCACCACCTGCACCAGAACCAGCACTAGCTCCTCCAGCTTGCTCACTCACGGTACACCCACCCATAGCACCAAGGGATGAACCACTACCTATGAACATACCGTTTGCCGAATAATTAGGATAACCCTGAGTAGTACTGGAACGTGGATAACCACCGCCAATTCCAGCAGAATCGTAATCTGCTCCGCCACCACCGCCACCGTCTGCTGTGATTGTAGTGACACCTGCAAATGTGGAGTCGCCTCCAGCACCACCAACATCACTAACACCTGCTGCTCCTGCTGCTCCTATAGTTACTGTGACATTTCCATTGACATTACAATATCTTGTTACAACTTGACCACCACCACCCCCACAAGGAGATGAAGCAGAATCTTCTCCTCCACCACCAGCACCGACAAGTACAACATAAACTACATCAGTAGTTGATGGTCGTGTCCATGTACCAGTTGAGGTAAATCGCTCGCATTTTAAAGGACTCCCACCTGCACTTTGTATATAACTCATAAATTTTCTCCTATATAATAACTACATTTGTTCCATCTGAAGCAACCAAGTAGCTATTGCCAGCCGTTGTATCCGTAACTGTCGCACTTCCATCAATAGTCTCCGAACTGTTGCCATCAATCGTTAGCGTATTACCTGCGGTAACGTGCTTGATGTGAATTGTCTTGCCACCATTACTCCCTGCGGCAGGTAAATCCACTTCCAAATTTCCACCGCTTGTATTGCAAAGTACAAGCTCTCCCCATGATGCAGAGTAAGGCGAATCGCCTGTTGCTTTTGATGTAACTGTGAAATCTGTACTGGGAGCAGCAGGTGTTTCATAGTCAACTGACCCATCTGCCTGTCTTGTTAAAACATCACCATCAGAATGACCCGTCGAGGTTACAAGAGCCATTGAGCCAGTACCAGTTCCAACAACAATATCTCCAATGGCAACTGCTGAAATATCAGCTTCTATCCCACCAAGTTCGTGTTTTATGTAACCTGAAGCTCCTCCAGTTAACGCACTTGCTCTTATTGCCATAGTGCCTGTGCCTGTACCTACAACTATGCCTCCATCAGCTATAGCAGATATATCAGCCTCTACCCCACCCTTTTCATGTTTTAGAGTTCCAGTAGATGATGTGAACGCTGTTAATTCTACAGGGTCAGTAGCACCATCACCAACAATAATTGAACCATCAGCAAGAACCGACATGGCAGTTATAGCACTAGTTCCAGAACCTAACAATATTCCACCATCAGTTAATGTGGTAGC
>Ga0098040_1000592_pt1 | contig 16627 bp, 19 predicted proteins | sample 7_EtaG_FD_75065 | JGI IMG/M metagenome (GOLD analysis project Ga0098040, IMG submission 75065) | Marine viral communities from the Subarctic Pacific Ocean - 7_ETSP_OMZ_AT15161 metaG | ecosystem: Environmental > Aquatic > Marine > Oceanic | place: Pacific Ocean | collected 2015-01-08
CGTTCGTCTCCATCCCATGCCTCCAGAACATTAGAAGGTAGGTCACCTGCTTCTACAAGTGCCTCTAATACTTTACGTTGTTTATCTTGATCTGCTTCCTGTATAGCATGAACGTGAGCCTGTAATTGTTGTACAGGGCCACCATGCGCCCCAGTTATCTCAAGTCTAGTCGCAGGATCAGACCATCGTTCTGGGAAAGCCTTCGCTAAAAATCTTTCTGCTGCTCGCCAATCGCCATCCGCTGCTTCAGTATACCAACGGGCAACAAGTGCTGCCTCAGCTTTTGCTCTAGCTTCATCTAACTCATCAACGAACCAAACAAGTTCTTCTTGAGTTTGCGTAAGTGATACCCCATCTCTAAGGTCATCCCTTGCCGCCTCACCTTTTCTCTTCCATTCATAGAATGCCGCTTCTGAAACCCCTGCCGCCCTACAAGCTGTACGCTGATAATTTCCAGCAGAAATTAATTTAAGAAGTGTTTCTCTTTTTTCTTTCGGAAGATACAAACTTACTTTATCATTACTCATTTAATAGCTACCCAGCCAGCGAAATTCATCCAACGCCAAAAACAATCGTAAGTAGAAAACCCAGCCTTATCAAGCATCTCTTCGTTCCATTTCGCTGTTATTGGCACAAGTACGCCTTCCAAGCTAAGCCTCTTACGCTCAATCTGTTCTTCCGTGTAACCCATATGTCTTTTGTGAGCGTAATAAATATCTACCATGTCTGTATCTAAGTTTACGCTGTCACCCAGTATTTTCTCAACTAGGACAAACCTACCGCCTGGCTTTATAACCCTAAATATCTCATCCATGATCCTCAAACGATGCTCTATGGGCGTAAATTGTAAAGTTAAGACACACATAACTACATCGAAAGTTTCTTTACCGAAAGGAAAGTGGTCCCTCAAATCGCTTTTCATGAAATGGAAGCGGGGATCGTAAGAATGGTTTTCCCTGGCCATATCAAGCATGGGTTCAGATATGTCTGTGCCAACCAAAGTTCTTATCTTCACTCCTCGACATTGCGTAAATGAATCTAATCGTTCTAACGCTAAACCAGTTGAACATCCCATATCCAAAACAGCGTCTATATGGGGTCTTTCATTACGGTGCATGTCAGGAACAGCAACAGAACAAGAAGCCTCTCTCATCTTTTGGTAATCAGGAATACTGCGTTCAAGCATATTCTCGAAAACGGCGGTTACTTCTTTATCAAATTCCCATTTACCCTCTGGGAGAGTCTCATCCTTCATATACCCATTCTAGGGCAATAATGTCTTCCAAGGTTGCGTATCGTCACGATTTGCATCCCTACATTCAATTCCGTATGACCGATACATGGCCCTTGAATACTTATTTGACTCAATAGCAAAGTACCTACCAGGGTCTTCCCCGTATCTTGGGAAAATAAATTCTTTAAGGTAACGTTCCTTAGCTTTATGCGCCCTCAAGACGGCTTTTTCACTTTCCTGCCAGGGATTGAAGAACCAATTTGTTGGCTGCCACCCCGTCTGGTCGTTAATTCTATTAAGAGTAAGTTCCTCATACTTAACTGATCGAGCAGTAACAAGAATGACATGCTCATGTTTCAACATATTGACAAGCCATTTTCTATACTCTTCAACATTTTCGACAAAGTTAGCCATAGGTCTATTGTTGTTCATTTCTTTGAAATTACTAGACAAAGCGACATTCAAGTCTTGGAGGAAAATTCTTCCTGATGGCCCAAACTGGTCATCCTTATATCCAGAACCGCTTCTACCCGCAGTAACTCTTTCATATGCGGAATGGCTCGAACAAGGCATCCAGACAAGTCCATCTTCCATTTGGTGAGCGCCTGAACAACCTATTTCTCTAGCACGCGCTCTAGCTGCATCACGCGTGGCATACCCATTAGTAGCAGAAGCACCTTTTGCATTATTTTCTGAAGAATCCGTCATGCACTCATTCTATAGCTTTATTCCAAGCCTTTCAGAGAAGGCGGAAATAGCTTCATCAGCCCTATCAAGCCTTCCTTCAGGATAAGGTAAATCAAATTCAAACTTAATGGCCTCCATTAATTCTCCTCGATCTATTTCCAGGGGCTTTTGAATAACTGCTTGCACCAGGGTAATGGGTTTATACAAATACGCATCTACATCAGAGAATTTCTCACTCCAAAGCCTTTTCCACTCATCCACACTGAAATACTTCTGAGCTTTAGGGCGTTTCATAAGGTCAGAAACAACAACTCCTTCTTCATAACCCGCTGCGAATGAGGAATCATACTGGGTTTCATAATTCGAAAGGTTGTCCTTAGCGCCAGTGGCTGCTAAATACCTTTGAGATTGGTTTGAACTCGCTCCAGCGTAAACAACAGTATCAGGGGAGCATAAAGCAGCTATTATCGTCACTACTTTCTGTCTATCCGAAGCAAAAGGGACAGAGTTGAGAACAGAAGCTAAGAAAATAGAATCAAATTCTATTCCGTTTCCAATTTTTTCTAAAAATTCGTCTGTCATAGCCCTGGCCCCGTCAATATCGAAACCTGCGACCATTCCTCCCGTGTAATAAGGCTCAAAAGGAATACAATTAACGCCCATTACATCTCTCATAAGGGCTGTTTTGTCCAAAAGGCCAGCTCCAAAGTCTAAAACGTTTGTTCCATACCATCTTTTCCATGCTTTAACATGTTGCTGATCTGTAACATCAAAATCTGATGGTTTTCGCTGCTGTGTGCCACTCTTTGACATTGCCATCATCATGTCGCAACACATGGAAGGCATAAGAAACCCTTGAACGTTCGCCGCACGACGGAAAGAGTTATATCTAAGCACATCTGCGTATTTGTCCTCTAAGTCATAGTCCATAGATAACTTATTTAGCATTATCTTGGCAAGGTCAGCCTTAGCTGAATCCACAAAAATCGTTTGAACGTTGCTTAAGCCGACCTCTGCAGCGTGTTGCAGCCGACCCACTCCATTAACAACCTTGTTACCTTCAGTTATGACTAAAGGAATTGATGTCTTACCCCAGTGGTAGAGGCTCTCAGCCTGCCTTATCGCATGTCCGAAGAAAGGTTGTATGTTCTCTTTCATAACTTCCCTAGTATCAGAAACGTCAATATCTAGACAAGGAAAGAACTCGTCAGAAGTAGGAGATATGTCGGGCAAAGCCGTCATAGCTTCCTCAACTATCGAAAACGGGATACCCCCAGATAGGCTCTCTCCAGAGTCATTCTTGTGCATATCATTTGTCGCCCTATTAAAGACAATATTGACGCCCTTCCTTCTTTGGAGATCTAATCCTTTAAGAATAACAACCGGGACTTTCTCCGCACCTAGTTCTATAGCGGCATCGAGTCTTTGATGCCCTGAAAGAACCTCGCCTTCTTCTGTCACATACATAGGTAGAACCCAGCCAAGTTTACTTAAAGATAACTTAACTAGATTAAACCTTTCAGGATCTCTCTTCCTGGGATTGTATTCTGCCCCTGTGACAAAAGAAGTAGGAACTAACTGTATTTCAACAAACTTAGGCTTTCTTTCTCTAGCCATTAAATTCGTTGTTGCCAGTTGTAGGATCAGCAACAGATGCCCAGACTTCAAACTTAGAAGCCTTCAACTCAAGCATTTGCCCTATCCTCAAACCACGCTCCTCTTTTGACATATAGCCTTCCGCTATTAAGTCCTGTTCCCATTCAGAGTACTGCTTGCCGCATGTCGATATTGTTATATTACCGACCTTGATTGTTGCAACTCTTTTAACGTCGCGTGGAGCGTCTAGCAAAGAAGCCGGATCTCTCTCTTGGGGTAAATCTTGAATTATGTCATCAATGTCGCTTGGTGAGAAACCAGTACCATCCAGACTATCCAGATCAAAGAGGACATCAGCAAGGATTGTGTTGTAATAGCCTGCTTTGTCAGCAAGACGATTATCAGCAAGTAGAACTCTTCTTGCTTCGTCATCATTGACGTCAAGGAAGACACAGGGAACCTTATCCATACCTATCGACCTAGCCGCCATAAGAGTGTTATTTCCCTTAAGGACCAGCATCGTGTCAGATTACACCACTAGAGGCCTATATATACCGTTGACACTCAAAGATTCCGATATCGCTCCGACATCCCCTTGCCTTGCGTTCTCTGGATGAAATTCCAGGTCTTCGACATCAACCCATATACATGAATCTAAACCGGAATGCGTTGGGGTTTTGCCAGAGACACTACCCCAACGCTTTCCTTCTTTTGTTGGTTTAGGTTCTGGATCGTCATCCAAACCTAACCTTCCCCTTATCGTAGATATGGCTTCGTCTTTGTCCCCCAACGATTCGAGCCATTCACTAAAGTAAGTGCCATCTACAAGTAAAAGGTTTTTGCCAACATGTATTTTCTGCGTTGTAGGAAACATATCATCTTGTGACGGTCCTCCGCCATTCCCACCACCAAAAATATCTTCACCTTCTTCTAACTGGTAAAGTCTTTCAAGTGATCTTCTGTCCCAACCAGAACCATCTAAATCAGGTCTAATTGTCTCTATCAGCGCTATAAGATTCTGGACATCGTATGTAGCTAAATCTGATGTTCTGTTATCAGCAAGAAGTATTCTTTTTGCTTGCTGGTCATCCACGTCAACGTGTACAACAGCAATCTGATCCCAGCCAAGATTCTTAGCTGCTTTCCAAGTATGGTTGCCTGCCAAAATGTTTCCATTTCTAGCATCAACAATTACAGGGGAATATTGCCCATTCACCTCTAGGCTTTCTGATATCCCGACCAAATCACCCTTTCGGGGGTTTAATGGATGTGATTGTATTGAATCAATAGGGATAGCAGCGCCTTCTAAGTCACCAGCTATTTTTGCCACAGTTATTTCCTGTTATACACCTTATTATGGTTACGCCCATGTGTCGTGTATTTGTGGACCCATTGTTTAGAAACACCTAACGCTTCAGCCAGGTTCTCACAGGTTTCCCCTAGTCCTCTAGCTTCACGCATAGCTTCTAAATGATTGTCTTGTGCAGATTGGTAATTGGCATATGCCTGCTTTTCCATTTCTTGGGTTCGCAGAACCATTTCAATTACTTCTGGCTGGCTTTTTGTTTTTCTTTTAGGCATTATTTTTTACCTTTATCTTTCTTTCCCTTAGGGAATGCTTGTACATATAGACATCCGTAGGTTTGGGTAGCTTTGTCCCATTCCCATCGCTTTGTTTTGCAAGTCATATCTCGTTGCTTAGCGACTTTATGAATGTATCTTGCTAAATCTACGAACTCTTGCTTTCGTAAATCTTCTTCTGTTAAACGCCATATTTGGCCATCTAACCATTGATCCCACGGATAATTACCCATTTTCTGGTTAGTATCCCAGTTATCAAATTCTTTTACCGTCTCAGCCATATTTATACCTCTGTTCTTTTGATTAATGACTTGACTAACTCATTGAGGATGCTTCCTGATTCTTCTTCATCCCCTTCTGTCACCGCATCTACGACGACTCTTTTATCTGCTATCAACTGATAGATATCGTGATCTATCGTGTCGTTAGCTAGTAAATACCAAGCGGATACATTGTCATCTTGACCTATCCTATGACAACGATCTTCAGCTTGATCGTGTTCTGCTGGAGTCCAACCTTGCTCTACAAACAATACGTCAGACGCTGCAGTAAGTGTAAGCCCTACACCACCAGCTTTCATATTAAGAACAATCACCCTGGATTTGGGATCGTTCTGGAAAGAGTCAACAGCATTTTGCCTAACTTGCTGAGAGTCTTTTCCTGCAACTCGCAGGTTCCCATATTTCTCAGCGATTGCATCAACTACTGAAATATGGTGGGCGAATACGACTAATTTTCTATCAGTGCTATCAAGGAAAGTATCTATCCATTCACATGCAGTTTCAACTTTTCCTTCACCAGCGAGACGCTTAAGGTTCATTATATGACCTAGCTGTTGGGCAGAATTAGCGCTTCTCCCATCACCAGCAAAGTACTCAAGCACGCCTGCTTCAGCCATCCTGTAGTTCTGGTGCCCTTTACCAGAAAGGTCAATCGGAATTTCATACCGCGCCTTATCAGGGAGTTCTGTGAGAACGTCTTGCTTGTTCCTACGCACATAGCATGTACGACGAAGCAGTTCATTGAGTTCTTCAGCATTAGATGAACCCTTGAAATCCCATCCATATCCATTATGGTGAGCTTTGCAATACCTTTGCCTGAAGTTCCAAGAACCACCAAACTCATTTATTCTGTCAAGGATCTCCAATTGAGAAATAAGCTCTATCGGCCTATTCAAAACTGGAGTACCAGTCAATGCAAGAATCATCCCATCTTTAGGAACTCTCTCAGCTATTTTCTTGAGAGCTTGAGTCCTCTTAGCTTTGCCATTCTTAGCGTAATGACTTTCATCAAATATAAGAGACCTGAAAGGGACACTCTTTAACGCATCTTCCTGCTTGGTCAGAATGTCGTAGTTGATAATAACAACGTCAGCATTCTTAACACCAGACTTGCTATCAACTATGTGTGTTGTCTTCCCTGGCAACCACATTTTGACTTCTCGGTCCCAGTTAGTCTTTAGAGAAGCAGGGCAAACAACTAAGGCAGGGAAAGCATCTTCATGTTGAATAGATGCTAGTGCTTGAACAGTCTTACCTAGCCCCATCTCATCAGCGATGAAACACTTTCTTACATCAATCGCATACGCTACTCCAGCTAATTGGAATGGGCGCAAGGCTAAATCCTGACCTAAAGCATTTTTGGTAGCAAGGCCTTCAATTTCAATATCTGAAGTTTGGGCAGAAGATGCTTCTTCCCTTTGTGCCGTAACGACCATTATTTCATTGACCATAGCTCTTACTTCATCTGAGATATTAAAGTCCCAGTGATTAGCTACAGCGAAAGCATCCTCAAAGGAAGTTTGTGGAACCATCCACATCTTTCTTTGAGAATCCCAACGGCGATGATTTATTTCTTTAACGGCATGTATTAGATGCTCGTCATAATCAAATTCGAACGCAAGAGAATTGTCTATAAGGTGCAACTCTCTCTTTGCAACAACGTCTTCTTCTAATTCCCAATTTCCTTCTCGCATAGAAATTTGAATTTTGTTCTCTGCTCCAGCACCAATATTGAACTCGAACTCTTTCGCAAATTTAGCAACGAACTGTGCGCTACTCACAGGTGCGTACCATAGTTTCTTGTCAGCGTCGTACTGGGAGTCTTTGATCTTCCTAACAGATGCAACTACTTCAGCGTCGTATTTGAATTCAATTATGAAGCGTTCATTCCTTGTTGTGATTCTACGAGAATCTAAGATCTCAGCGGTCCTAGCGAGATTGCGAGCATCAGCCCTGCCATCAGCTACCAGTGGCATTTCAGGTTCAGGAAGTTTCTCATAGTCGTAGCCATAGGACTTTAATTGCCCAGAGTACTTCTCAAGCATCCTGTGTGCTTCCCAAGTTATGCCTTCTGTCCATTGGTGTGGTTCTAGTAGCGCACAGCGTTTCCCGAACTTAGTGTCAGAGCCATTAAAGCCAATACCGTCTTCAGTATTAGCCCCATCGCATTTAGACGCTATAGCGGAAACCGCTGCGTGTATTATTTCTTTATCTGTGTTTGTTGTTTTTGTATCTAAATATGTCATGCGTCCATACTACCGCCAGTAGACAGAAACAACAACCTACAGGTGATTTATATTGTCTTTAGGCGGTGTCCACTCTTCGCCTAGTATCCTGTCCCCTTTAGAACGATTACAAGTGATACAACACGGCATTTTATTATCTAGGGTGTCTGGTCCTTTTTTCTCAATTGGAAATACATGGTCACCTACTGAGGTCTTCCAGTTGTTATCCCACTTGGTATGCCAAGCATTACAGTAGGTGCATCGCTTAGGGTCTATGCCTTTAGCTTTCCAGTAAGCATGTAACTCTGGTATTGTGTGACCGTCAGACTCTACATTGGCTAACCTAGCTCTCCTGGTTTCTACGCTTCTTCTGCTACCTTGTAAACCTTTTGTAGTCTTAGACCACTCCCGCTGTTTTTCTCTAATAGACTCCCGATTCTCTTTCTCCCACTCTTTCCTTTTAGCAACCCCATGCTCAGATGTCTTATACTTCTTGACATAAGCTTTTTCTAACTCTGGGTTAGCACTTTTCCAATCTCTGATTCGTAGACGCTCATGTTCTCGTTGCTCATCAGTCATCGTACGTCTTGCTTCACGTTGTTGCTTGCGGATAAAGTCTCCACGATTGATATAATCTTGCGCAGAAGCAACTTTGCGACACGCTTTACATCGTGGTCTACGACCATCAGATGATGGAGCTTTCTTCTTGATTTTGTGGAAGTCCTCATAAGGTTTGACTTCCAAGCACTTATTACAACGCTTGAAGCCTTCAGGACATTTCCTTTTACGAGCGCCCGAAACAAACTGCCCTTTACTGTTTATTCTGCCCAATTCGTAGGTTGCTGATTTTGCTGTTTTTGTATCTAAATATGTCATACCCCCATACTACTGGCAGTAGACGTTAAGGGCAACCTAGAGGTAATTTATAAAGAAAGAAACAACAACCATAAGGACACCAATTAAAATTATTCCTTCAACAACTTCCCAACCAAGATCAATCATGCCACTCAATCCAAGCTCTAGCACCACAAGAAAGAGGTTTCTCAGATTGGATAACTTTAGCGCCCTCAGGGATTTCAAACTCCTGGTGATACTCCACCCCTTTATACGTTCTATGGATTATCGCTGGTAGACCCTTCCTCAACCTCTGCTGATGTATGTGTACTTGATGTTTCATTAGATGTCCTTTCTTTGGGCCAATTCCCCCAAAAAGTAGTTTTTAATCTTTCGTTAGCAATTTCTACAGCTTCAGGGTTTGTATCTGAACCTAAGAATTTTCTGCCAGCTTTAAGAGCGGTGACCCCTGTAGACCCACTTCCGCAGAAAGGATCTATAACAAGATCGTCAGGGTTAGTGTGCGCAAGAACAAAAGGCATCAAAAGCGTAGATGGCTTTTGATTAGGATATTTAACTCTCTCTGGGTGACTGTTACTAAACGTGTAGTCCCAAACACTTCCCATAGGTTTATCGTCTGGGTATCCCTTAGAGTCAGCAATCCTTTTCGTTCTAGGGATAGCACCCTTATCAAAAATCCCGCCGTTCTCACTTGTCGTAAATGTCAATATGTGATTGTGGCGATTAGGCCACCAGGATTCTCTGGGCTTCCCTAAACCAAATTCCCAAATTATCTCTCCGCGTAAATATAAGTCTTTAAGTTCCGTCAGGTAATGACAAAGATGGAAAGCTAATCTGTAATCACAAATAACTGCGAGCGTCGTTTTGCTCCCCATCCAATGATCCGCAACCTTGCCTATCGTGTGGCAGATCTCTTCAGGAGAAGCAGTATCGTAGTAGCTCGACCCACCTTCCCTAGCTTGAACCTTATCGGTGCAGTAAGGAGGGTCTGTGAAAATCAGCCCAGGGACAGTTGCACTAAAATTTTCTGTCTCCATCAAAAGTTTCGTTGCGTCACAACCGATAACTTCGTAGTGCATTTGTCTCATTATCTTTGAATGCGTAAGGTGTGTATCTCTCTAGCTAAAGCAACCATCTGCTGTATGAGTGGTTTTGAAACCCCTAGTTCAGTTGCTACTTGAGAATAGGTAAGGCCTTCGCCTTCATTCCCAAAATCGCAAGCCTCTTTTACAGATAAGGCTCTTTCTCTTATTATGCTTTGCTTTAGCTCAGCTATAGCAGGTAGCACTTCTTGATTTAGAAACCGCGCTCTTTCTAGAGGGTCTCCTTGTTCCATTGCTTTTTCTATTAAATCTTGCACTCTCATCTCTTTCTCTTTTCAGGACAAATCTTTAATTACCATCACTGCTTTATCCACTCCACCATAAACATATGGGGCTTTGAATGTTAGTGAAGTGACAACTTCTGGTCCATCATCTTCTATTATGCCTGCATCAATTAATCCATCAATGCACGCTTTGGCGATAGGAAAATGACCACCTGTATCAGCCATATTTTTCCTATTTAATTTATACGGAGTAAATGTAATTTCTATTTTCTCCATCTTGGGCATCTTAGATATTTTTGCTTCGATACAAGATGCCTCTCTCCACTCTTTAACATGTTTCGCACGCTTATGGTGATGCCATCCACGCTCAGTATTAAGCGTAAATAACTTACCGCCCACAATAGACATGTTCCAAAGTTTCGTAGTCTTCTTACTCACATAACTATCCTATACCCTTGCCAAGGCGGTTCGCCTTTATGTCAGCAATAATTTCACGAACCTTTTCTGGAGGGGTTACCTGTTTCTCTGGTTGCTGCAATTCTCCATAAGATGGCACGCGTGAATTTTGAATAGCTCTAATCGCTGATTTGTATTCAGCCCAGGATGGCCAAAACTTGCAATTGTCTTCTACTCTCTTCAGAGCATCCAAGGCAATATCCAATTCGTAAGGACTTAATTTCTCAACCCAGAAACGAACCTCTTCAACATTAAGCATCTTTGAAGACCAAACTACAGACATCCGAGCTAGGACATAATCTGCTTCATCAGGAGTCACGTTCACGCTCCTCTCGAACTTGCTTAATGGCATCCCAGCCCTTAGGCATATTCTGAACTTCTTCAATAGCCACAGTCGCAGGGTCTAATTCGGACCAGTGATTAGCAACCGCTATCGGAGTAATCGCCGCACCCTTAAACTTCCGCTTATAGACTTTCACACGCATGTGTATCTCTTGAGCAGTAGCATTTGATTCTTTAAGAAGTTTGACCGCCTTATTGTAACGACCTCTTTCATTAGAATTCAGTGACGCTGTATTAACCCCACAAGCATCCATAATTGCATCCCAAACTTCGTCTCTTTTTTTGCTAGGTTCTATTTCGGTTATATTACGGTTATATAACGGTTCTATGGTCAAAGCTTGACTACCCTGCGTAGTCTCAGTGACTAGGGTGGGTGGTCGCTGTGACCCATCAGGGTGGTCACCATGACCATGCTCAATGGCCTTTAATTCAACGACATTTCTGTCCATTTTGAGCTTATAAGTGTTAGATCTACGACCCCCACCGCTCTCTTTTTCGAGATAATTTTTCTCAACAAGGGCTTTTATGGCTCTCTGAACACTTGACTTAGAAAGAAGCGTATAACCGCACAACGTATCCAAAGAAGGGAACGAATTAGTGCCATCAGGCCTAGAGTGATTCGCTATCCCCAATAGGACAAACTTCTCACTTGTACTTAAATTCTCATTCTGGTCAAGAACCCAAACCATGCACTCAATAGCCATATTTTTACTTCCTTCTGATAACAGCTTTAGTAGTGCGTTCAACCTCACAATAGTTATCGGGATCAACTCCAGGCATGTAATTCCTTAGAGCAGTAACCCTCCAATCACGGAAAGCAGCGCACTTGAGTAGCCTTTCTATCACAGCATCTACAAAAGGGGCAACGATTTCACGTTCATTAATTAATTCACCTGTAATTTGGTCAACATAATTTCTATCTTCTATTTCATCCAGAGCAGTATTAACCACTGACCGAATCAAAGATTCATTCTGCCAATTCTTTCGGTAGTTAGAAATCTTTCGTTCAACTTCATAACCGCCATATTCAAATTTGCGCTCGCCTATCATATCCATGACAGTCACAAGAGTCGGATTTGTTTCTTTATCAATTGCGTTAAAGTCGCTCTTAACAAACTTGATCGCTTCGCAAAGATCAACAAGTCTATTAGCAACCTCACCCAAATCATCTGTTTCTTGGACCATGCTCTGAGCATCTTCCAATGCTTCTTGTGTGAGCTTTCTAAGGTCTTCACGCATTTCCTGTATTTCTATAATCTTGTCTTTCAACATTTATTTATCACTTTCAATCTCAAACCTGGTCGGTTTTGGTCTATAGGGGACATAACTATACGGTCTACAATGGCAGCCCATTCTGTCCCACAATCTATTTCATAAGCTAATTTCCCAGCTATTGCTGTAGGGATGTAGCCAATATGTTCCCCACCGACAACTACTTTAATAGCATTATCGTCAAATGGGTTTTCTTGTTCTCTGACTAATCTTGCAAGAACTGGAGTGTCCTTTTCAATCATTAAACTAGAAATCTTAAATACACAATTAGGGTAATCATCTCTGAAGGAAACTCCAGCGACATGTACCTCAAACGGAGAGGCAAGCATTCTAGAACTCTTCTTCGGGTTCGTTTGCTTGTTCGTGGAGAGCCTCAACAGCATTAACTAAGAAATTAAATTGTGGAACAGATAATATCGGCCACTCTCTCTTGTTTATGCCCTCATGGACTTCTCTAGCTTTCTCCTGGTAATACTCGTCTAGCTCGCCGATGCGATCAACTAAAGCTGCATGACACTCATCTCTTACAGCGTCACTTTCCCAATCATGTTCTTCATGATTTTCGGTAGCCCATGTAGCTGCATCATCATCGACAGTGGGGGAAGGCTCTTTTCCCACTGAAACTTCAGTTGTCGTTTCAGTTTCAACGGAATGTGGAATAGGTGTCTTTTGACTTTCCTCCCCACCACTGTCTAATTTGATGGCCTCATGCTCCGCCAATCGTTGTTTGTACTGGACAAGCACGCGCATTTCGCTAGCCGTGTCTGCATAGCCTGCTCTTTTCAAAGCACGTCCTAGTGCTTTCGTGCAAAGAACATTCCAAGCGTCACTGGCGTGGTCGCCTTTTCTCATTTGTGCATCGGTAAATGGTTTATACCCAATAATAGGTATTTGCTCATTTGGATGTAGCAAGATTTGCGCTACGCAATAATCTTCCTTGCCACCAAATTTTTCTGGTATCCCTATTTCTTCACCAGTGCAGTGTGTGAACTCTGCTACAGCTTTGGGGTGATCTTGTTTTAACAATCCCCACCGTACCGATGGTGAAACGTAATCTTCTGCGATTGCCATTTCTTTCTTCTCCTTAGTAAGTAGTTTTACTGTCTAAGAAGACTATACCACCTAAAGTCTGCGTCCACCAACCTGTGCTACAGATTTTTCAAAAATGGTGCCAATCACATAAGCCTCTAAACCAGTTTTGCTCTCCAAAAAGAAATGAGCTGTTAGCTCCCAGAAATCATCTGTTTGGGATTCTTTAATGTGTATTTCAGCCTCGTCATCAAACTGTTTAATTCCATCAGCAAGTATTTTTGCAAACTCGTACTCAGGGACTTCACATCCCAGCTTGAAATTAAACGCATGTGACATCATATATCCATCGTCCCACAGAAATGGGACCAATGTCTATTCTGCTAGTAGTCCCTCTTCTTCGACGACTGGTTCTACTTCAATCTGCAACTTAGCCCTATACGATTCAATGATCGCATCTCGTACAGCCAAATCAGTTGTAAGTTTCGCCACCTGCGCCGACAAATTATTAATCACGGCACCAACGTCTACTTGCTCTTGCTCCTCATTCATATTTATATCCTACCTTTACGCTGTTGGATCTGCAACAGCATTCGCCGCTGCTTGTTTGGCTGCATCCCAAATCCAGCGATCAACAATCCCCTGGAGAGAGGCTTGCACGTTTGCTGTTTTCTCTGCAGCGTCAGCGCCTGCTTCTCCCGCAGGATCAAGATGCTTTTCCATTGTCGCTATCTGATCGTCTGGAACTGTAATTGTTAAATCTGCCATAATTATATCTTAGCCTTCTCTAGCCCTCTAATACTTCTACTCTAGCACTAAGTTCTTGAATTGCTTTAACAATCGGACCAATCAATTCTTGATAGCGGATGCTTTGCTCTTCTCTTTCGTCTCTAGCAGGCACAACCGTACCGTCCTCAGTTGTTTCTCCAGGGACTGCAGGAATGGTATCAGTACACCACATGCCATCATTGGCTGCGTCATCTCCTAATGCTGTTCTTACTTCTTGTGCTACGAAACCGTGATGCTTGCGGACGCCTGCCCGTATTTCTCTAGTTTTGTCATCTGGAGTTTCACTCCACTTGTATGTTATTGGGCGTAGAGTCTTCAAGAAATCGACACCTTTGGTTTCATCAGTGATGTCTGTTTTCAGATTCTGGTCTGAAAGGCTTAAGTAAGAGGCAGCGCGTGCAGTCGCTACATAAAGGTTTGCGTAAGGGTAACTACTGCTACCCAAGTTTGTTCCATAAATGTAACGAGGGTTTAATTCTCCTTCGTAAATGTCTACACCGCTCGCCCGTATACGAACAGCGTAAGTAGCAGAAGACCTCATAAAGAACAGGTAATCACCATCTCCTTGAATAGTTGCTGAAGTAGCAGTTGCGCCATCCATAGTAAGGTGACCAGTTAAGGTTCCACCCGTAAGAGGTAGCCCTCCACCTCCACCTACTTCAGCGCCATTCCAATACAAATCACCTGAAACGTTGTACAACTTATTCGTAGTGGTACCTGGTGTGTTGAAACTAGGTATTTCAATTCCTTCGTCACCGCTAAGAACTATCTTGTCGCCAGAGCCTGTATACATACCTACAGAAGTAGCAGTTGAATACACATAAGTGTCGTTATTGATTCCCATTGCAATCATTGCTGAACCTAAACCAAAAACTCCTCCAGCGATATAACCATATTGGCTACCGCCAGAAGAACTACCCCATTTAACAGCGATAGAGTTGCCGCCAAAGAAACTACCAAGAGAGTGGTCAATACTTAGGTAGGGACCAGTCCCAAATGCCAGCCTTGTTTCACTCAGAGTCGTGTTACCAGCCTTTAACGCACCGCTTTGCCCTGTTTCAACCACCAAGTTTCCTCGGATATTTGCAGTCCCCTCAAGATAAAGGTTTTTAGAGAAAAGGCCAGGATTGCTACTGAACCTAACGTAGTTATTGGGTGTTCCAATTCGGTAATCACTTCCATCGCCTGCGAACCTAGTCCACACATAATCATCATTTATGGTGCCACTAGCACCAGTTCGAGATACAGCATTCGCATAGGTAGTGAAGTTCCCCCACCACATATTGCCGTCTTTATCAACACTAAACTTAATTTCATTACCAGAACTACCGTCAGCCAACACGCCTGCGTTTCCAGCACCGGAAGGTTGAGGCATACGAATCGCCGACGTTATAACCTGATCGGCATTCATCCTGTCAGCAGTGATACTGCCAGCAGATATTTCAGTCGCTGTAATCGTTCCAGCCTTAATAGCGCTAGCAGTAATAGTATCTTCCCCAATATGAACACCGACCTGTGCTTCATCATCAGTATCTAAAGAAGTAGAAGCCGTCGCCGACCAATCACCACCTGTACCATCCCAGTTAAGTGCCCGCACACGAACGTAGTGCGTTCTTCCGCCAGAAGCAGAAAGCAAGCCAGTGCATATAAACCCTGACCCGTCAGGCACAACAAATTTTCTTGCTGCCGTACTTGAATCACCAGCAGTATCACCACCAATTGTCCTCGTCCAAGTATTTGAACTAGCCCAATTAGCCGACCCGCCAGTAGCGTTAGATATTTCTATTTCATACTTACCTCTTGAACCGGCAACAGTCGGGTTAGTAGACCCAGTGAAGTCAGTAAATTTGACAAGTATTGAATTGAGCATTGGGAACACTGTGACACCAGAAACCTGACCAGGTTTGTACGGGTCACTTCCGCCCCCTTCTCCACTGTCACTTAGATTGAAAGCGTCACTTATCGCCCATTCTGAAATTGGGCCACCTTTGCCAACGGCGCGAACACGCGCCCTGTAAGATGAACCTTTCTCCCCCATCCCAGTAACAACAATTTCCTGATTAATCGTTGATGTATCGTTAGCTTTCGATGCTGTGTGTTTAACAGTAGCGTCAGAAACTAAATACACTTCTGCTTCGAAAGCAGTAATTTTGCTATTCATCGCTGAGAGTGTGCCGACCCAACCAGGTGTTTTGAAAGCGATTTTTACTGATCTTATAAGGCCTTCACGTTTGGGGGTTGTTGCAGTAATCGTAGGGGCAGCCGTTGGTCTAACTTCTAACATGTGGTTTGGGTGTCCTGAACCCCAACCCGGATAAGTAGTAGTTATCTGATCTGTATATTGATTGTTCTTGCCCTTTTTATTAAGGACAGCTATCGCGTTCTCTACAATGTCTCCGACAACAAGTTCAATATTTGTCCCATCGGTGGTAACACTTGCGCCTAAACCTGTTATCTGTCTTGCGTTGATAACGCCATTCTCATATTCGATATTAACGGTGTCAGATACAGCAAAATCAATAAACGCTTTAGACCCTGGTGTTTCGAAATAGGTAAAAGTAAATTGATCTAGCTCATCTTTAACTTCTTCTAAAGTATGTTTAGCTATATCGCTAACAAGTTGCCCTTCTGATTGGTCGGCATCTACGAAACCTTCTCTTCTTCCGAATCTCGATATAGAAGTAGAGTCTGTTTGTTTCTCAAACAAATATCCATTAGATGCAAACAAGTGAGATCTTGTGTCAGAGTTATTCAACTTATTTGTGCTGTTTTGAGCTTGGGGAACACTTAGAAGAACTGTCGAGCTTCTATCTGTCCCGACTTGTTTTGCTATATGTATTTTCCCATCTGGAGATACATTCCATTGAGAGTTACCTGTTAGTTGGCAGCATTCCAAAAGAACGTCATACATGTTCATACCTGAACCTATTTCAAACAACCAAGTAACTTCCGC
>Ga0098040_1000595_pt1 | contig 16616 bp, 11 predicted proteins | sample 7_EtaG_FD_75065 | JGI IMG/M metagenome (GOLD analysis project Ga0098040, IMG submission 75065) | Marine viral communities from the Subarctic Pacific Ocean - 7_ETSP_OMZ_AT15161 metaG | ecosystem: Environmental > Aquatic > Marine > Oceanic | place: Pacific Ocean | collected 2015-01-08
ATTCTAACGAGAACTGGAGCAAGCCCACTTTCATTCAAAAACACAATCTGCGGAAGATGGACCTTAATCCTGAAATCGCCTACTCCTAACAAAACCATAAAGGCTGTCAGCAGAACCGCTAGCAAATAAGCGAATTTCTGTGGCCGAATATCAACAACGATAAAATTAGCTAGTAGGTCTTCATTGCTGGAGACATCAAGAGGCGTCAGAATATGCGGAAGAAGAAAATAGGATAAAAAAAACATCCCAATGACGAGGGTTGTCTTAACTAGTGCGTCAGAAAAATTGTCATCCACCAACGATGTCACTCTTGTATCTAAATCTATTTAGAAGGGAATTTCAGCGGCTGAGCAAATCGGAATGGCTTTATAAATGCATAGTTGCCGTTACCATGATGGTCATACAGTGATCTTGACCCTAGATAAAATTTTTATTTTTTATAGTCAAAGCTAATTTTGCGGTTGGAGGGTAAATTGGCTAGCGTTAGGCAAAACTTGAAACAGAGATGTCCTTGTCCTCACAAAGTTTGAATGGGACCTCGAACCAAAACAAAGCCCCCTCGCCTTCTCGTCCGTTTGCGCCGATCTCACCACCCATAAGCGCTACGAGTTTTGCGCATATGGCTAGGCCAAGCCCCGTCCCTCCGAAATGCTTAGCGATCTTTCCGTCAGCCTGAACGAATGGCTGAAACAGTTTTTCTGCTGCCTTATCTGTGAAACCTATGCCTGTATCTTTGATTTCAAAACGCACCCGCAAAGTTTCGCTATCGTCTTTGACGGGAAATGCCCTGATTGAAACAGAACCGTTTTCTGGCGTGAATTTGAGAGCGTTGGATACCAGATTTGAGATGATCTGGCGCAGCCGCCCCTCATCCGCCATGACAGGCTCTGCGGGCAGAGCATCATAGATCGCGGCAAAGTCGATATTCTTCTCGCAGGCTTTCCCCCGCCAAAACATCATCGACTCGATTAGTTCCGGCAGGCCCACCTCATCTAGATCAAGTTCGGTTTTCTCAGCCTCCATTTTTGAAAAGTCGAGAACATCGTTCAAAATTGTGAGTAGGCTTTGCGAGGCTGAATGTATGTATCCACCATACTCTTGTGTCTTTGGCTCCGCTGAAATCTTCGTAAGGAAATCAGAAAAGCCCATTACCGCATTCATCGGGGTGCGGATTTCATGGCTCATCATTGCTAAGAATGCTGACTTAATTCGATTGGCTTCCTCCGCGCGGTTACGTTCCACCTCAGCAATTTGCTTGGCGCGTTCAACTTCGGCTAGGAGTTCAATTTGCCTTTTCAGCAGGAATTCTCTTTCAAGCTCGGCTGCGAAGCGCTTCTTGCTGCCCTCTTGTTGAACATAAGCCATGCAAAGGATGCTGGCAGCGAGAGTCCCCATCAAGAGGACATCAGGAATTGTCCAAACATAGGGGAATGCCAACAACGGAAATGTAAATCCGAACATGGAGATGGCGATCGGAAGAAAAATGTTTGAAAGTCGTGGAGTCGGTGCGGCTGTCATATGAGCTAAAAGAGACGCTGCCGAACAAAACACTAGAAATGTGTCATGAAATCCGGGTGCATAAAGAGCAACGACAAGTGGTGCCAAATAGGCCAAAAAGACGATAGGGACATAATAGGCCAACTGGTTCGTAGAGCGCGCCACATTAATCGTGTTTATCTGCCGTCCAACGCGAAGCCTCCACTCTGCCGCATACAAGTCTGCGCCGGCAGGGATCGCGAAGTAGATCAATGCAACCCAAAACGAACCCCAGGCTACCCACCCCACATAACCAAAGACAATTGGGTAGAACGGGAACCGCGTTTTCAGAAACCAGTTTTCAGACTTAATCCATTCATCTAAATAACGCCTCTGAATAGCTTCTTCTGAAATATTCACGATCCGAACTCCGCCCAACGAGGATTGAGTTCGACTATCCGCTGATTATTTTAATGACTATTGAGCTAAAAACTTAGAATTTTAGCAATTGGCCATGATTAAGACGGCAGGCCAGCCAACGTTGCTGCGTTTGAATGTGACACACAGGTGTGCTACACAGGAAAACATCGCTGCTAAGCCACTGTTATCATTGGTAAAAATTTCGGTCGAGCGGGTCCTAGTCCCCCAGCCAGCCCACTCTTCTCGCTTTCAGACCTGCTTCTGCTCGTGATGGGCAGAACCTGTCTGCCATTCACAAATGGGACTTCACGTCGCCGCCTCTGTCGCTGGCCAACGCCCGGACAACTGTCGCGCAAATTTGGCGCATATCGATCACATTTTTCGACGTAAGTGTCGATGACTGCCCTCGTCGCTCGAAACAAAATTGATGTGAACCGGAAGTTTGGTAGCCGGTCGTCAAACGCTTCCACAGCGAACAAGGCATGGGCGGTTCAGATGACAATAGACATCCCGATGTTGCATACGGATGACTTCAGCTCTGTCGACAGAAACGGAGATTCGCCGAACGCAGAGAAGCTGAACGAGGTTTTGCTTTCTGAAGAACAGTCAAGAGCGCTGCTTGAGGCATCTCGATGGCCCACCGGACCAGTCTGCATCAAATGCGGAGCTTCCGGCCAGGGATGCCGCATCTCATCCCGCACCGGCATATGGTCGTGCAAGACGTGCAGGAATTGCCAATATACCGTGACGAGCGGAACTGCGCTTCATGGTACGCGTGTCGAGATTTCGAAATGGATCGCCCTCTTTGCACTCCGGCGCATCTGGCATGAACCGGTTTCCGCCGCCAGCCTTTCACGCGATCTGAACATAAGCTATGTGACGGCCCGACGGATGCTCCAGAAAGTAGACGAACTGGAAATCAATATGCCTGCCATGGCTGCGCGTCTCGAGGCCAAACTGCGGGCGCTGGTGTAATACATCCGGACGTAATTGATTACTGCGCTGCTGCAATCACAGGGGCGTCACAGTTGCCAACCGTTACCTTCAGAAATTCAACCAGTTTGTCGAGCTGCACAGGCTTTGCGAAAACACCCACTGCACCCGTTTCGCTTTCCACTGCCTTCAACCGAGACGCATCGTCACCCGTCATCAGGATGATGACGCAACGGTGATCGAGGCTTCTCGCAATCTCGGAAACACGCAAACCGTTCCAGCCTGGCATATTAATGTCGAGCAGTATGACACGCGGACTTGTTTTGGAAATTTGCTCGACGGCGCCAAATCCGTCGCTGGCCGTGGCGACGCTAAAGCCAACGCTCGCGAGGAACTCGGACATCTCCTGGCATTGATCGATGTCGTCATCAACGACAAGAATTTGCGAATGTTGGGCCATGGATTTTCCGTAAGGGATACTAAGCACCGGTCGGGGCCATGAGACACCCTCAAATCTAACGAGAGGTAAACGAAGCTACCCGATAGTTCCTTTGAATCGTCGAGTTTTGTAATCCGGATTCGCTCGGCGACGAAGGCGGGAGGCCCGACACGAGCCGGGAGGGCACATCGTTCCAGAAGATCCAGGACCAGCTTCGCAACGACATGGCGAGGGCTTGCCTTTCCCAGACCCAAATGCCGATAGCCGAGATTGGTTTGCTACTTGGTTTTGAAGATGTCGCAAATTTTCGGCGCGCTTTCCGCCGATGGAACGATTGTTCACCGCAGGACTTCCGGGAAGCCAGGGCACCAATGCCGCCCATGAGCACACGGTTGCAAGAGTCTCTACCTCCCCTTCCCAAAATCAGGAAACGCTAACGCAAATTACTGATTTCTCTGGGAGAATCGAGGCGGCCAGACCGGGAAATCTGTCCTCCGACAACTTCGCAGAAGACGGAAAACATCCGGGACAGACTGGCCTACACGGCAAAAACGCTACCTCCAGGCTTTTTTACGATCAGGATCCGATCTTTCCGTGCTTGGAGCGCTGGAAATTGAGCAACTAGTATGTCTACCTTCAAGAGGCCGTCGTTGCGATCATCTGCAAGACGGCTGGCACAATCGGAGAAATGTAACCGGTGCCAAGGGGGGAAGGACATGGAAGAAGAAGGCGCCAGGCCAACTTTTTTCGAACAGATATGCAGGACGAGCGCCGATCACCCGGAAAGAGAGGCGCTCCTCTCGGACGATGACGTCGTGACCTATGGCGAATTGCCTCAGATCATTACCCATTTCGAAGATTGCCTGCGCCAGGCAGGCATACGCCCCTTTACAACGGTAGGCGTCCAGATTGCTGCAGATATACCGCATATCCTTGTGGCGCTCGCTCTTCTCAAGATGAATTGCAGCCAGGCAACAATCGCAAGTACGGACTCTGCCAGTCGCAACGAAGCCTTTGCGCGACGGCTGAATATCGCTTCCATCCTATCAATGAAATCCGGCGCCGATGCCCTACATCCGACCACGAATGATTTCATCGTCACCCATCGCAAACACGACGAAGTAAATCCACCCCCTGATTTTAGTCCGATAGTCTTTCTGACAACCTCAGGCACAACAAAAGATGCGCGGATCACACCTGTAGACGAAAAAAAACTCGCCGCAAATTGTTTTCAGTGGCGTTCTTTTCCTGCAGGAAGCAGATCTCTTTGGCTCGCTCCCGTCGAACAAAACGTCGGCAAAAGAACGCGGCTGATGGATATCTATTGCGGCTTTACCTCCGCTTCGATGACCAAAGGACCACGGACCTGGGCAAATATCGTGAATTTCATCAACAGAAATAAACTGACGCAAGCCTATATCCCGATACTTGATATATCCGGGTTCATGCATTCGGCAGCGCAACGCCTCGATCCTAGCGTTGCTCTGTCTACCGGCGGCACCCGCATTTCCTGGCAATTTCGTCAGCAGATTCTTAAGAAGATGACCGGGAATTTATACGTACGCTACGGCATGACGGAGCTTTACAGCATTGCAAACGCAAGACCTGAAGACCATGACGAAAACGAGACGGTTGGCTTGCCAACCATGGGCGTAGATCTCGGAGTCGGCGGCAAGACCAAAAAGACCGTCGCTGCCGGTCAAATCGGGGAGATACGTATGAAGGCCGAGGGCATGATCGACGGCTACTACGACGACCCCATCGAAACCGCCGCAAAATTTCGTAATGACTGGTTCTACCCCGGAGACCTTGGTTCGCTGACAAAAGACGGCCAACTCGTGGTTCATGGGCGGGCCGACGACATGATGATCCTGAATGGTATCAACATTTACCCCAGCGAAGTCGAACGAGCATTTGACGCCCATCCGAATGTAGCTGCATCTGCCGCCTTTCCCGTGAAGTCCAGAATTCATGGCGAAATTCCCGTCGTCGCATTGGAACTCAAGTTGGGATCACAGATAACGGAAGCTGAATTGCTCGCCTATGCCCGGGAAAAACTTGGCATGAGGGGCCCGCGAAAGATCATGCTCCTGGACAAGCTTCCAAGAAATGCATTGGGCAAAGTTCTGAAAACGGAGCTTGCCGACAAACTCAATCGCACCAACGAACGTAATAAAACATGAGTGAACAAGTGAATGCGGCAGAGCTCCGGAAGATGGTCGTCGATGCCCTGACCCATGCAAACGCTGTGGGGATTTCCGATCATCCCAGTCGCGAAGCATTTCTTGAAGGTCAAGAGGACATCAGCCTCGACGATCTCGAAATTGACAGTCTCGCGGCCATGGAATTCTGTATCTATCTGGAACTCAACCATGGCATTGAAATCACACCCGACGAACTCGAGGAGGTAATTTCTGTTGAGGAGATCGCCGGGGTCGTCCGGAAATGCATCAGTGACTAAGTTGCCGCCAGACGGCATCGGGAAAGACGACATGCTGGAAGTACGCGTCGCACCAACAAAGCAAACAATAGTGCTCATCGGCGGCGCCATGCGCAGCGGGACGACGATCATCTATCGCGCATTGTGCACCGCGCAGAACTCAAATCCGTTTCTCGCCGAGAGCTGGTTTCTCAACGGCTTGATGGCTCAGTTCCGCTCAAATCTTCTCCAATTTGATATCGGTCTGAAAGATCAATTCGGCGACCGGAGCAAGTACGTTGAATTAATGAAATTCAACATGCAGTACTATTTCAACACCGTTTCAGAGAAATATGGCGATCCGGAAGTCCTGTTCTTCAAACATCCGGGGCTGACGACACATTTCGTCGAAATCAGCGAGCTGTTTCCCAAGATTCAGTACATTGTTGTGGTCAGAGATCCACGCGACGCTATCGCCAGCACGATGCAAGTAGCTCGAAAGCATCGCGAAAGCGGCGTTGTTAGCCTTCACTCGAGGTTGAGTACTATCGAAGATTTCTGCAAACACTATGACTCATACTATCTCCGGGTGCTGTCCAATCGTGAAAAATTTGGGAACCGTCTCACGTTCGTACGCTATGAAGACGTGATGAAAGAACCGCAGGAAATTATATCGAAGGTCGGTGGCCGTTTTGGCGCTTCCTACATGGAGGCAGACATTGCGCGCTTCGACGAAACGCATACAAGCAGCAATTATCTTAACAAGGATGACAGGCTGAAAAGTCCGTTTGGCAGCGCCTTCTGGTCCGACGCATACACGCAGGACATATCAAGCGACAAAATCGGCAGCCACAAGAACTCACTTGCGCCCTCAGAAATCGAGGAAATTCAAATACGCCTCAATGCAATGGGCAAGATGTTCGGCTATTGGAACTGACCCGAATGGTGAATTCACAGAAGCCACCTATCAAGAAGTTATACAAACGGCTGGTTGAGAATTGCCGCACGCCCAACCAATTCAATCGTCTGCATATCGCAATTGAAAATCGGACAACCCCGATCGAGATACATCGGCTTTCAGAGGAAATCTCTGATCACTATGCGAACCTTCCGAGCGCCAAATGGATCGGCACATTATGCGCTTTGAGCAACATGAGCCAGAAAATGGCGCCGGAAGATTACGCCCGCCGTAAAGTCGGTCCCAACCTCTACCTCTATTCGAACCAAATTCCGGCGTCGTCAAAGACCTTGATCGTTGGTTTCCCGGGAGGCGCAGGACGACTAATGATGCCGAACCCGGTTCTCCTTCAACATCTGACCGCTGCAGATACTGATCTGCTGTTCATCAATCACCGGGGACCGGATAGATACGAAGTCGGCGTGCCTCGGCTTGGCAGGGACTTCCTTGAGTTGGCTGCTTCTTTGGCAAAGATCATCCACAAACTTGGCTACAAACGCCATGTTACCTTCGGAACAAGCGCTGGCGGGTTGCCCGCGCTAGTGGCAGCAATTCTTCTCGATGCCGATCAGGGTACCTCCGTGGGAAGCACCGCACTCGAACAGGAAGCATGGAAGCAAGTTCTTGAGCATCCAAAATTCCGGGCTGCAATATCACGAGAGTCCAACTGTCCGAGACTGCTTGCCGCCTATTCGGAGTCCAATGATCGCGACAGGATGGCGGCAAGAGATGTAAGCGAAAAACTCCCGCTTTCCCTTTTGCCCATCCACGCGGAAATGCACAACACATTGTGGGGCCTGCTCATCAGTCGACAGCTATCGAAGTTCCTGTCTCTGGTAACCATGGCAGACCAGACTTGGCCACCACTCCAGCAGCTATTTCCAAAGACAGATCACCGGACCGAGCCGACAACAAGGCGCTGATCCTTGCACGATCTGCGGATCAAATTGCCAGACAACGATACACTATGCGTTTCGCGCACCGATCGTGAATACCCGGCAAGAGTGGTCTGAAATCCACGGACTGGCTGTTTGCCTCCCGCCTTGCAGTTCTGGTCCGGGTACCACATTCTGTGGCCTGAGGTGGTTTCGGGGACTGACGGGGCTCTATATTGCATTCGATCTGGTACATGGTGTTCTGGCGGATCAAATCGATCGGATTGATCATTTTTGATTCTCTTAAAGGGGCATTTGACTTCAACTTCCTGCTCAGCCTCGTCATGGCGCTTGGGATATGGCTGGCGCTGCGCAATGGTGCGATCTGGTCAACCTTTCTGGGTGATGCCGACCGCGAGGCGCTGCAGATCGCCTTCAACATGCGGGTCAACAAGACACTGGAAGGAACAGGCCCGATCCTGTTTCTCAATCTCGACGACTCAGTCTGGCACGGTGACGATGCCAATAGCCCACCCCTTGCCTATGCCCCGCGCAATGTCGTCTACAATCTCCTGAAGGCCGCCTATGGCGAACCCGGCGCGCAACGCCCGAAAGTCGTGATTGCCGACTTTGATCTCTTCTGGCGGACACCGGACACCGGTCCGGAAAATCAGATCGACGCCCTCCTCGAACAATGGGGCAAGGACCCCGGCGCGCCCTTGCTTGTCCTTCAGCGCGAAGTCATGGACGGCGACGGCAGCCGGACCGCCCCCGCGACGATCCGCGCTTCTCCCCGCGATCATTTCATCACCGACGCGCCACAACACAATATCGTATGGGCAAGCGCCATCTTCACAGGCGACGAAGTCGTCGGTGCGCGTTATTTCGAACATTTTCTTTGCCTCAAAACCGACCACGGAGCCGACGTCGTCGCCAACACGGCTCTCTATGCGGTTGCCGGGCGCACCGCCACGAGCCCCCGCCAGGCAATCGAGCAGGTCAATCAGGCCATGAAAGTGCCGCGGCAATATTGCGCCAACGGAGGCAGGGACTGGTACGAGTTGCCCCTGACCGGACGAGCGCCAATCGATTTCAGCGGGCGCGGCAGCCTCATCAACTACAACGCCAATCCGCCCGACAATTTCGACTATTCAAGCCCGGACCTGATCGCCGCCGACATGTTCATTATTCCGGCAGAGGCCGTCAGCACCGACATGGTTAGCGGCCTTGCCTCAAATAACGGCATTGTGATTATCGGATCGGCATCCTTAACGGCACGAGACCGCCATATGTCGGTTTACGGGCTTATGGGGGGTAGCCTGATCATTGCAAACACCATCCGCGGGCTCGAAGTCGGGGGTGTGGTTCATCGGCTTCACTGGTACGTAGAAGCGGCGATTTTATCCGTCTTTGTCACATTAATTGTGCTCGCCTTCTGGTATTCCCGTCAGGCTCGTGATTTCATGATCCCGATTGAGGATTTGCCTTGGTACGCTCGTCCGTTCCGGCTCCCTCTTCACCTGATGACCAACCCGGTCATCATGAAAATCGTAATCGGGATTTCGGTTTTCTGGATGGGGGCTATTGCGACCTATTATATGCTGGATTACGGACTTTGGATCGGGTTCGCAGCACCCGCTTATGCCGCAGCGCTGAACGAGGCGCGCGAAGATTTTGAAGAACTGATGGAGAATCTCCGTGAAAAACGTACTCACAAAAAATAGATCGCTCCTGTTTTCAACGGCACTGGCGGTCGCGCTGCTGGGCGCCAATACGGCTTTCGCCGGATCGATCAAACCCTGCTCCTCTGCGACCGTCGCCTTCGTCAAAAGCATCAAGGGCGACCCGGCCAAAGTCACGCTGACCCGCGGCAGCGATCAGGCCCAGCTGAAACCCTTCTCGCCGCTCTGCCAGGGCGATCTCATCAAACTCGCCTCTGCCAGCGAAAGCGTCATTCTGGGTATCGCAGGCGCAGGCGCCGACACGATCTCGGGCCCGGCCCAATATAAGGTAGGCCCCGCAGAGACAGGCGCCCAGTCTGTGTCGCAAGTCATCGAAGACCGTCTGCTACCGCTCGGCGACCGCACCGTCGGACAGGGGTTGGCGCGCTCCGGCACGGACCCCTTCGAGTTCGGCCTGCTTGATCTCGAAAGCGAATCCGCCCGCATCAAGGCTGGCAATCGCCCGCTCTGGGTTGGTTGGAGCGGCGGCTTTGCGCCCTTCGACGTGACGGTCACCGGACCGTCCGGCCAGACCGTTGTCCAGAAGACCTTGAGCGAGACCTCCTTCGTTGCGCCCGCAACCGATCTCGCGCCGGGCAAATACACGATCGCGGTCAAGGACCACAATGGCCGTACGCGCAAGACGACGTTTGAAGCCGTCACTGACGCGCCTACGCCCGAAAAGGTCAATGTTCCGGACTGGATGGGCCCGGATTCAGGCGTGATGTTCTCGGCCTTCTGCGTCGCCGCCGAAGACCCTTACACATGGTCCTACGAAGCCGCGCAAGAGATTGCCGCCGCCCCGTCGGATGGCATCAACAAGGACAGCGCCCTCGCACTCATCGCGGCGGGCGATCCGGCGACCCTCTGCCCCGGCAAATCCGGCTGATTTTCTCAAGCTTATTGAGCCGATGAAACTCTGCCTGCTGCACCATGGTGCAGCAGAGGTCGGCTTGCGTCGCCAATCACCACATAGGGTCCCCAGAAGTAGGGATGACTATGAGCAGGATCGGCAATCAGCGAGACCTGCGCGCTTCTGAGCGCCGCATCGACCGGCTTGCCATCGGCAGCTGCGAAGAAACGCCTGACAATCTTGTCTGCCGAATAGTCGTCCGCCAGCCAATGCGTTGCCATGACGGCACGTGCGCCGGCATAGATGAAACTTCGCACAAGACCATCAAGTTGCGCACCGTCGAAGATCGCCGCCAGCCCTTCTGCTCCTTCCGCCTCACGTGCCGTATCACAGGCGGCCAGCAGAACGAGATCGGCATCGAGTTTCAGGTCGAGAATTTCGGACGCGCTCAACAGACCGTCACCGCCCTTGGGGTCAAGCGAGGTCAGCAAGGCCGGTTCGGTGATGCAGAAACCGTCGCCAAAGAAACCATGCGTTACGAAGACCAACACTTGCTGGGACGCCAGGTCCTTGTCCTTCCCGATGCTGAGATCGGTAAAGGCAGCCCCGCGAATATTGGTGCGACGGAAGCGACCGGCCACATCGGCCGCGAGCGGCGTCAGGGGCTGGGTCATCCCCTTCTCGCTTTCAAAGATCGCCCCACAACGGTTCGGCTTGCCTTCCGCCACCATGCGCTTGGTGAAGTCATCGACCCAGGCGGTTGAGTTGCTCGGCGGGATGCCGGGACCGAACACGGTCAGCGTGCCCGAAGCCTTGGCGGCTCCCGCCTTACGGGCTGCGACGAAACTCGCCGCGCTCGGCGCACTCATGAAGTTGAACTCCGTCGCCAGGAACTTGACGCCTGAATAATCCCGGCTCCGCATGATGTCCGACATATTCGTCGGCATTTCCGACACGAGAATTGACGGCGGCAGTGAGCCAACCACGCCGCGCGGGGCGAAGACGATCGTCTTGATCCCGGCGGACACAATGTCCTGATAGACGGGTCCGAATACCCCTTCAAAGAGATCATGGGCCTGTTTGATCGGATAAGGCGGCAGGCCCGCCCGGCGTGGTCTCAGAGATGTACGCAGGCGCCGCACCAACCCTTCAGCGTCCTCCCGCGTCAGGCTCGTCTTGAAGACATGTATTTTTCCGCCGAACACCGCATATCCAAGCCCTCCGGACTTGGTGGCCGTAAAAGCGACCAGCGCCTCGTCAGGCGCGAGTGTCTTCGCGACATCCGATGAAGCGACGCCGCGATTTACGAGCTGCATATACTGAGGCTGGGCACGACGCGCGAGCGCTTCGGCATCCAGCACGTCCTTTTCCGCCGCCTTGGAGTCAGCTGTCAGCTGAGCCAAACGTTGAGGGTCATCGACACCGGCTTCGGCCTCAAGAGCCCGAAGCGAGAGAGAATATTTCCGTTCGGCATCCTGGAGTGCGCGGATTTCTTTCGACGCGGAGCTGGAAGCGATACGAGCAGATGCCAGGGCCATAGCAGCGGCGGCACGCGGTTCGATCACCGCTTCGAAGGCTTGCATGAATCTCGCCTTGAGCACCGCAGCATCGGCAGGTTGCTTGGCGATGACATCATCAAGCAAGGCGAGATACTCGCCCGCATCATCCGGCGTCACACCAAAGGAACCCTGCACGCCTAGATAAAGACCGAAGGCTTCATTGTAGGCAGCAAGAGCGCCAGCCTGATCGCCCGCCGCCAATTTGGCGCGTCCGAGGCTCGTCAAGAACCTCGCCGTCAGCAGCGAACGCGGCTCACGCTTCTGCCATTTGTTTTTGACCGCCTGCAAGCGTGCCACCGCGTCTGTGGCGCGCCCTGCACTGAGCGCGTCGAGCCCGCGTTTTTCATCGATCATGGCCTCAAGCCAGGGCGCTGCACCGCTCGGCGCCGAAGCGATCAAGGACGCCGCCTCATTCAGCGCATCGTCAGCGCCGTCCTGTTTCATATAGGTCAGGGCGACAGCACGCAGATAGGCGCGATGCGCGCGCAATACGATGGCTCGCACCTCCGGTCGCAAATCGGCGTCCGTATAGAGCGGTGGCGAATTCTTGCTGCCGCGATGGTTCACGAATTCGGCTTCGCGCGCCGTAATCTGATCCAGCGTTCCACCATTACCGCTTAAAATCCCGGAAAGAGCAGCATCCGTTTCCGGCGAGAACGGCTTTTCCGAGGCAGCGAGTGCTGCGGCATAGTCGCCCTTGTTCAGATAATGAACGATCCGGTAATTGACGATCTTGTCACGCACCCAGGCGGCCGTCTTCGATCCCATCGAAGCTTCCGTGTCGTCGAAAAGTTTCTCCGCCTCGGCGAAGCGTCCCTGATTGCTGAGGTTGATCGCCAGATCAAGCGCGATGTCGGCGCGCCGCGTTGAATCGCCTTCGAACAATTTGTCCTGAATAGTGACCGCCTGAGCGTAGTCCGATGCAGCCTGCGCAAACTCATATGAGATGTTTCGTTCATGGCCGCGACGACGCAGCGCTTCCTGATCCTGCATCGCCTGCACGCCCGGAAGCTTCGCAAGTTCCTCATCGGAAAGCGCAACCGGCGCCTCCTGCCCTGTCAGAACCGCACCTGCCTTTTGCATGGCTGGCAAGGCGCCGGGAAGGCCGCGAACGCGCGCGACGAATTCCTTGCCGCTAACCTCGACGGCAATGTCCTGAAACAATTTGCCGGACTGCGTACCCGGGCAACGCATGACATTACCCTGAGTGCCACCGAATTCATCGGTCTTCGCGCAATTCCTGAGCAGTTGGTCTGACGTCCCGACAGGCGTTACCTGCACAACCGCCGCCGCTCGACGCCAGGCACCGCAGAAAATGTCATATCGCGCGCCCTTGCCAGCCGCCACTGACACGTCATCGCGGCGCGTGGCATGGCAGCTTTCCTTGTCGGCGCTTTGTCCGAGATCAAGCGCCGTCGGAAAGGTCTCAGGCTTTACAGTAATGCAGCCTGATAACGCCAGAGTAAGCGCGGCAAAGACCATATGTCGGAACAAGCTCATTGCGTGGCGGCTCCCCAAAGGCTCTCGTTGCCGGTCGCCGCGACGCCGCTCGTATCATCATCGTCACCGTCTTCATTATCGCCCGTGTCGAAGGTCAGACCGGATGCCAGAATATTCGGGTTGGGATCTGTCATGGCAGCGGCTGACGTCCCTTCAGCCTGACGCAACAGCGCATTGGAACAGCTGACCGGATCGCCGATGATGCAGAGATTGAAGTGATAGTCGCCCGTCTGCGTCAGAGGGTCGGAAATCACTTTGCCATTATTGTCCTTTTCACCCTCGTAGAGAAGCCGCGGCTCGAGACCTGCCGAGAAACTCGTAACACGCGTTCCGTCATCGCGCACAACAACACCAAAGAGCACTGCTTTGTCCGGTCCCAGACCCGATGGATTAAGTACCGCCTTGCCGACCGCAGACGTCTTGAACACAAGGCCTTTGCCGTCCACACCGCTGCCTGTATTCAATTGAATGATGTCGCCAGGTGCATAAAGCTCGAGATTGCTGGTAGCGATGAATACGTGATTTGAGGCAATGCCAACAAGGCCGGGATTGAGGCTACCCAATTGCGACAGCGTTGGATTAATGGTGTCGTAATAGGTCTTGAAGGTCTGCGACCCGATGATGATGTCCTGCGAGGAATCCACAACGACATTTCCAAGCCAGTCGCTTCCGCCGGGTGAGTCAAGCCCCAGCGAGCCGCCGATCAAAACGAGTTCGGGACGACGGTCCAATAGCCCATCGACATAACCCAGCGTCAATGAATTCAAGCCCGTGACGATGCCGTCGGTCATGATCCAGGAACTGTTGCTTGCACCGATTGACAGATTACCGAGCGTCGCACCACTAAAGTCGACACTGCGCAGAAGCGCGTCATTACCCACCGCATCGATTTTGAGATCACCTGCCGAAATACGGCCAAGCTCTCCCGCATCGATCGTCAACCCCTGCGGCTTTCTGAGCGAGATTGATCCAACTCCACCATCGCCCCCGAGAACAATAGTCGTGCCGCTATCCAGCGAGGTCAGGATAACTTCATCGCCTGCACTGATGGAACCGGACAAGTCGAGGTCGAGCGCCTGAATGGAAACATTGGTTGTCGAGGCAATTTTATTGATGACGGCATCGCCCTGCGCCGCGTTGAGCAACAGCAGTCCGCCATTGGCCGTAACAGAGCCCGCAATATCGACATTGCCCGTCAGCGCCTGCAGCGTCGCCTGTCCGTTTGAGACAAGGTCTCCCAGAACCTTCACGACGCCACTGGTTACTGTCGTCGCGAGGTGGCTCGCAACATCAAAAACGCTTGCTGTGCCCAGATTGGCCTCGACGTCCACGTTGCCGCCCGTCGACTCCGTATTGCCTGACAAGGTGGCGTCACCGTCAGACGCCCGGATCGTGACATCCCCGCCGGCGATAGCATCGCCCGAGATCATGATCTCTTTCGCATAGACCTCAAGCGTCGTGACTGCCGACAGACCTGCCGCCGTGACCTTGCCCAACAATGCCTTGATGAGGACCGAGCCAGTGGAGGTCAGATCGTCGTTGAGCGTCACATCTGTTGTAGTCGCTTCGATCGTGGCGCTATCCGTGGCGACGACCTTGCCCGTGAGATCAACCGAACCGCCGGTGATGTTGATGTCAGTGCCGGAGATGTCCTTGGTCGCGTCGGTTGCGTTCAGCGTCACCGAGGTGTCGCCATTCACAAGCCCGTCGAGGTCGATCTCCTTTGCGGTGATCGCTGTCGTCGTGTCGGCATCAACGCCCCTGACGCTTACCTTGCCAAGCAATGCGTCGATCAGGATCGACCCGGTCGACGTGATGTCATTATTGAGCGTGGCGTCGCCGGTTGAAGCCTTGATCGTGGCGCTATCCGTGGCCACCACTGGCCCCGTCAGCTCAACCGAGCCGCCTTCAATGTCGATATCCGTGCCCGAGATATTCCTGGTCGCATCCGTCGCGTCGAGCGTGATTTTCCCGACTGCCGACAGCTTGCCCGTCAGATCAATGTCTTTTGCGGTTACGTCCAACGTCGTTTTGGCATCGACGGCATGAAGGTCCGCCAGGCCAGCGACCGCATTAATCCCGACTTCGCCTACCGTACTGGTGATCGTGTCGTCAGCTACAACATCACCAAGGGTCGCTTCCATATCAACTGAAGCGCCCGTCACTGTGCCATGGGTCAGAAGATCGCCCGTCTCCGCCGTCAGCGTCACCGCACCGTCGCCGCGCACGATGCCGTTGGTTTCAACATCATCCGCCGTCACGTCAATCGTCGCACCGGAAGTCGTCGTCGCCGTCGCGTCAAGCCCTGCCGTCGTCGCCTTGCCGGACTTAGCCTCGATCAGCACCGAACCTGTCGTCGCACCAGAGACGCTTAAGTCATCGTTTAACGTCGCATTGCCGGTCAGAGCCTTGATCGTTGCCGAGTCCGTCGCAACGACCATACCCGTGAGATCGACACTGCCACCAGTGATGTTGATGGCCGTGCCGGAAATGTCCTTTGTCGCATCGGTTGCGTCCAGCGTCACCGAGGTGTCGCCATTCACAAGCCCGTCTAGGTCGATTTCCTTCGCGGTGATCCCGGTCGTCGTGTCGGCATCAACACCCTTGACGCTTGCCTTGCCAAGCAGCGCGTCGATCAGGATCGATCCGGTTGACGTAATATCATTATTGATCGTCACGTCACCCGCCGCGGCCTTGATCGTGGCGCTATCCGTCGCCACCACCGGACCCAACAGCTCGACCGAGCCACCTTCAATATCGATATCCGTGCCAGAGATGTTCCTGGTCGCGTCCGTCGCATCCAGCGTGATCTTGCTGATGGCGGCCAACTTACCGGCGAGGTCGATATCCTTCGCCGTCACGTCCATCGTCGTCTTGGCATCAACAGCGTGAAGGTCTGCAAGACCCGCCAATGCGTCGATCTCGACAGCTCCCAGAGTGCTGGTGATCATGTCATCAGCGACCACATCACCAAGGGTTGCCTCCATATCAACTGAAGCGCCTGTCACCGTGTCATGCGTCAGCAGATCGCCTGTCTCCGCCGTCAGCGTCACCGCACCGTCACCGCGCACGACGCCGTTGGTTTCAACATCATCCGCCGTCACATTGATCGTCGCACTGGAGGCCGTCGTCGCCGTGGCATCAAGCCCTGCCGTCGTCGCCTTGCCCGACTTCGCCTCAATCACCACCGAACCCGTAGTGGTGCCCGCGGATGACAGGTCGTCATTCAGTGTGACGTCACCCGTCGCGGCCTTGATCGTGGCGCTGTCCGTCGCCACCACTGGCCCCGTCAGCTCAACCGAGCCGCCTTCAATATCAATATCCGTGCCAGAGATGTTCTTGGTCGCGTCCGTCGCATCCAGCGTGATCTTGCCAACGGCGGCCAACTTACCGGTGAGGTCGATATCCTTCGCCGTCACGTCCAGCGTCGTCTTGGCATCGACAGCGTGAAGGTCTGCAAGAC
>Ga0098040_1000597_pt1 | contig 16592 bp, 22 predicted proteins | sample 7_EtaG_FD_75065 | JGI IMG/M metagenome (GOLD analysis project Ga0098040, IMG submission 75065) | Marine viral communities from the Subarctic Pacific Ocean - 7_ETSP_OMZ_AT15161 metaG | ecosystem: Environmental > Aquatic > Marine > Oceanic | place: Pacific Ocean | collected 2015-01-08
AACAAGCACTGGATTGGAATTAGCCCCTTTCTGTCATCAAAAGTTGAATCTAGAATAAAAACAGATTGCAATATTGAAGAATGGGATTTTGTAGATTTTAAAATTACTGAAGAACAATTAAAAACGATATTAGCTTTTTTTAAGGAAACGAAAGAGTGTAGATATGATTGGGTTGGAATGCTGTTGTCGCAATTTTTGCCTTTCCATGTCAAAAGAAAAAATAAGTGGTATTGTAGTGAGTGGATTGCATATGCACTAAGAATATCTAATGTAGTAGACTGGCAGACAATCAAGATCTACGATCAATCTGATTTATCACCAGGAATGCTATTTTCAATCATAATGAAACAAAAAAGGAAAAATGATGAACAAAACGTGGAAAACCAAAGCAATTTATAATTATTATGACGATGCATCGGAAATTAAGAGCCTGTTACTATCAAATGATGACACGGGATTGTTAGAGGTTAAGATTCGTCGCTGCGGCCCTGGAGGAACTAAGTTTAAAATTAAAACTTACTTCCCTGAGCCGGAAAAAAAAGGAAAAGACAAGTGAAAAAAAGATTAATAAAAAAACAAAAGGTTCACGTAATTCGTGATGAACCGGACGATTTAACCGAAGAGGTCGCGAAGGCTTTGGCCGAGATTAAAGATCAATTTGATCTGCCCACCGAAGAGGTCGAGGCGACGATTGAAAAGAGTCGATTCAAGAAAATCCTAAAAAAAATCTTGACTAAAGAATGAATTGCTGTTATATTAGTAATATAAAAAGCAACTAGTTAATAATATGTTGTTTGACTCAACATCGTTATCCCTCACAATAACAGCTAAATTAATAGAATTTAATGACGCTGATAGAGCTGCCAAATTCATCTACGACCAAGTGGAACAGTCATTGAATGAAAACCTCATACAAGATGAAAAAAGTAGAACTTTTTGGGAATCTGTTATCGAAAGTCTTTCTGATTTTGACGGCGAGTATGCCGTTAGTGTTGCAGAGGCATATTTGAAGTTAGTTGTGAATTCGCTTAAGCTAACCAAAATCGAATAAGAGGGCTCATGGTGAAAGGGATATCACTAGGGTCTTCTAAACCCTCGTTCCAGGTTCGAATCCTGGTGAGCCTGCCATATAAAGGAGAATAAAATGGCTACACCTTACGACACAGTGGCGGTCAGTGGGGGGTTTGACCCTCTTCATGCCGGCCATGTTAGAATGATTATCAATGCTGCAAAGCATGGGAATGTAATTGTGATTGCCAACAGCGATGCTTGGCTTATGAGAAAAAAAGGGTATGTATTTATGCCCTTTGAAGAACGTAAACAGATACTGGAGTCGATCAAGGGTGTACTTAGGGTTGAGGCAGTAGATGATAGTGACGGTACCGTCTGTGAGGCTCTACGGAGGATTAAACCAACATATTTCGCCAATGGTGGAGATAGGACAGACAACAACACTCCCGAAATGGATGTTTGCAAAGAAATCGGCATACAATTGCTTTGGAACATTGGAGGAGATAAAATTCAAAGCTCTTCTGATCTTGTTAAATTTGCCAAGCGCCGATCTGTAAATTGGACAGGTGAATACGTTCCAGGAGACGTGTGGCATATTTCCGGAAATGACTAATGAAATGTCACATTGAGAATCACGGCAATAATTTTTACGCCGTAAAAAAGAGCGATTCGGGACAAGTATTAGCTAGCGCTATGGGTCTCGATACTGAAGAACAAGCAATCAAAATTATTCGCAACCGATGGGAATACAAAGGTTCAATTAAGATTTTTGTAGAAGGCACCGCGAAAAGAGTAATTGATGCATTATAAATATGGCTTCGTGGTGGAATGGTATACACGGCAGACTCAAAATCTGCTGCCATACAGGCTTGTGGGTTCGAATCCCACCGAAGCTACCAATTTTGCGGGAGTAGCTCAGTTGGTAGAGCACCACGTTGCCAACGTGGATGTCGCGGGTTCAAGTCCCGTCTCCCGCTCCATGGGAAACTGGCCAAACGGTTAAGGCAACGGACTCTTAATCCGTCGATTCTGGGTTCGAATCCCAGGTTTCCCACCACATGAGAGGATAAAATGAGATTAATTTCTACAATTTTGATATATGGTATGATAGGTTGCGCGCCTGATCAACATAGCGAGCACACCGGAACACCCGACGAAACACAAACTGTTATTACGCCCATATCAACTAAAAAGTTGGAATGTGGCCACACCAATACACCAATTGATGTAAACGTTCATATTTTTGTACGATATGAGGAAGAGCCAGAAAATAAACTACCGCCAATATCTTCTCCAAAACCAAAAGCCGATAGCACAAAGAAGAAGCTTCCACTTAATACAGATCCACAAGAAATACAAGACGATGTAATATGTGTAGGCTGTGATGACGATGATGATGATGAGCAAAAGCAAGATAACCCAATAGGTTTTGAGATAGAACTCAATCCTGCTACTGGGGACTATAATGTCATAATCAGAGATCTTCAGCTTGATTAAACAAATTGTTAATATTTGGGAGATGTCCCCGGCGGGGGTCTTATAAGCCTTTGGCAAAACGAGGCCGGGTGGTGCCCAATGAGGTTCAACTCCTCCATCTCCTACCATATAAAATATGAAATACAAAGAAGGTGACATTGTTATGGTACGAAGCGCAGCAGGAAGAGCAATACCAAATTTTCACGTTAAATTGCTCAAGAAGGTTGTGGTTAAACCGTCAAAAGGGAGAGATCCCAATTGGCCATGGCCAGGATATACAGGTTGGGAAGCCACACCAATTTATCAAAAAGAGGTCGACATGTTGAGAAAAGAGTGGCAAATTTCATTCCATAAGGCGAATGAAGAAAAAACTTTTATCTTCGAGGAACATATAATCAAAAAAGTAAAAACTAATTAACAATAAGGCGGTTGCAGTTGCAAAGAAATAAAACAAGAAGACAACGTTATGATGCAAAAAAGAAGACGGCTAAAACGTTTCCTATCAGTATTGCCACAGTTAATTTTAAACATGATGGTAATGTCGGTTACCTCATTCGCTCTGCTGCTTGTTTTGGCGCTGATCGGATCCATATTATAGGAACCATTCCGGATAGAAAGGTGCTTAATCCACTTTCCGGCAGTTTGGTCGATTATGTAGACATTGATCAACATAGTGATCCATCTAAGTTTGTAGAATACGCAAAAGATAATAATATAAAGTTGATCTCTGCAGAATTGTGCGAGGGTTCTGAATCAATTGAAACTTATGATTTTAATTTTACGCAACCAATTTGTATTGTTGTTGGAAATGAAGAGGTGGGAATTCCAATTGAAATTTTGAATAATAGTGATAAGATATATATTCCGATGCCCGGCGTGGGCTATTGTTTAAACACTTCACAGGCAGCAAATATACTTCTGTATGAGATTACAACTCAATATCAAAACAGTGGCATTAAAAGTTATTATATGGCCGATGGCAAGATCACAATGCACCCCGCATATGAAGAATGGAACCAAGCTGGCATGTATAACTTGCCTTAAGGAGAAAATATGGACTCAAATGATCTATGGCAAGACCACGTAGATGGTCTAACAAGACAGGTCGCCTTCTTGTTACAAAAAACACAAGAGCTGGAGAATAGATTGCAATATTATGAAGAAGTATTCGTCACTCTGTTGACAGCGCTCAAACAAAGTGGTATCATTATTGATGATGATGAAGGTCAACATTCAATGCCATAATGATGGCAACTCCGCTGTATCGTCGGGGTATATAAATAACAGTACGGGGCTGCCAGACCGACACGTGGGCAGGGGTTTCCGGTGTTCCTTGGACGCAAAAAACCGGTCTTGCCGCCTTAGCTCAGTTGGCCAGAGCAGCTGCCTTGTAAGCATCAGGTCTTCGGTTCGAATCCGAAAGGTGGCTCCATAATTGAAATGTTGGACTAATTATAATTGCTAACGCAGAGATAAAAATGGCAAAGAAAATATATGTACTCGATACCAGTGCTTGTTTAACAAATTCGAATGTAATATTTGACTATGGGTATCATGATATTGTAATTCCCTTAAAAGTGCTTGAAGAGATTGACAAGCATAAAAAACGACAAGATGGTGTTGGATCTCAAGCGCGCCGGGTTATTCGAATTTTAGATGGATTGAGAGAGAAGGGATCCTTAAAAAGTGGTGTAAGAATTGCAAAAGGTAAGGGCACTATGACAATTGAGGGAATTGACTCATCGGTTGTAGAAAGATTGCCTTACGATTTGGATCCCAATTTACCAGACCACATAATTATTGCAACCGCCCTAGCTGCAAAAGAAAGGGTGCCTGATCGAAAAGTTATTATGGTCTCTCGGGATATAAATTTGCGCGTAATTAGTGATTCAATTGGCCTTACATCGGAAGATTATATAGCAACCACAGTGATTAAAGACACGACAAGCTTATATAGCGGCTTTTTAAAGGTTTTAGTTGATGATGAGTTTGTGGACCAATTCTATGAAGGAGACGTGGTATTCCTAGAGGAAGAGAAGGTAAGGTGTTATGCTAATCAGCTTTTAATGCTTGTGTCAAGCTCGAACGATAAGAAGACGGCTCTAGCTAGGTTTATCGATTATTCCAAACCCTTAGCACGCGTGACTAATTATAAGAAGGGCCTCTGGGGTGTTAAGGCGCGAAATAAGGAGCAAACATTTGCAATGGACCTCTTAACAAACCCCGATATTCCGGTAGTGTCATTAATTGGCAAAGCCGGTTCTGGAAAGACCCTCTGTGCAATTGCTGCTGGCCTCTCACAGGTCATGTCGCTGGACGACCGTGATCAGTCCATATACAAGCGTCTAATCGTCTCTAGGCCCGTACAACCGCTTGGAAAAGACATAGGATTCCTCCCGGGCACCATAGAAGAGAAAATGACTCCATGGTTAGCCCCCGTACAGGATAATTTACGATATTTGCTCGGAGATGACAATGCAACATTAGATATGTATGTGCAGAAAGGCACCATTGAAATCGAGGCTCTAACGTACATTAGAGGACGTTCGATCTCAAATGCCTATGTGGTGATCGATGAAGCACAAAACCTGACAACACACGAGATTAAGACTATCATTACCCGAGTCGGAGAAAATACAAAAATTGTCCTGACTGGAGATATTGAACAGATTGATAACGTTTATGTTGATGAAACTTCAAACGGCTTAGTTCATGCGGTCGAAAAATTTAAGAACTCATCGCTAGCCGGCCATATAACGCTGGAAAAGGGCGAGAGATCAAAAGTTGCAACGTTGGCAGCTAAACTTTTATAATTTAGTTGACAACTATCAAGTTTGATGTTATATTATTGAAAGGAGAATATTATGGACTTAGGCGAAAACCCAACACTTGCTGAAACTGTTGAAACAGATACTGAGATGAAGGAGTGGCTTGTTAACTACGTTGGAAATAAGGCTACTCCTGAGTCTGGTGATGTTACCGTAGAAATGATCATTAATGAAATGTCTAAAGAATTCCCAGAATTCTTAATGGCAATTGCAGAAGAGAACTGGATCCGGGGATACCATCAGGCCTTGGAGGACGTTTCTGTTGGCCATCAAGAGTATGAGCGTGAGTTGGCAAAGAAGGCCGTTGAAGACGGCACAGATGACGATGACTCACATAATTGATTATATAGAAAAATCACTCTTTGAATACAACAAACTTCGAAGAGAATATACTATATTTGGAAATACTATGGTTTTTATAAAGGATCTTTTACCGGATAATATTAATATTAAAAATGTAATTGTATCTGTAGAAACACTTGTTCCCTCACACCTTACAAATGAAGTTGATATGGTATATGTCGGCCAATTTAAAGATTTTGAAGATAGAGAAATTAATTCAATGTTTAAGGATGCATCCATATTTGTCACAAATGAACAGGACAATGATGATGACATGATTGACGACATTATACATGAAGTGGCGCACTCCCTGGAAGAGTCAGAATTTGGATCATATATTTATGGTGACGATAGTGTTGAATTAGAATTTTTAGGCAAGAGAAAGCGTTTGTATTTCATTATGAAGGAAGAGGGTCTTGATGTAAATTCGGAAAGATTTATGAATACGAATTATAGTGCGAAATTTGATGACTATTTATACAAGCAAATTGGATATGAAGGGTTGACCGGTTTAGCAATGGGGCTCTTCATAAGTCCGTATTCAATTACAGACATAAGGGAGTATTTTGCGACTGGGTTTGTTGAGTATTTAATGGGCGATCGTAAATATTTAAGGACTGTGAGTCCACATTTATATAAAAAAATAGAGGAATTAGTAAATTATGAAAGTGAATATTAAAGAAGATAAAGAAACATGTCAAATTCATGTGCACATCGAGGTTGACCCAGTGGTCCACGACGGCACCGAACTTGGCTTGCAAGAGGTTGTATATATTGGTGTGCCCGAAGTACGAGCAATTCTTGCTGAAAAGGGGGTAAAGGTTGGTCGCCTACTTAAACGATCGACAATTAATAGTGGCTATGATAACGCATGTAGTGGATTATGGCGCTTTGAGATGCCCGAGGCCCCAAAAAAGGCCCCCCCTGCTCCAAAGAAGCCTAAAGCCGACCCAAAAAAGGCCACCACCCCCCGTAGGTCTCGAAAAACCACTGCGTCCGCGAAGAAATCTGACGAAAAAACTGAAAAAACCGAATCTGAGGTGTAATTTGGTACATATATCGTTCTCTGAGCTGAAAAATTGGGTTTTTTGCCCGTTTTATCACAAATTAGTAAACGTCGACAAGCTAAAAGGCTTCCGAGGCAATGAATACACTGCTTTTGGTACCGCTATGCACGAAGTTTGCGAAAAAACGGCTCTAAAACAGCTTAATGAAGGGGACCAGACAGGGTTTTTCATGAAAAAGTTCCTTGAAGAGTTGATTTCGCTGCCCGACGACCTGGAATTGAACGAAAATCTAGTAAACTCAATGCGAGAGCAGGGGAAACTACTAATACCAGAGGTATTTCCGGCCTTAGAGGACTATTTTGAGGACTATGAGGTGATATCGACAGAAGAAAAGCTGTATGAGCCAATGGATAGCACAATTGCCGAAGATTACAACTTTAAGGGGTATGTCGACCTTGTTGTGCGCACAAATGACGGAAAATACCATGTTATTGACTGGAAAACGTGTTCTTGGGGTTGGGACGCTCGAAAAAGGTCCGAAAAGATGGTTACATATCAATTAACGCTGTATAAGCACTATTTTGCCAAGAAACATGATATTGACCCCTCGATGATTGAGACGCACTTTGCTCTTTTGAAAAGAACGGCAAAAAACAACCGCGTAGAGATCTTTCGAGTCACTAGCGGTCCAAAAAAAACCGAAAATGCTCTTAAATTACTGGCAAAAGCGGTTTATAATATCAAAAGCAAGAGACACATAAAGAATAAAACATCATGTAGCAAATGTGAGTTTTGCAAAACAGAACACTGTCCATGAGGAACAAATGACGGAAAAAAAGAAGATTTTGGTCTTATCAGACCATCCACTATCTCCATCTGGAGTGGGAACACAAACAAAGTATGTAATTGAAGCTCTGCTAAAGACTGGAAGATATCAGTTTTATTGCCTCGGCGGTGCCATCAAACATGAAAATTATGAACCAATTACAGTTCAGCCATATGGGCAAGATTGGATTATTCAACCGATTGATGGCTATGGAAACCATGAAGTCATACGTTCTATCATGCATACGAATAAGCCAGACATGGTTTGGTTCATGACTGATCCAAGATTTTGGTCTTGGCTTTGGGAAATTGAAGGCGAGATTAGAGCTTTGTGTCCAATGGTATATTATCATGTCTGGGACAACTATCCAGCTCCTAAGTTTAATAAAAAATACTATATGTCTAACGATGTAATTGCATGTATCTCTAAAGTTACACACAATATCGTAAAATCTGTGGCTCCCGATGTTGAATCATATTATATGCCACATAGCGTCGATACAGATGTATTTAAGAAGCTTCCAGACAAGAAGGTTAAAGATTTTGCAACTGATGGCTTCGGCATGCCGATTAGTTCTGATGTAACAACGTTTTTTTGGAACAATAGAAACGCACGCAGAAAACAGTCGGGAACTTTGATGTTTTGGTTTAAAGAATTTTTAGATATTGTTGGCAAAGACAAAGCAAGGCTGGTCATGCACACCGATCCAAAAGATCCTAATGGGCAAGACTTGTATGCAATTATTGAAGAGTTAGGATTGATTAATGGCGAATTACTTATATCGCACAATAAGGTGGATCCAAAGGTTTTGGCAAAAATGTATAATATGGCCGATTGCACGCTTAATATTTCAGATGCAGAGGGCTTTGGTTTAGCTACGCTTGAATCTCTTGCTTGCGAAACTCCAATTATCGTTAATATGACTGGCGGTTTGCAAGAACAGGTTACCGATGGAACCCAGTGGTTTGGAGTTGGCATTGAGCCCTCATCTAAGGCGATAATTGGCTCTCAAGTCGTGCCATATATCTATGAGGACAGAATTAGCAAAGAAGACTTTATTGATGCATTGCTAAAAATACACAACATGTCTAAGAGCGAAAGAGAGAAGCTGGGCAAACGCTGTAGACAACACATTTTAGATAATTATAATTTTGAACAATTTGAAAATAGATGGGTTGAGTTAATTGATAACACAATCGAAAAGCACGGCTCGTGGGAAAATCGAGATGGCTTTGAAAGTTGGCGCTTTGAGGAAGTTACACTACCAGAGGGGTTTGAAAAAGTAGCATGAAGAAAATTATTGTTAAAGGACCAGTATTAACTCGTTCTGGATATGGCGAGCAAGCAAGGTTTGCACTCAGAGCACTTCGATCTAGTAATATGTTCGATATATATGTTACTACAATCAACTGGGGACAGACCTCTTGGATTCCAGACGATACGGAAGAGAGGCGGTGGATTGATGAGATGATCGTGAAAACATCGGAATATGTTCAGTCTGGCGGTCGATTTGATATGTCGTTACAGGTCACTATTCCAAACGAATTTCAAAACATGGCGCCTATAAATATTGGCTATACCGCTGGTATAGAAACTACTATGGTTGCGCCAGAGTGGATTGAAGCTGGAAATGCGATGGATAAGCTTATTGTTGTCTCAAACCATTCAAAAAACGTCTACGAAGATACAAAATATTTCACACAAGAGGAAAACACTGATAACCCGGTACCATTTTATCTAACAACTCCAATTGATGTTGTTAATTATCCTGTGCGCAATTACAAAAAGAAGAATCTAGATCTTAATTTGGAATATGATTTTAACTTTCTTTGTGTAGCGCAATGGGGACCTCGAAAGAATCTTAAGAATACAATTAGATGGTTTATTGAGGAGTTTAAGGACCAGGAAGTCGGCCTTGTGGTTAAGGCCAATATTGCAAAAAATTGTTACATGGATTATGATCTTTGCTATAGAAAAATACAAGAATTGTTATCTAGAACCGCAACACAAAGAAAATGCAAAGTTTACTTGCTGCATGGAGATATGACAGATGAAGAAATGGCTGGCCTCTATAATCATCCAAAAATTAAGGCTTTTACAATTTTGACTCATGGGGAAGGGTATGGCTTACCTATCTTTGAAGCTGCGTATTATGGGTTGCCAATTATTGCACCAGCCTGGAGCGGCCAGTGCGATTATCTATTCGCGCCAATTACTAATAAAAAAACTAAAAAGACTCGCGTAAGAGCATGTTTTAGTAAAGTGGAATATACGCTTGATAAAATTCCTAAAGATATTGTTTGGAAAGGCGTATTGCCCGCAGAGTCAATGTGGTGTTATCCAAAAGAAAAAAGCTATAAATCATGTTTAAGAAATATGTACAAAAACTATAGTTTTCATTTAGGAGAAGCAAAAAAATTAAAGAAGCACATTACGGAAAATTTTACAGCTGAAAAAATGTATGATGAGTTTGTCAATGCATGTGTGGACTTAGGATCAGACAGTAGCGTTATGGATGATGATCAAGTAGTTATGGTAGTTTGATGAATATTGTTTATGCTGCTCAATTAAGAGATTCAACTGGATATGCTGTGGCTGCGAGAGGCTATCTCAAGGCTCTAGATACATACCTACAGAAGCATCCTGGCGCTTTTAATCTCAAAGTCTATACACCTGTTATTGCTGAATCAAACAGGCTTTCTGAAGACGAATTGCAGTTGTTGTCTAAATATGAATTTCATAATGATGACGACATTTCTGATATGTTAATGAAAGATTATTTGTTTTTATGGCACATGCCTCCTCCGCTAACAACATTTACGGATGAAAGGTTTAGGCCCTCTCCCGGTTGTAGCGCATCTTTGATGAAATTGCATAAAAATTCAACACAAAATGTTAATTTGACTGTTTGGGAAACCGATGCTGTTCCACAAGAGTGGCAAAGAGACTATGAGTATCTTAAGCCTGATCGAATTATTGTTCCGTGTCAATGGAATAAGTCTGTGTTTGAAAATAGTGTTCCTAACATTCCATGCGATGTTGTACAGCATGTAATAGAGCCAGTAACAATTCCCACAGATAGTGAAGGAATACCAATTAATTCTGGTATTAAACCAATCAATTTACCAGTTAATCTAGCTGATAAGTTTGTTGTGCTTACTATTTCACAATGGACCAAAAGGAAAGGCTTTGATAACTTGATCAAGTCGTTTACTGCTGAATTTGGAAACAGCGAAGATGCAGTTTTAATAATTAAAACTTACGGAGGCCCAGAGGGTGATAAAGAGAGTATTGCAAGAGACGTAAAGATGCTTCGTCACTCTTTGCTAATGGATGGCCCGCTTAATTCTCCACCTTCTGTGAACAATATATTGTTAATTCCTGGATTTATTGCAATTGAAAAAATTCGATGGTTATATCAACAAGCCAGCATCTTTGCCCTCTTCTCTCGCGGCGAAGGATTTGGCCTACCGATTGCAGAAGCAATAATGTCGAAAAAGCCTGTGATGGTATCCGCTGAAGGCGGTCACATTGACTATATTGACCCAGAAAATGCATTTTTCGTTAACGGCCATTGGGATACGTGCACATATTCTATGACACCATATGGTTGCGACGGCCAGTGGTTTGAGTGTCATATCAATAGCGGCCGCCAGCAATTGCGGAAAGCTTATAATCTCTGGAAAGACAACACAAACAACTTGACAACTCGCGGCGTAGCGGCGTATAATTATATCTTAGATGGTAAATATTCAAGTTATGACGTGGGAGCGCTATTGTTTGAGAAATTGAAAAACACAATTGATAGAAAGTCTACAGACCCTGTGCCGACTATTAAGGAAAGGACCAAACATTTAAAAAAGAAGCTTAATTCGCTCAACACCTTACAAGAAAAGGTGGATTCTCTGAAAGATGCTTACAAGGGCGAGACTTGTTACATTTTAAATTGCGGCCCATCGCTTAAAGACTATGATCCAGAGTTTCTTAAAGAAAAGCTCGGTGATAAATTAGTTTTTGCAGTCAAGCAAGCACAAAGAGTGGCACCAGAGATTGTTGATTTTCATTTCTGGAATTGTGCTAACATTCCTGCTCCGACTGGGTTTCCTTTGCTTGAGCATTATACATATCCAGGCCATGAGCCGATTGTTATAGCCAGCAGCAATTATAATTTGGGCGAACGTTGGAACAAATATCAAAAACATGATATCTTTTTCAAAATACCTATTCGCACTAAAATTAATGATGAGTTCGTTTGTAAGACAAGCAAGTTTGAAGAATTTGCGCTAAACAACAACATCAATAGACCATGCGGTCCTGGGATTATGTATGAAACAGTTATCTTCATGGCTGAGCACTTGGGCGTTGATAAAATAGTAGCAATCGGCTGGGATCTTAGCCAAACAAACCCCAAGAACCCGGATGAATATGATCATTTTTATAAAAATGAGGAAGTCTTTATCAAGGGAGATATTTTATCTTGGGAAGTGGCGCTAACATGTGAGGCTTCAAAACCTCTTTATGAGTGGCTACAGCAAAAGGGTGTCCAATTAGAACTAGCATCAGATAAAAGCTCGCTATATGAAAAAATTCCAAGGATCAAATTGTAAAATGAGTAAAACTTATATTATCGCTGAAATCGGCATTAATCATAACGGTGACTTAGATATTGTTAAGAGGCTTATCGATGTTGCAGCATTGTCTGGGTGTGATGCCGTCAAATTCCAGAAAAGAAATCCAGATGTATGCGTTCCCGAACATCAAAAGAACGTAATGCGAGAAACACCATGGGGTACTATGACCTATTTGGATTATAAATACCGCATGGAGTTCGGAAAGAAAGAGTATGATCAAATTGATTCATATTGCAGAGAGAAAGGAATTGAATGGTCTGCCTCTCCGTGGGATATGGATAGCCTAGAATTCTTATTGCAGTATGATATTCCATTTATCAAAATTCCGTCTGCTATGATTACAAACGAGCAGTTGATGCGAGAGTCTGCCCAAACTGGAAAGAAGGTTATTTTTTCCGCCGGCATGAGCACTTTAGCAGAAACAGACAAGGCTGTTAGGTGGATGTCTGAAGAGGGTGGCGATTTTGCTCTTCTGCATTGCAATTCGTCTTATCCGGCACCTCTCGAAGATTTAAACTTGAGATGTATTCAAACACTAAGACAAAGATATAAGTGTCAAGTTGGCTATAGTGGCCATGAGTTTAGGCTGGGTACTAGCGTTGCAGCGGTATATCTGGGAGCAACAATTATTGAAAGACACATCACGCTTGACAGGACGATGTGGGGATCGGACCACTTGGCATCAGTGGAGCCACAAGGGCTCATCAAGCTTGTTAAGGGAATTAGAGAATTAGAAATCGCTTATGGCGACGGTGTTAAGAAAGTTACAGATGAAGAAAGAAAAGTTCGTAAAAAACTGAGGGGATATTAAATGTCTAAAAATTGGAACAATTGTACATTGATATCAGAAGAGGGTGAGTTTAATGAAAACTTTACAATGTCCGCAATGTATAGTTGGCAGTCGTATTGTAACACCATTGGCAGAGATCCAAAAGAAAATGTGTGGTATGACCATGATGTAAAAAAATGTTTTGGATCAGAACAGACGTTTTTTGCAAACCCGGATGATTTTTCATTCTTTAATACTAAAGAAGAATTTGTTACAGGCCCTCATTGGGGCGATGATCATGTTAAGAAAAGATTTGCCAATCATATGGGTCATGAAAGGACTGTAACTGATGAGTATATTATTCAAAATAATGGTTTGTTTGAAAAATATAAAGGAAAAAACATTCTTATGGTCGGCGGTGGTCCAAGCTGTGTTGATATTGCATGGGAAAAAATGGATATAGATTATGATCATATTTGGACATGCAACAATTTTTATAAGAATGATAAATTAGTGAATTTACCGATTGACCTTGTTACCTTGGGCCCGACCGTTGATTTAAGTGATGACAAACTATTGAAAAAAGTAAAAGCAGATAATATTACATGCGCTTTTGAAGGTGGTATATCACCGTTTAGATCTGGAGAGGAGCTTACACAGTTTAGCCAGGATAATCCGGGTCAAGTTGGATATTTTCATCTACGATATTTTTCTAAATTGGGCGGAATCGCCAGACTTATTTGTCTAGGCGCTTTGTTAGAAGCCAACAAAATTTACATTGTTGGGTGTGACGGATATCCAGTTGGCGCCAAGCATGCATTCGAGGGTGCAGATAAGAAGCATTCTGCATCTCACTATAACAGCTATTCATACGATCTTCACAAAAGACATTATGTTTTGTTATGGGATTATGTATTGAACCTGCACAATTCCAAAACTAAATTTCAGAATCTTGGCGAAGGTCATGAATTTAATCAAATGACGGACATTAGCAAGAAAGAATTTCCGTTAATCTTAAAATAACACAGGAGTTAATATGTTTGATCCTTATAAGGATACATTAAATTTGCCATTTTTCATTGCAGAGATTGGCATCAATCACAATGGGTCGGTAGAAATTACAAAGGACCTTATCAATCTTGCAAAGAATGCTGGTTGTAATGCAGTAAAATTTCAGAAAAGAGACATTGATACAGTATACACAAAAGAGTATTTAGACTCTCCTCGTCAATCTCCATGGGGTACAACGCAGAGAGATCAGAAAGCGGGCCTAGAGTTTGGAGAAGCAGAGTATGATCAGATTGATGCATATTGTAAAGAGGTTGGTGTTTTGTGGTCTGCTTCCGCATGGGACATAGGAAGTCAGAAATTTTTACAAAAGTATAATCTTCCTTTTAACAAGGTGGCCTCAGCAATGCTAACACATGTAGAGTTGCTTGAAGAGATTGCTTCCGAAAAAAGACATACATTTATTTCCACTGGCATGTCAACATATAACGATATTGAAATTGCCGTTGAAATCTTTAACAAAGCCAATTGTCCGTTAACTCTGTTACATTGTGTTTCCACCTATCCTTGCAAGGATGAGGATTGCAACATCAACATGGTAACCACTTTACAAAAGATGTATCCGGGAGTCCCAATTGGGTATAGTGGTCATGAAGCTGGTGTCTTGCCTTCTATATTGGCTGTGTCTTTAGGCGCTAAGGCAATCGAGAGGCACATTACGCTAGATAAGTCTATGTATGGCTCCGATCAATCCGCTAGCATTGAATATGAAGATTTTAAATTCTTAGTATCAGAGGCAAGAAATGTAATCAACACTCTTGGAACTGGGCAAAAGTTCTTTTTGCAACACGAAGTTCCGGTTGCAAAAAAGCTTCGTTATTTTGAGGTAGTGAATGGGTAAAAAAAAACAACCACTATCTATGAAACACGTTCCTAAAGGTTGGGGCTGGGAGCGTTGGATAGTAAATTGTCCAAAATATTGTGGCAAGCTTTTGTTTTTTAATAAGGGTAAGCGCTGCTCTTGGCACTATCATAAGATTAAGGATGAGGTTTTTTATTTGCAATCTGGTAAAATGATGGTTTATTACTCTATGAATGATGATATAGAGAAATCTAATCAAATTATTCTTAATCCGGGTGAAAAATTTCATGTGCCAACTGGGTTGCGACATCAAATGATCGCGTTAGAGGATAGCGAGTTGTTTGAATTTTCAACAGAGCACTTTGATAGCGATAGCCATCGAATAATAAAGGGAGATTAGATGAAGAAGATAAAAGATGTTTGCGTAATTGTTCAAGCACGCCTATCCTCTCAACGCTGTCCGAATAAGATGATAAGGCCATTTGCCGACACGACATTGACCGACTTGTGTATAGAGAAGCTTTTAAACTCAAAAGTCATTCCCAAAGAAAACATTGTACTTTCTGTTCATGAACCTGAGTTGGTTGCAATTGGAGAAAAGCATGGTGTTAATATCTTTAGACGCAGTAAAAAATCCGCTTTTTGGGATGGCGGCGAAGGCTCGCATATTAAAGATATGTACGAATGGTGGGATAAGATACCATTCAAGTATACTGTCTTCGTTAATGCTTGTGCGCCAATGTTGAGAATTCAAACAATTGATAATTTTTTTGTATCGTACATGAATTCTGAATCCGATGGAATGTTTGCAGTGTTACCAAAGAAAAATTACTTTTGGAACTCTTCTGGCGAGATGATTAATGAGTGGCCCGCACGCGAACCTTGTATGAACACCAAGGCTGTAGAGAAGACGTTTGAAGCCGCCCACTGTCTTTATGCTAGCCGTTTGAATACAATTGGCCACGGTATCTGGATGGGAGATTTCAACGTTCCAGGTGATATCGAACTAGTAGAGATGCCAGAAGCCGATGCCTTTGATGTTGACTATGAGTGGGAATTTCAAGCATATGAAGCAATGTACATACAGCTTAAAGCGCAGGAACTAATATGACTACTGTTTTTATAACTGGAGGCACTGGCTCATTAGGTCGTGCACTAATTAATCACATCAAACAAATGGGTTGGCGAATCATCGTTTACAGTCGCGACGAAGGAAAACAGGCCCTTTATTTTGGTAATGATCCAGAAATTACAAGAATTATAGGTGATATCAGAGACATAGAAAAGCTTAAGACTTCGATGTTGCTACATAAGCCAGATTATGTTATCCACACCGCCGCGCTTAAAAGAGTTGACGACATGGAGTTCCACCCAGACGAGTGCGTCAAAACAAATATCAAAGGATCAGAAAATGTTGCAATTGCTGCACTTTGCTCAAATGTTAAAAAGTGCATCTTAATATCAACAGACAAAGCATGTCAACCTGTGAATGTGTACGGTTCCTCTAAGTTCATTGCAGAGCGAATTTTTACAAACTTCGATTATAACTCTGATAGTACAATTTTTGCTTCCGTTAGGTATGGTAACGTTATCGCCAGCAGAGGATCTTTTATACCAGCCTGGAAAGGGCTTATCGAAAGCCAAGAACCAATTAAGGTTACCTCTATGGAGTGTAGCAGGTTTTTATTTACCCTAAAAGACGCCGTATATACCGTTCTAGGCGCTTTATCAAGCGCCCAAGGGGGAGAGGTCTTCATACCCAAGATAAGCGCCTACAGCATGAATACAGTCATTGCAGCAATGAAGCTGGTATGTGGCGTGGATCATATTGA